>Ga0187848_10002476_pt1 | contig 14495 bp, 12 predicted proteins | sample June2016WEW_4_40_FD_132424 | JGI IMG/M metagenome (GOLD analysis project Ga0187848, IMG submission 132424) | Peatland microbial communities from SPRUCE experiment site at the Marcell Experimental Forest, Minnesota, USA - June2016WEW_4_40 | ecosystem: Environmental > Terrestrial > Soil >... | reverse complement strand
GCGCCTCGAACCCCAGCGCGGTCCCGCTAAGCAACTCGTGGTTTTCCTGCACGGCTACGGCGCCGACGGCGAGGACTTGATCGCGCTCGGCCAGCAGTGGCGCGCGCTGGCGCCCGAGGCGGCCTTCGTCTCGCCGCACGGGCCCGAGCGCTGCGCCGCTTCGCCGATGGGGCGGCAGTGGTTCGCGTTGAGCAACGGGGCGCCCGACGACCCGCGCGGCGCGGCGGACCGCTGGCGCGGCGTCGTCGCCGCGCGGCCCGCGATCGACGCGTTCCTCGACGCCGAACTCGCCCGCCTCGGCCTCGACGATTCGCGCCTCGCTCTGGTCGGTTTCAGCCAGGGCGCGATGATGGCGCTGCACGTCGGACTGCGCCGGCCGCGCGCGCCCGCCGCGATTCTGAGCTATTCCGGGCTGCTGGTCGGTCCCGAGCATTTGAAGGAAGCGACCGCCCGCAATACGCGCGGCGAGCGGCCGCCGATCCTGCTCGTTCACGGCGACCAGGACCCGCTGATTCCGGTCGAGGCGATGTTCATGGCGATGGACGACCTCGCCAAGGCGGAAATCCCCAATCAGTGGCACCTGTCGTTCGGCGTCGGCCACGGCATCGACGCCGGCGGCCTGCGCCACGGCGGGCTGTTTCTGGCGAGCGCGTTCGGGATCAGGGCGCGCTGAGCCGGCGGACCGGCGCCGCGACCAACCTTTTCCAAGCCTTTCCAAACTTTTCCAAGGAAATTCCAAGCTTTTTCCAAGCTTTTTCCAAGGAATTCCAAATATTTTCCTTGGCGGTTTCGAACGAAATCAAAGGTTTGGCGGCGAGTCCGGCTATTTTCGTCCTTTGTCGCCTGCCGGTCCAGGCTGTTCCCTCCGAACCACGCTCGCCGAGCGCGACCGCCGCCGAATTTCGATCTTCCAGACTATCACGACCTTTGCTTTTCCCGAAGACAATGTCGCGCCGCGCCGCCCGCGCCGGCGCTTCGCGCCGTCCCCGAGGAGGCTCGGCGAGCGAACGGACTGGGCCGCGGCCTCGGGATCGCCGCGCTGGGTCCACGACGCTGGAAGCCCAGAACCGAAGCGAAGACGGAGCGCTCGCGGCGAGCGGTAAAATCCAACCTCGGACTGCGGCTGTCGGCGATGCGCCCAACTTCGTGGTTCAACCGATGGTCGCCGCCCCTCCGAAGCGGACGTTGAAGCGGCGGGCCGTTCGGCTCCTGGGTGGAGAGCGGCCGATTCACACCTATGCACGCAGCATTTCAGTCATAGAGGAATCCGACGACGCGCGCGGGCGCCGCGGACGCACCCATCAGCCGCAGCGGGAAAACGGCGACGTCGAAACCGTGGCTCGGCAATTGGTCGAGACCCCGCAATTGCTCCATCTGCCAGTAGGGCTTGCGACGGCCGACAAGGTGGCCTTGCCAGAACAACGTCGCGTCATTCTGCTCTTCTGCCGCGCGGATCTGGCGGTGGAAGGGCAAGTCCCAGCCCCACTGATCGATTCCCATCACCTCGACGCCTTGGTCGATCAGCCATTCGGTTGCGGTCGCGCTCATGCCGGTCCCGCTCTTCCAATAGTTTTTTGTCCCCTGAAGCCGGTCGCGGCCCGTATGGATCAGCGCGATCACGCCCTTGCCGAGCGAAGCGCCGCTCACCGCGAGGCTCGCTTCCATATCCGCGACCGTGATCTCTTCGCCATCCGCCTTGTGTCGCATGTCGAAAACGACGCCCGGACCAAAGCAAAGATCCAAGGGAATTTCGTCGACCGCCGCCGGACGTCGGCCGTCCGCGAGCGTCGGCCCATAATGCCATGGCGCATCGATGTGGGTCGTCGAATGTACGCCCATATGCGTGATCGTGTCGTCCGCCCAGCCGGCAAAGTCCTTCGGAAAGAGACGGAAAGGTAGGCCCAGCGCCCGCACGAGCCAGCGGGCTTTGCCGTGGGCGTGCCGTTTGACCTTCACTCGCATGAAGAACGGATCATTCGGGTTGTAGGCGATCTCCTTGGAGAGATCGACGATGCGGGTTGGTCTGATCCGCGTCATGCGGGATTCTCTGACGACAAAATGTCGTGATGGATTTCGCCGACGCCATCGATCATAAGGCTGAGCCGGTCTCCGGATTTGAGCCAACAGCCGGTCTCCATTCCGCTGCCGCCGGACAGGGTGCCGGTTCCAAACAGTTCCCCGGCGAACAAATGCTCGTCGCGAGAGACGTGCGCCAGCGCCTCGCCGAGGCTGTAGCGCATTTCGTTGAAGTTCGGCGTCGCGATGAGTCGGTCGTTGATGCGCACGGAGGCGGTGAGGCTATGCAATCTGGGCACGATTTCGTCGGCGGTGACCGCCGTGCCGGACATCGAGCTGAGAAAATGCTTCGATTTTTGCGGCCCGAAGCCGCTGCGCATCTCGGCGAACTGCAAGTCGCGGGCGCTGAAATCGTTCAGCACGACAAAGGCGCCGATCGCCCGGGTCGCTTCCTCGGCCGAGGCGTTGAACAGGGGCTGCGCCAAGATGAAACCGAGCTCCAGTTCATAATCGAGCGCGCCGGAATAAGACGGCCCTCTTACCGGCGCTCCGCTGGGCACGAACGCCAAGTGGTTGCTCATGTAATAGATCGGCTGCCGATACCACAGCGGCGCGGGCTTGAACGGTGGGAATGTCGCGCCGCTGAGCCGTTCCAAGGCGTGGGCGAGCTTGTACCTGCCGGGCATGAAGCGCTTGGCATAGCCGCGCGCGGCGTCGACGGCGTGCCGCTCGAACAGCATGAAATCGCGAAACGATAAAGGTTGGATCGGCAGCAGGGGAAGAGACGGGGACAATCCGAGCCGGTCGGCGGCCTCCAGCTCCCATTCCGGCGTGAAGGCGGACCGCGCGTTCTCGATCGTTCGCCACGCGCCATCGCGCAGCGCCTGGCGTTCGATGTTTGAACCATCGGGGCTGCGGATGCGCCGGAATTTCATGTAGCCTCCGTGAGAGGGCGCCGGCGACCGCGCTCATGCGGCGTCGCCCGTGTCGTCTGTATACGCATGTCGCCGTTTTGCGCCGTCGCGCTGCGCATGCCCGGCGTCGAATAGGCGCGCGCATGCGCCATTATGATCGACGATAATAAGACCGCCCGCTCCCTGCAACTTGTCCACCAGAAGCCGTATCGCAGCATCCGCCGCCCCGGCGGCGCCCATGCCGCCATATTAGTCGAACAACGGCGCCGCCCTTTCGAGGGACGCGCGCAAGAAGCGCTCGCCGGCGACGCGGCTCCAAATGTTGACCCCACTCAATCGAATGTCGTCTGAGGGTTAGCGCGCCAATCGGCGTTCAGATCCCGTGCCGATGTACACGCGCAGGGACCCAGCGCCAAATTCGCAGCGCCAGACTATTCCGCGCCAAGATCGAACCAACGCCGTCATCGGCAGCGGCGAAGCAAGCCAGCGATCGCGCCGTCCCCGACGAGGCTCGGCGAGCGAACTGACCGGGCCGCGACCTCGGGATCGCCGCGCTGGGCGCACGACGGGAGAAGCCCGGACTTGATGCGAAGACGAAGCGCTCGCGGCGAGCGACAAAATCCGACCTTCGGCTGCGGTTGTCGGCGATGCGCCCACTACGGCCGATCCGGGCTGACGAGGCGTTTCTCGAAAGCGGACGCCATGCTGGCGAGACGCTTTCGGCGACCTTGGTCGAGACAGGATGTTTGCTGGCGAAGGCGACTGGCGGACATGGCTGAACCTCTGTCGGTTGATCTTCGCAAGCGCGTCGTGGACGCGGTCAAGGGCAGGATGTCTCGACGGCGCGCGGCGGCGCGCTTTCGGGTTGGCGTTTCGAGCGCCATCCGGAGGGCGGCGCAAGGCGTGGTTCGACGGCCAACTCGATCCCGATCCCGAGAGACTCGTGTTCATCGACGAGGTCTGGGCGTCGACCAACATGGCGCGTCGTTATGGTCGTGCGCCACGCCGCGAGCGGTCGCGCGCTTGCGTTCCCCACGGCCGCAGGAAGACGACGACCTTCGTCGTCGGGCTGCGACTCGAAGGTCTGGCGCCCCCCCGCTGGTTTTCGACGGACCGATAAACGCGTCGGCCTTCGAGGCCGAAGTCGAGCCGTTCCTCGCGCCGATGCCGAGCCCCGGCGACATCATGGTCATGGACGGCCTCTCCGGCCACGAGCGCCCGGACGGTCCGCGAACTCACCGAGGCCGACGGCGCAACTCTGCTCTGAGCGCGTGCGTGACGCCGCGTCGAGGCTGCGCTGATTGTCTATTTTTGTTGCGCCAAAGGCTTCGTTCCGACGAAGATCTCGGCCTGGACCGCGTCGGCCCCGTCGCCGTCGGGGAGTTCTATCTCCGTGGCTTCCAGTCCGCCGATCTTGTCGAGACCAGTGCGGATTGCGGCGACCAGACGCTTGTCGACGCCCGCGATTTGAATGCCGATATGCGGAGGCGCGGACGTGGTCAGGCGGCCAATGTTGTTTACGACGACCAAGTGCGCTCCGATCAAGCATTTCTCGATCTGCTCCGCCAACGCGCCGCCCTCGGCGTCCATTCCGTAGGACGATAGCGTAACCGAGTGGCCGGAATACCCCTTCCATGCCTGGATAATGTCGTGAATTTGTGCAATTGACAATTGCCTTGACTGTATCATTTGCGCGAGATACAGATTTCTCTGAGTTATGTCCGCAATCTCCATGTTAAGAGAAGCAACATGCGCCAGTTCATCGGCTGCTTCCTTCTTCACTTCGGCGACCTGATATTCCAAGATTGAACTGCGCCATTCGGTTTGCGTTTCGCGAATGCTCAAAGCGCGCCATTGCAATATGAGAAACGCTATCGTAACACAGGCGCCGATTGCGGTGATCGCGCCAGCGATCAGCAGGCATTTCCATGATATCGGATACCAGTATTCCGCCCAAGCCAACAGCGCTTGGGGCACAGGCGGCGGTGAAGACATTTGGTCCTCGATAGCCATACGAGCCGTCATCTGTTCGTCCACCGCCCTATTCGCTCGTGTAGGCCAAGGGGTCGATCGGCACGGTCGACGACGAGTCCGGGGTTCGTTCAACGGTTCGCCCGATCGCGCGCGCGTCGGCGGCTGCGGCTTTCGCCGGCATGTCCGCGCGGCCGACCGCTCGAGCCTTTGCGGACTTGCCTTCGAGAGCCAGGACCAGCGCAAGATTGTCGCGCTCCCGACCGTCGGCCAGCGGACTCGCGTTCGCCTCGCGCAACGCGGCCTCGGCCTGAGGAAGTTGCTTGGTCAACATGTAGGAGAGGCCGAGATTATTGAGGATGGCGGGTTCGCCAGGAGTGATCTTCAGTGCCGCGCGGTAGAACTCGCGCGCGCCCTCGTGGTCGCCCAACTCGTCGTCGACCGCCCCTTGCACGGACATGATCGTCGGGTTCGGTCGCTCCGGGGCGTAGGCGTGCGCCAGGACCTCTTTGGCTTGCCCGAGCTGCCCGGAGTCGGCGAGCGCCTTGCCGTATGCGCCGAGCACCTCGAAATCGTGCGGCGACCGGACCGCCGCCGCCTGCATCACCGCCGCCGCTTCCTCGTAGCGCGTCAGTGCGCGCAGCGCCCGCGCATAGTTGATCGAGGCGGACTTTTCGCCGGGATCGCTGTCGTATCGCTTGCCCCACTCGTCGGCGTCGGCGTGCAAGCTGGCGTCGCTGGTCGGCTTGGCCTTCGCGGGCGCGGCGATCGACCCTGTAATGTCGATCATATCTTCGCAGCCGCTTAGTAACGTCGCGCTGGCGGCGAGGACGACGAGGGCGGCGCTGGTCAACCAAATCCGGACAGGACTCGAATCAGAAAAAAACGACATGACAATGGCGACCTGCGCTCGCACCTGCCGTAGTGTAGGACGTCAACCCTAACGGAACGTCAAAGGGCCCTCGCGCAACGCGACGGCCCGCCTCAAAGGCGACCGCGCGTCCCCATTTGGTGGTCGAGACGAGCGGAGCGCGATTTGAATTGCACAAACTCGCCTGTCAATTGCGCTGCTTGATCTCGGTTGAAAGGCCAGTCAACTTTCGCAGTACATTGTTGCAAGGACGCGCGCGACAGCCCAATTCCCATGCCGCCACGGCCGCGCCGCGCGCCGGAATCCGATCGAGGCGGTTCCATGGGCGTTTATTGGCGAACGACGTGCGGAGGGATTTCGCGCCGGCGCCATTGCGCGACATTTCATTAACCATGATCGCTAAACTTTGTCGTACTACCCTAAGGTAAGCTTGGAAATCTCGGTTTAGGAAAGGGCGAAGGCGCTGCACATCGTGACGATGTCCGCTCGTCGAGGCGCGCTCCAGTCTCATCGCCGGGGGTAAGTGAAAATGTGGTTCAAAGTCGACGGCACGCGCGGGTCGAAGGGCCAGAAATTCGTCGTACGCTGCACTTCGGGGACCGCCGGCCAAAACGTGATGGAGGAACGCCCGGTCGTAGGCGCCGCCGCCGCCCGCCGGGTCGCGGAGATGCTCGGCGCCAGCCTGAACGTGACCGCGACGGTCTACGGCGCCGACAAACAGGGCGAGTTCGTCTACGGCGTCTTTGAACCGTCCGACGGCGCCGGCGAGGCCAGCAGCGCCATCATCAAGCGCCTGTTCAGCGACTCGGCCGCCGCATCGCTTTCGCTGAAGGATCAGTTGATCGCGGAAATTCCCGAAGACTCGATTCGGGGCTTCGCTTCGCTGGCCGCGTCGCTCGGTTACTTCGTCACCCAGCACAAGCAGGTCAAACGGTCCAGCGCCTCGCGGATCGGCTACGCGACGCTGTTCCGAGTCTTTTGCGGCGCCGGAGAGCCGGGCGTCTTGAGCCTTCCGGCGAACGAAGCGACGCTCGCGCTGCTCAGTCGCCGGCTTTGCGAAATGCCGGGCTGGGTTTGGCTCAGCGAAATCGCCGGCGCGGGCGTCGCCGAGCAGCAGGCGATCAACCCGCGCTTCACGCCTGGAAAAGTCACGATGGATCTGGACGGCGAGCCGCGTGTGCTGCGGCCGCGCACCGTGTTCCGTGGCGTCGTGCCGGGCAGCGGCGCCCACTTCATGCTGATCCTGCAGGGATCGCCTCAATCTGAACCCGCCAGCGGTTTCGTCCTCGACAGCGTCGGCCTGGTTTATCGCGAAGTCGACGAGGCGGAAGTGGTCGCGCTGGCGCGCGCTCTGCTGCAAGAGGCCGACCCGTTCAAGAATCGTGTCGTGCTGGTCAATCGCGAACTTTGGACGACGCGTTCGCGCATTTCCGACCGTTCCTGGGCCGACATCATTCCCAACGGCCGGGCCAAAGAGGAACTGGATTTCATCGCCGCCTCCATCCGCGATCGAGAAATGCTGAAAGCGGAAGGGTTGACGATCAAACGCGGCCTGTTGTTGTCGGGGCCGCCGGGGGACGGCAAGTCTACGGCGATCGAATGCTTCGTCAACGGCATCGCCGGCGAGGCGACGATCATCATCGTCGAGGCGGTCGAGCATATTCGCGCCATCTACCACCTGGCGCAGGCGCTTGCGCCGGCGGTCGTGATCCTCGAAGACCTCGACCTGATGACCAGGTCGCGTCAAAACCCGAATCAATTGGCGGTCAAGGACGACGTGACCGGCGAGCTGTTGCAGGTGCTCTCCGGGGCCTCGTCCTATCCCGACGTCGTCACCATCGCCACGACAAATCATTGCGAGGCCATCGACGAGGCTCTATCCAGGCGCGCCGGACGCTTCGACGCGCATGTCCGCATGGGCTATCCGACCGACGACGAGAAGCAGCGCGTACTCGACCTTTATCTCGACCGCTTCGGGGTCGCGGACAAGCTGACGCGTCGACGTCTGCAGATGATTCTCGGCAAGGAATTCGGCCGGCTGCAACTCGTCCCCGCGCATGTCGAGGAATTCGTCAAGGCCGGCGTCAAACGCGCCCGACTCGCGCGCCGCGCGCCCGAATATTCGGATTTCGAACCGGGGATCGAGGCGATCAAGTCCATCGCGTCGCCCCAAGCGACGCCGCCGGGAGGGGGCGCGCTCGCCGAGGCGCTCGCAATGCTGCAGAAACTCGAGTGCGAGGAAAGGCCGCCTGCCGTGCGGACGAATTGGCCGGATGTCACGCGGTCCGCGCCGCCGCAACTGGCGCCGCAGCTGGCTTGACGGGAGCATGCAACTCGGCTCCACGGGTTGCGCGCTCGACTGTCCAGGGTCGCCTCGCGCGAGGCCGGCGATCGCTCTCGCGGAATTTTGGGGGCGCTCCCGCGGCGCGAATTCTCTCGAGATCGCGTCCCCGCGCGGTTCGCATCTTCGAAGCCGGCGGCGACGAACCAGCATGAACGGAAGCCGCGCTAGGGAGCGCCAAACCGAGCATCCGAGAAGGATCGAGAGCCGCCACGACGCCAAGCAGGGGCGAATGTTGACGCGCCGGACGGCGCGACGGCCCGTAAGCGCTTACGGGAGCGCGGAGGGACCGGGATGAGTGGGCGTCTGCTGATCGAGATCGAGTACACCGACGACGAGCTCGCCGCCTACGGGCGCGTCGTCGAACGGGAGAGGTCGTCCGGCTCGCAGGGGATTTTCTGGGGCATGATCGCCAGCGGCTTCGTCGTCGCGCTGCTGGGCGCGTTCGGCGCGCGCTATGTCGGCGCAGCGACGCCGGGACGCGTCGACGTGGTTGCGGTTCTCATTCTCGCGGGCTTCTTCCTCGGCCTGTGGAGTCCCGCGATGTGGTATTACCGGGTGCGGATGCGGCTCACGCGCGCGCTGACGCCTCAGGCTTCGGTGCTGATCGCCGAAGGCGGCCTATTCACGCGTTTAAAGCACGGCCGCGCCTTCTTTGCGCGGCAGGCGATCGTCAAGCTGACCAGCGAGCGCGGCCTGTTGTTCATATGGCTGCGCGAAGGCGGCAAGCCACTGGCGATCCCGCTGCGGCTGCTCGACGGCGAGGCCAAGGCGCGCCTCGCCTCCATGGCGCCGAAGCCGGCCTGAGAGGCCGCCGCAAAACGAAAGAGCCGCCTCGATAAGGCGGCTCCTGAGATTTCGAGCGGTCGTGAACCGGTCAGCGCGAATAGAATTCGATGACCAGGTTCGGTTCCATGTGAGTGGGGTAAGGCACTTCGGTGAGGCCGGGGATGCGCGTCATCTTGGCGGTGCCCTTGCCGTGGTCGACTTCGAGGTAATCGGGCACGTCGCGTTCGGCGAGCGCCGCGGCTTCGAGCACGATCGCGAGCTGGCGCGAGGATTCCTTGATCGCGACGACGTCGCCGACCTTGACCTGGTAGGAGGCGATGTTGACGCGCCGGCCGTTGACGGTGAGATGGCCGTGGTTGACGAACTGGCGCGCGGCGAACACCGTCGGCACGAACTTGGCGCGATAGACCAGCGCGTCGAGTCGGCGCTCCAGCAGGCCGATCAGGTTGGCGCTCGAATCGCCCTTCATGCGCAGCGCTTCGACGTAATATTTGTGGAACTGGCGTTCCGAGATGTTGCCGTAATAGCCCTTGACCTTCTGCTTGGCCTTGAGCTGGGTGCCGAAATCGGTGGCCTTGCCCTTGCGGCGCTGGCCATGCTGGCCGGGGCCGTATTCGCGCTTGTTGAACGGGCTGCGGGGACGGCCCCAGATGTTCTCGCCCATCCGGCGGTCGATCTTGTACTTGGCTTCTGCGCGCTTCGTCATCGCGGTTCCTCTGGTTCGTATGTCAGGGAACGCGCCCTCCTCTGCGCCGAGCTTTCTCGAAAAGCGAGAAAACGGAGCGCCGACAGGCTTTCGCCGAGCTAGGCTCGAGCCACGGGTGCGTCAAACGACGAACGCGCCCCCTTGGTCGAGGGCGCGCCCGTCGCGGCTCAACTAGGGCGCAATCGCCGCGCTGTCAAATCGAAAATGGGCGGCTTCGCTCTCCGCGTGGAGCGACTTTCCCGGCCGATTTCAGCGCTCAGGCGCGAAATCGCAACCGGCGCGCCCAAGTCGAGAAGGCAAAAGCGGATCGGCGCAACGATCAATCCGGCGTGAACGGCGGCGCCGGGCGACGATGCCAGCCATGCGCAATATGCATGCGTTAACGGGCGGAGACCGCTCGGCGCGCAAGATATCGGCACAAGTTGCCGATCTGCGCAATATTTTTGCAAGAATATGGCGAGAGAGCCGGCGTTCGTCACGATTCTTTCATGCGAAAGTCGCATGACTTACCGCATCGCACCATTGACTTTTGCATCGCATCAAACTACGTTGGCGGCGTCATGGAGAAGGAACGCTCAAGGGATTCGCGCCAACGAAAAGGTCAAATGGCCAAGTTCGTCGGCCCCTAACGAGATGGAGACCGCCATGAACTTTTCCTTCATTCGACGCTATTTTCGCGAACGGCGTGTGTACTGGTCGGTGATCCAGGAACTATCGTCCTATACCGATCGCGAATTGCACGATCTCGGCATCGATCGCGCCGATATCGATGAAATCGCCCGCGAGGCCGCCCGCACCGGCGCGGCGTGAGCGCCAAGGTTCGCTCGCCCGCGAGGCGGCGTCATCGCCTCGCGGGAGCGGCCGCGAACCCAGCCCGGCCCCCTGCCCCACGCCTCGCCAGAGGGAACGGATCCGACGCGCGCAAAGTGCGTCTCGAGCGGCGATCGCAGCCGCGATGTCAGGCGGACCGTTGCGGCAAGGCGCCAGCGGCGGTCGGCAGAGGCACGGTCCCTGCGTAACGGTGGATCAGCACGGCGGTCAAAAGGACGCCGGCGCTCAGCGCGAAGACGACGACGGCGATCGCGATCATCGCTCCCAACATCGCGGCCTTGCCTTTGGCGTCGCCGCGCCCACCCGCAACCGAAGCGAACAGCTTGCCGACCGACTGGAACGCCGGGCCGAGGCCGTTGATCGCGCCCATCGTGTTGTGAACTTCCGCGAACGTGTTGTACGCGGCCACCCCGATATTCATCAAACTGTGTTCGCGGTACGCCGCTATCCAGGACTCGATGGTGATGATGAGGCCGGTGCCGAGCGCCGGGAAGATGATCGTGAGGTACCAAAGGCTCACCGCCCCGTTCAGCTGGTCGGCGGTGAAATAATCGGGGAAGGCTGCGTTCGCAAGGAACAGCAGCGGAAAAAGGAACACCGAGCTGAAGCCGATGGCGCTCTGGATCGCGCCGCACCAGACCAACACTCTTATGGCGCCGCCGATCGCCTTGGACTCCACCCAGGCCCTGCCGCAGGTTCGCGCGTTCCACCACGAGATCCCGAAGTTCAGCGCCAGGATGAGGAAGAGCCAAATCGGAACGGTTGCGTTCATAGCGACATTCCCCTCAGGCAGGCGGCCGCTGATTTCATCGCAAATCTGGCCCGACCCGGCGGGCTTGGCAAGGCGCCGCGAGCGAATGCGAGTCTCCATGGGCGCGACGAACGCGCAATTCGCTTCGACAAATCATACGGAGGAACCGACCTGGCTGGAACACTATCTTCCCTCGACAAGCCCGCGGCCGCTTTCGCAGCTGCGATCGCGCACGAGGACGAGGGGACGAAAAGCGCGTTTCGCGATATGTCGCGGGCGTTTCCGCCCGAGCCGCCGTCGCTATGGCGCGCCGAACGCCTCCTCTGGCGCTACGCCTGCCCCGAGCAAGAAATAGCCATGCTGAGCGATCGCCTTCTTGGCTTCCTCCGCGAACTTGAACGTTCGCTCGTCGGCGACGTGATAATGCTCCCATTCGCCGCCGGGGAGCCGCGGAAGTTCCCCCGGCGCGTCGTGGTCCAGGACGCCGAAAATGGTGCCGATCTTGGCGCTGTCGCCGCTCGGGACCCACGTCATGATTGCGAACCGCATCTCTCGCTCTCCCTCTCGATCCTGGCGCCGCCAAGGCGACGGGACAAGGCTATCCGATAAGCGGCCGCGCACAAGCGCCCAATCTTCCCTCATTCATCGCCAACGGACACGGGGGGCGGATGCGCTCGTCGCGCGACCCGGCGCCGAGCGTCGGTCTTTCACCGCCCGTTCCCCTACCCGCGCATCGTCAGACCCGCCGGATCGTAGGCGGGCGTATTGAGCCGAATCGCCGGACGGCGTTCGCCGATGATTTCGATCTCGAACCCCGTCGCGGCGCCGGCCAGCTCCTTTTCGACATAGCCCATCGCCAGCGAGCAGTTGACGCAGTGGCCATAGCCGCCTGAGGTGACCCAGCCCACCACCTTGCCGTCGCGCCAGATCGGCTCGTCGCCGATCGCGTCGGCGTCGACCGCCTCGACCGCAAAGGCCTGCAGCCGCAACTTGCCGCCGCCCTCCTTCTCGCGCAGCGCCGCTTCGCGGCCGATGAAGTCGGGCTTCTTGAGATCGACGAAACGGCCGAGGCCCGCCTCGTAGGGGCCGTAAATCGGCCGGTACTCGCGCGCCCAGGTGCCGAAGCTCTTTTCGAGGCGCAGGCACAGCAACGCGCGCATGCCGAATTGGATCAAGCCCAGCGGCGCGCCAGCTTCGAGCAGCAGATCGTAGAGCGCGCGCTGATATTCCGGACGGACCCAGATTTCGTAGCCGAGCTCGCCGGTAAAGCTGACGCGGCCGACCAGCGCCGGGATCATGCCGACGTCCATCTTACGGAACGACAGGAACGGCAACTTCTCGTTCGAGACGTCGTCGCGCGTCAGCTTTTGCAAGAGGTCGCGCGCCTTCGGGCCCGCGATCGACAGACCGGGATAGTCCATCGACGCCGCGCGGCAGGAGACTCCGCTCGCCGGCGCATGGCGCTCGAACCAGCGCATGTAATAGCCCTCGGCGGCGTAGGAGCAGACGAGCAGGAACTTGTCGGCGGCGTAGCGGCCGATCGTGAAATCGCCGATCAGCTTGCCGTGTTCGTTGAGCATCGGCGACAACGCGAGGCGCCCGACCGTCGGCAATTTGTTGGCCATCACGCGCGCGAGAAATTCGGCGGCGCGCGGCCCTTCGACCTCGATCTTTCCGTAGTTGGCGATTTCGGTCATGCCGAGCCCGGCGCGCACCGCCCGGCATTCGCGGCCGACATGATCGAAGGCGTTGGAGCGGCGAAACGTCGCGTCTTCGCGCGGCTCCATGCCCTTGGGGGCGAACCACAGCGGATTTTCGAGGCTGCAATATTCGCCGAACACGGCGTTTTCGGCGACCAGGCGATCGTAGATCGGCGTCGTGCGCAAGGGCCGGCCGGCTGGCAATTCCTCGTTGGGGAAGCGGATGCGGAAACGGCGCGAATAGTTCTCGCGCACCTTGACGTTGGTATAGGGCAAGGTCGCCCAGTCGCCGAACCGCGCGACGTCCATGCCCCAGACGTCGTGGCCGGGATCGCCCTCGATCATCCAATTGGCGAGCGCCAGGCCGACGCCGCCGCCCTGGCTGAACCCCGCCATGACGCCGCAGGCGACCCAGAAGTTCTTCAGGCCCTTCACCGGCCCGATCAGCGGATTGCCGTCGGGCGCGAAGGTGAAGGGGCCGTTGACGACCTTGCGGATGCCCGCCTTGCCGAGTTCGGGGAAGTGCTCGAACGCAGTCTCCAGACTGGGCGCGATGCGGTCGAGATCGTTGGGCAGCAGATTCTGACCGAAGTCCCACGGCGTCTCGCGCTCGCTCCACGGCTGGCAGGCCTGTTCGTAGGTGCCGATCAGCATGCCGCCGCCTTCCTGGCGCATGTAGATCTCGCCCTCGAAGTCGATGACGTGGAACTTGTCGACCTTGGGATCGATGACGCCGGGGATGTCCTCGGTGATGAGGTAGTGGTGCTCCATCGCCAGCACCGGCAGTTCCAGGCCGACCATGCGCCCGACCTCGCGCGCCCACAGGCCGCCGCAGTTGACGACGTGCTCGGCCACGACATTGCCCTTGTCGGTGATCACGTCCCACGAGCTGTCGGGCCGCGGCTGCAAGTCGAGGACGCGGGTGAAGCGGTTGACTTCGGCGCCGGCGAGGGTCGCGCACTTGGCGTAGGCCTGGGTGACGCCCCAGGGGTCGAGATGCCCCTCGACGGGATCGAACATTGCGCCGACGAAATGCTTCTTGTCGATGAACGGATACATCTTGGCGGCTTCGTCGATCGACAGGATCTCGAGATTCATGCCGAGATAGCGGCCGCGCGCACGCGCCATCTTCAGCCAGTCGAGCCGCTCCCTGGTGCCGGCGAGATTGAGGCCGCCGGTGACGTGCATGCCGCAGGAGACGCCGGAGATCGCCTCGATCTCCTTGTAGAGGTTGATGGTGTATTGCTGCAGCTTGGCGACGTTGGGGTCGCCGTTGAGCGTGTGCATGCCGCCGGCGGCGTGCCACGTCGAGCCCGAGGTGAGTTCGGACTTCTCGATCAACACGACGTCCTTCCAGCCGCCTTTCGTCAAGTGATAGAGCACGCTGGCGCCGACGACGCCGCCGCCGATCACGGCGACCTGACAATGCGACTTCATGACGAACCCTCCGCTTGGATCACGGCGCCGGCGCACGCGCCGGCGACGGAATGAAAACGAGCGTCGCGGCGATCGCCGCGGCGAGCAATCCGGCGAACAGCACGAAAGCGCTGGATAGCGAAAACGCGTCGGCCACCGCGCCCGTGACCAGCGGCGCCGGCAGGCGCG
>Ga0187848_10002474_pt1 | contig 14498 bp, 10 predicted proteins | sample June2016WEW_4_40_FD_132424 | JGI IMG/M metagenome (GOLD analysis project Ga0187848, IMG submission 132424) | Peatland microbial communities from SPRUCE experiment site at the Marcell Experimental Forest, Minnesota, USA - June2016WEW_4_40 | ecosystem: Environmental > Terrestrial > Soil >... | reverse complement strand
GTTGGTATTTCTGCGTAAGGCGGTCAAGCCGTCGCCGGTTCCCATTTGTCATTCTTCAGCGGCTTGCACCCGCAAGAGCCGCGAAGGACAAGGGAAGCTGGAATGGTCAGGCGAATGCCCGAGGCCGGGCGTTTGTTGGCAATGCGATCCAGGAGAAATTCGGTTGCCCGCTCGCCAAGTTTAGAAACAGGTTGGACTACGGCGCTAATAGGTGGCTGAAATATATGTCCGAGCGGGATTTCACCGTAAGAGAGGAATGCAACCTTGTCGGGAATCGAATATCCCATGAAATTCAGCGCCTCCAACGCGAGAATAGATGCTGCGTTGTTAGCCGGGAAGATGGCCTGAACAGGTGCTTTGCCCGACAAAGCTTTACGGATCACTCGAAGCGCCGAGGGCACGTCCTCGCACTGCACGTAGGGCAGCGGCGTCAAGCCGTGGGAATGCATTGCTTCTTGATAGCCTCGGATGCGCTCCTTGATGGGTTCGATTTCCGGGGTGAGGCCGAAAGAGGCAATTCGTTCGTAGCCGTGGGAGATCAGATGATCGATTGCCTGGCGTGCCGCATTCCGGTCATCGATCGTGACCAGGTCTGTGGAAACCCCTGCTATTGGACGGTCCAGCGCGACAACCGGTAATTCGCCCAAGAGCTCGGGCCTAAGTTGGGTCCGGGGAGACGCGGCCAGGAGAATGCCATCGACGTGATGATCCCGCATCTGCTCAATCAATTCGACATCCATCTCGGCGCTATCGTTAGTAGCGGCAATCCAGACCAAATATCCGCTTGCATGCGCTCTTTGTTGCACACTTTGCGCGATCACAGAGAAGAAGGGATTGGCCAGGTTGGGGATGATAAGGCCTATCACCCTAGACGGTTGTCCCATCAACATACGAGCGGCAATGTTCGGCTTGTACCCGAGAGCATCGATGGCGGCCTTCACCTTCCGTGCTGTTTTCTGGGTCACATTGGGACGCTCATTGAAGTAACGCGAGACGGTCATGGTCGCCACGCCAGCCGCTCTGGCCACATCTGCCAGAGTTACTCGCGTGTTGCCGGGCTGATTTCTCATGATCTTTTCCCCTAATACTAGTCAGTTCAGGATCGCTTTACGAGCCCGACATCGCTGGAGAGGACTTGACAAGCACCGAACTAGAATATACAAATTGATAGCGCTATCATACACCAGTGCGGCATTTGAACATCGATCGTAGTTGTCGCTCCTGGCGGTTCTGGAAGGTTCTCACGAAGGATTCTACGTTCTATCCGAGGGGACGAGGTACTGAAATGGAAGTTCACATAGGCGTCATTCTTAACGGCGTAACGGGCCGAATGGGCAGCACGCAACATCTGACACGTTCCATTGCGGCAATTCGCAATGATGGCGGCATTCGTCTGAATGACGGAAGCCAACTGATGCCGGAGCCCCTACTGGTCGGACGGAACGCAGCGAAATTGAGATCCCTGGCGGAGCAGCATGGCGGACTTGCTTGGTCGACCGACCTATCCGCGGCCCTTCAGGACAAAAGATATCCGGTTTACTTCGACTCCGGAACCACAGCCATGCGCGAACGCAATATTCTTCAAGCGCTCGCCGCCGGCAAGCACGTCTACTGTGAGAAACCGATCTCGGCCAACACCGAAGGCGCAATCCGACTCGCCCACGCCGCAGACCGCGCTGGAATTTGCCACGGTGTAGTCCAGGACAAGCTATTTCTTCCCGGACTGCGAAAACTGCGGGGGCTGGTTGATTCCGGCTTCTTCGGGCGAATTCTCTCAGTGCGCGGCGAATTCGGCTATTGGATCTTTGAAGGAGACGGGGATCAACCGCCGCAGCGGCCTTCCTGGAACTACCGGAAGCAGGATGGCGGCGGCATTATCCTGGATATGTTTCCGCATTGGCGTTATGTGCTCGATCACACCTTTGGAGCGGTCCGCTCGGTTCAATGCAGTGGAGCGATGCACGTGCCCCAACGCGTGGACGAAAACGGTACGCCTTACGACTGCACGGCTGACGATGCGGCCTACGGAACCTTCGAACTCGAGGGTGGCATCGTCGCTCAGTTCAACTCTTCCTGGGCGACGCGCGTGTACCGCGACGACTTGTTTATGCTGCAAGTCGACGGCACACAAGGGAGTGCCGTGGCAGGACTGACCAATTGCAAAGCCCTAGACCGCGCGCATACTCCTCGCACGATTTGGGACCCGGACGTTCCTAATCTGATCGATTTCCGCGACCGGTGGAAAGACGTGCCAAACGGCCCGACATGCAACAATGCCTTCCGCGTCGAGTGGGAGCTGTACCTGCGGTCCTTGGCGGAAGGAACACATTTTGTTCACGATTTCTGGGATGGCGCTCGTGGTGTACAGCTCGCCGAACTTGCTTTGCAATCCTGGAAAGAGCGTCGGTGGATTGATGTTCCTCCGCTTCAGGATGGAGGAGAAGTTGCAACGTAGCCGATTGTCTTTGAATCAGATAACCACGCCACGATGGAGTGTGGTGCAAGCCATCGAAGCCTGCGTGCGCCGCAAAATCCCATCGATTGCGCTATGGCGACACAAGATCGATGAGCAGGGCCTGAACGCAAGCGTTCGCGCGGTGCGTGACGCCGGAATGCGGGTATCGAGCGTGTGCCGTGGTGGTATGTTGCCTGCTGTCAACGCCGAGGAGCGGCGCAAGCGCATCGAGGACAATTTCCGCGCTATCGACGAGGCTACCGCTCTTAACGCTGACGTCCTCGTTATGGTCGTAGGCGGCGCATGGCCCATGGGGATTCGCTCCGCGCGGAAGATGGTTCACGAGGGAATCGCGGAACTCGTGCCCTATGCAGAATCTGCCGGAGTCAGACTTGGGCTGGAACCACTGCATCCCATGTTCGCTGGGGATCGTTCCGTCTTGACTACCATCCCAGAAGCACTCGGCATTGCGCAGAACTATCCAGCAGCCCACGTCGGTGTGATTCTGGATGTGTTTCACATCTGGTGGGACCCTTGCGTAATGCAAGAGATCCAGGACGCTGCCGGCAGGATTTTCGGCTTTCATGTTTCGGACTGGCTGGTTCCCCTCCCGGATGTATTAAAGGGGCGCGGCATGCTGGGCGACGGCGTCATCGATCTCCGATGCCTGCGCGAAACTGTGGATGGGGCGGGCTACGTGGGACCGATTGAAGTTGAAATTCTCAATCAGACACTTTGGGACGAAGACCCCGATTCGGTTCTGGACCGCTTGGTCCAGCGCTTTGAACAGCTAGTGTGATCGGACTATGCAAATCGACAAAAACCTTACTTTGCGGGATGTATCAAGGGCCGCAGAGCCGGTCGCGGAAATAGCCTCGCGCAAGATCCGAGCGCTCCTCGGGCGCTGGGACACGAATCAAGGAGCGCCTGTTTTTACCGTTGCCGGCAAATACACAACCCGCGGATGGACGAATTGGACCCAGGGCTTTCTGTACGGCCAGGCATTGCTCTGTTTTGAGCTGACGGGAGAGAGCGACCTGCTCGATACGGCCCGAGAGCTCGTAGCGCGGCACATGGCCGAGCACGTGACCCACCTGGGTGTGCATGACCACGGATTCAACTGCATCTCGACGTACGGAAATCTGCGCCGCCTCATGATTCAAGGCAAGACCCCGCACAACGAGTGGGAACTCGCCTTTTACGAGATGGCGCTCAAAGCGAGCGGTGCCGTACAAGCCGCGCGCTGGACCGATCTGCCGAACGGTTCCGGCTTCATTCATTCGTTCAACGGCAGCCATTCCTTGTTTATCGATACCATGCGCACACTTCGCATCTGTGCCATGGCGCACATGTTGGGTCACGACTTGCTAGCGGAGCAAGATTGCAGGATCAGCCTGCTTGATCGCTTGATAATGCACGCACAGACTTCTGCCGCCTTTAATATCTATTACGGCGACGGACGCGACATATACGACACGCCTGAGGCCGCCGGTCGTACCGTTCAGGAGGCTATCTTCAACCCGTCGAGTGGTCAGTTTCGCTGCCCGGCAACCCAACAGGGCTATTCGCCCTTTACTACTTGGACGCGGGGTCTGGCATGGGCGATGCTGGGCGCTACGGAACAGATCGAATTTCTCAGGTACATCGCGGACGCCTCTCCAGAGAAAACCGCAATCGAGGCAACAATTGAAACACTGCGGCGAGCGGCCCAGGTAACATGCGATTTCTACGTGGAGCACGCCACTGCGCGCGACGGAGTATGCTACTGGGACACGGGCGCTCCCGGCCTGGCGAAGCTTGGCGATTGGCGGGGCGCGAATGCCGAGCCTCGAAACCCTCATGAGCCGGTCGACTCTTCCGCGAGCGCCATTGCGGCCCAAGGGCTCTTACGTTTTGGCCACATTCTCGGCCAGCAGGGCAAACGCTATATCGAAGCAGCTCTCACGATCTCCAACGCGCTCTTCAAGGAACCGTATCTCTCGCAAGAAATGGAACACGAAGGGCTTTTGTTGCACGCCATCTATCACCGGCCCAATGGATGGGATAATGTGCCGGTTCAGGGGTTGGTTCCTCATGGGGAATCCTGCCTGTGGGGTGACTATCATCTCGTCGAGTTGGCGCTTTTAATCCGGCGTCTGGCAGACGACGATTATTACATCTTTTTTCAATGAGGATCAGATGCAAAGAGTGGCGTTGATTTCCGGTGGTTCTCGCGGTATCGGCGCAGGCATAGCCAGCGCGCTCGCAAAGGATAAGTTCTCCGTAATTATCACTGGAAGGCGGCCTGCCGAGGAGGTGCATCCGTTCCTCTCGGCCCTGCGCGCTCTCACGTCCGATGCAATGTATATGCAAGCCGATGTCACGAGTGCGGCGGCGCGTACTAAACTGCTTCAGGCTGTGAAAGAGCGTTTCGGCCGTCTGGACGTTCTGGTCAATAATGCCGGAATCGCGCCGCGCGTTCGCGCCGATGTTCTCGAGGAAACAGAGGAGAGCTTCAACGAGGTGCTTCAGACGAACCTCATGGGTCCTTACTTCCTCACCCAGCAGGCGGCTTCATGGATGATTCAGCAGGAGGCAGCCGACGCGCACCGGGCCATCATCAATGTCAGTTCCGTTTCCGCGACCGTTGCAAGCGTCAATCGCGGGTGCTATTGCATTTCAAAGGCCGGCGTTTCGATGGCCACCCGTCTTTGGGCCGTGCGGCTCGCTGACTTTGGCATCGGAGTATACGAGGTTCGCCCCGGTATCGTCGCGACGGATATGACAAAGGCTGTACAGGAGAAATACGACACCATGATCGAGGCTGGCCTCTTGCTCGAGAAGCGCTGGGGAACCCCTGAAGATGTCGGCCGGGCGGTCAGTCTATTGGCGCGCGGTGAATTGCCTTACGCCACGGGCGCTGTCCTGGTGCTGGATGGTGGCTTGACCGCTTCGCGTATGTAGCGGGAAGGGCCGAATGTGCTGGCGGCCAAGATTGGCGCGAGCATCGAGCGGCGGTGCGGATTCGACGTGAGCCGCGGCGTCCCGGAAGGGTGGTGGGCGCCTTTAGCCTCTTTCTTACTATCTTCTACGGCGCCGCAATCACATGCGTGTCGGCGTAGAACGTTTTCAGTGCTTCGGCATTCGACGCCGCCTCAGGCGATAAAATCACCCATCTCCAATCGATCGGTCCCGTCAGAGCCTCCGGCACCGGAACATTCCTCGCCACGCGAGCGCCGAGTGGTTTGCCGTTGGCGAATGTGGCCAGATCGGCAAGTAGCGACTGGTTTGGAAATCGGCTCGCCTCGAGTTTATCGGTGTCCAGCATGATCGCGTCTATCCATAAAGGTCCAGGATAGTAAGTGTCGAGCGAGATGTGTTCATCCTGCTCCAATTCCGGCATTGCTGCTTCCCACACCCAAATAAGATTGTGCAGATTGTCGCGGTCGGTTAGCCGCTCACGGAGCCGAAGATAGATCTCGCGCGATCCCTCCGCGCCCTCCCGCCCCGCCCACCAGTGTCCAGTTACGTTCCCTTTTGTTCCGTCCCCCGCTTCGTTCGCGCCCGGATACGGACTCCACAGTACGGCCAGATGCGCATCGGCCAGCGTCCGCAGCAACTCGGCGACGGAGTCTGCCTGCGCATTCCAGCGTTGGTTCAGGTCCGTACCCGGCTTCAGCATCTGCTGCCACTCAAAATCGCTGAGCGCGCCGGCCTCCGCATTGTCGGTTGGCCGCGGCGGCGTCCAGCGCAGCAGCGCCAGTTCGCCTTTGTGCGCCGCCTCGCTCACCTGCGTCACAACAGCCTTTGCATCGCTGCTTCCCGTCAGATCGATCTCGATCATCGCCGGTTGCTTCTCGATCGCCGTGGTCACTGTCTGCGCCTCAACAGGATTCGCTCCAGAAATCTTCCCGACAATCTGGCCGGCTAAAATGCCTTTTCCTTTTGCATCAGCCAGTCGAGTCAACAGGGCGTGCGCCTCTGCGTCCGCTCCCACATCGCGCGCAGCAGGCGGACCGGTGGGCGCCGGAGCCGGCAGGCTCAGCCGCGCGTCGCCTCGACTGATGATATTCGGTGCGTTAAATATCTCCTTCAGCCTGTCGACGCCATTTACCTCCTCGTATCTGGCCCACATCATGAAGTACGCCCAGCGCGGCTGCTGTGCCAGCAACTCGAGCGACGGCATCATTCCGACCTCCGCAAGCGCAATCGGCTTGTGTAGCGGATCGGCCAGCGCAACCATGCTGTCGTAAAACTCCGGACGGAAGGGCATGTAATTATCCATCGTCAGCACGTCCACGTACGCCGCCCCCGGAAAATAGCCTTCGATTGCGCCGGCGCTTTTGCCGTTCGGACTGTTTACGTTCCACACCCAAACCAAATTGTTCAGATGATGCACGTGGACAAACCGGTCGTAAAGCTGCCTATACAGCGCCGCTGAACCATCTGGCCCCGGACGACCACCCCACCAGAACCAGTTTCCGTTCATCTCGTGATACGGCCGGAAGAGCACAGGAACGCCGGCATCCTGCAATTCCTTCAGGTACCCTGCAATGCGGTCCACCTGCCGCCGCCAGCGGCCGTTCAGAGTAGTCCCCGGTGTCAGCAGTTGATGCCATTCCCAGTCCGTAAGGTATCCCTGCACGCTGTCTTGAAAGGTCACCGGCTCGTCGTCGACAGGCCGCACTTCGTGCCACATCAGCGCGATCACGGCCCCGGCGCGGTACTGACGGATCACTTCCTGAACCATCGCCGCGCGTCCAAGCGTGGAGGACCTGTTCCATCCATCGCCATAGCCGAAGTCCTGCCCAAAAATGCCCGGGAATTTGCCCGTCAGATCGTAAACACGATCCGAAGACTGCGATAGAGTGATTAGGTAGTTATGCTGTCCGCCGATCGTCGCGCGTCCTGAAATCGAATCCAGATCGCGCAGAAGGGCCCGTGCTGCAGGCGTGGCATCCGGGTTCACGGGCTGGGCGCTAGGAGCTTGCGCCGAAGCAGCGCAGTCTGCGCCGATCGAAAGAACTAAAGCGAGAACACTCCATCGCAAAACTCCTTTTCCATCTTTGTTGGTGCGTGTGTTCCGTGCACCTTGGACATTGCGCAATTTCGATGCGTCTTCAAAGTCGCAAGAATTCACTGATCCCGTCCTCAGAATGCGTATCCATTCCATCAACCGTGCCGCCTCTTGCTTGTGCACCCGCCGCGCCTCCCATTTCACACAACTCGCTATGGGAATACGCCCTGCGTATATAAGGTCCGCCTAAGACCCGACCGAAGCCTGATTAGAACAGTCAACGTCGAATTATAGCGCTATCAAAGCCAAAGAAGAGTCACATTGGCTCACTGCTGGCGTTCACAAGCAATTTGGCCCAAATGACCCACAGATCTGCATTGACATTTGTTAGCGCTATCATTTAAGCTCGTCCGTTTAGAGCAGCAATGACCTTGCGGCGATCAGCGCATGCATGAGACGGTGAGCTACTTGGAATGAAGACAGATCGCGAATGCGAGAGTTTAAGCCATCTCCACCAGGCGGAAACGTTGCGGCTGGCGGCGGTGCTGGCGGCAATGAGTTCCCTCTGCGTTGGGCTGGTCTCGCCGCCTCTTCGCGCGCAGGTCGATGAGTCAATTCTTCCCGCCATGTACCGGACCACCTGGGATCCGGGTATCCCGGGTGGTATCCCAGCCGACAACGATCCCACGCGGCCGGCAACCGTATGGCTCCCGAGCGGCAATCCCTATGGCGGGTATTCCGTAGATCCGTCGCTTACCGGCCCTATGAAAGCTGCTGCTTTCACGTCCGCATTCCAGTCCGCCATTAACTCGGCCGGTGCTGCAGCGACGCCCACGCATCGGCAGATTGTTTTGCTCAAGGCGGGCACGTATTTCGTGGATCCTCAGAACATTGACGAAGGCATGGCCTCATGCCAACACCATAAACCAGCAGATTTCGTGAATCCTAAGGATCTAGGCGAATGCCAGGTCGGCGTCTATGTGCGATTTGATAATGTTACGATCCGGGGTGAAGGGGCGACGACAACAAGCATTATCGCCAGCGGACACATCAAGGGTTACGGTACCGTCATTCTCTTTGGATTTCGCTACGGATCTTCCGAAGCCGACCTCGCGGTTGAGAATGTCACAGCCGACGCTCTCCGCGGATCAACCACGGTAAGAGTCGCGGATGCGCGCCAGTATGCGGTAGGCGATGTCATCACGATCGACCATCTGGATGGCCCTAGCACCCTCGATCCCGGTGGAAGAGCGGAGATGAATGGGGGATATCTCTGGTTTTATGACAGCCAATATTTTAAGCGCCAGCCAGCCTTTGGCTGGGGCGGTCCGGGTACTGGAGCTCTGGCGATGGGCCGTGTCACGGATCTGCCCAGCGCCAACATCAACGCGCGCAATGTTGTCCCGCTTTGGCGCTCGACGACGCAGGAGGACGAGATTACGGCCATTCACGGCAACACGCTCACGCTCAAGGATCCGCTGAACATCGACTTTCCACTTTCGTTGAGGCCAGAGATCTGGCGCACTATCGCCCTGAATACACGTTTGATTCCTGTCGGAAACCGCTGGGACGGCCTTGAGAACATCCGTGTTGCCGGAGGCAATGACGATCAGGGCTATCCGGGCGGCTGCATTGCCTTAAGCTACATGGCGTACTCCTGGGTGACCGGTGTTGACGCGGATGGCGAGTATTGGCCAAGTGACCCGACGAATCATCCCGGCAAGCTCGGCCACAACCTGGATTTGGGCGCTTGCTACCGATGTATGTTGACTGGTTCGTACGCGCACGGGTCTAAGGATGAAAACCCGGGCGGTTGGGCCTACGGCATCACCGTGGGCCTTGGAAGCACGCAAGACCTTGTCGAAAATAACATTTCGATCAATAACAATAAGCCGCTTGTTATGCGCCAAACGGGTGGAGGCAATGTCATTGCCTACAACTATGTTGATCAATCGGAGTTATGGAGTAGTCCTAGGTGGTTGGAAAGCGGCATTGACGACACTCACAACAGCTTTACGCATAACGATCTGATCGAGGGCAACTGGGCAGCCAACATAGGCTCGGATGGGACGCACGGCAACACAGGCTGGGATACCCATTTCAGGAACTATGTGAATGGCAACAACAGCATCGATCCGAAATCGGATCATCTCGGCGCGGTCAGCATGGCTGGCTATAACCACTACCAGGCCTATATAGGTAATGTTCTTCATGGGGGAATCGTCTATCAAACGACGCCGGGATCTCCAAGCGGTACTCCAATTTACAGGCTTGGTTTCCTCGGTATGACGATTGGGTGGGACAGCGGGTATGCGATGGACCACATTTACAGAGACGCCAACTGGGACAACGTAACGAACGGCATTGTCTGGCAAAGCGGCCCTCGAACGATACCAAACTCTTTCTATCTCACCTCGGCGCCTGCTTTCTTCAAGGGCTACACCTGGCCATGGGTTGATCCCACCACAGGCAAAACCTACACTCTCCCTGCGAAAGCCCGGTATGACTCGGGACATCCGTTCGGCCCGTCGGCACAAATGGCGCCAATGGTCGTGAAGGGGGTTGTCAAATAACTAATCCGGTCGAGACCGGAACTTCACGCCGAATACACTTGATTGGACGCCCATGAAAATGAAGATCGCTTTCTCAACGCTTGGCTCTCCCTCGTGGAGCATGCACACGGCAATCGAGGAGGCTGGTCGTCTCGGCTACGATGGAATAGAGCTGCGCTTTATCGAGAACAGCGATCGTCTATGGGAGCTTCCAGCGTTCCACGGCACCGGGCTCAAGGAAACCTGCGTTCGGCTTGCTTCGGCGGGATTAGCAATTCCATGCGTCGACACAAGCTGTTTCTTTCATTATCCGGAACCGGAGCAGCGTAGAAAGTCGATTGAGCTGGGCAAGGCATATGTCGAACTGGCGGCGGCACTCAAGGCGCCTGGCGTGCGCGTTTTTGGAGATCGCGTCCAGCCGGGAGCCAAAATGCCTTCGACCGCAGCCTGGATTGCCGACGGCATTCACCGGCTGGCCGAATTCGCCCAGCCGGCCGGCGTGGAAGTCTGGCTGGAGACGCACGGCCACTTCGCTCCGGCTGAGGAAACCATGCGCATTCTTCGCGCGGCAAATTGCATGAATGTCGGCGTGATCTGGGATCCAGGAAACGCGTACTCCGAGTTCGGTGAACAGCTTGAAGCGGGCTGGCAGGTTCTCGAAGGAGCTGTCCGGCATGTTCACGTGAAGGATGGCGTCCCGGTTGAGGGGCTACCCCTCAGCGAGCCCTGGAGTCCGACGCTGGTTGGCAGAGGAATGTTCCCCACCCAGGCGCTGATCACGCTACTCCGAGCGCATCGCTATGATGGCTTTATTTCATTCGAATGGCAGAAGCGCTGGCATCCCCATATTCCCGAACCGGAGATCGCATTGCCTCATTTTATTCACTGGATTCGGAAAGCAGTGGAGATTTAGCCATGACTTCGCCGCTGCGCGCCGTACAGATTGGTGCAGGATCTTTTTGCAAGCGCTATCATGCGCCGGTCCTCAACAGGCTTGCGTCGCTACAAAAGCAGATTTCACTTGAGGCGATCTGCGACTTGGACCAGAAGCGGGCCGCCGAGTTTTCGCACGAATTCGGGTACGCGCGCGTGTATGGCGACCTCGAGCGCATGGTTGAAGAACTGCAGCCTCAACTGATTTATTGCATGGTGCATCCGGCGGCGACCTCCTCGGTGCTGGAGAAATTGCTGCCGCGAGGCATTCCGATATTCACTGAAAAGCCGCCGGGGGTGACTGTGGAACAGGCGGACCGGCTCGCAGAATTGGCCCAGTTGTACAAGACAATGAACTACGTTGCGTTCAACCGGCGAGCCATGCCGGGAATACTGCGCCTGAAGAGCTGGGCCGAAGAGAATGGCCCCATCCGTTACCTGCGGGCTGAGATGTTACGCAACGGGCGTCTCGAGGAGAACTTCGCCGTCGCCACCGCAATCCATGCGCTCGATTGCCTCCGGTTTTTGGCGGGCGATGTGGACGAAGTGGAAACGCACTTTACACCCTGCTCCAGTCAGGGCGCCGCCGACTTCCATGTGCGCATCCTTTTCAATTCGGGTGCGATTGCCGATCTAGCTGTTCTGGTGGACTGCGGCCTGACGCGTGAATCCTATCTCGCCCATTGTGGACGGCGCATGATGGAAGTGACTCTCGGGCCGCCGTATTCTTCTTCGTTTTGTTGCGCGCGCGAGAGCCACTACGTGGATGAGACGGTTGAGGTCTCAGACACGCAAGGCGATGCACTCGAGAATGGTGGCTTTCTCGGAGAGCACAAGCTATTTCTCGAAGCCGTCCTGAGCGGTCGTCTTCCCAACTGCTGCTTGCAGGATGCGCGCCACTCGCTGCGTCTTGCCACAGCCGTGCAACGCCAATACTCGGGACCTCTCAGCGGCTTTCGTCCGGAGTTGCAATCATGAAAGCGGCAAATCTACTGGACTTTTCCATCATTGTCGTCTACATGCTTGCCATGGGAAGCGTGGGATTCGCTTTCATGCGCTTCAACAAAGGCGCCTCCGACTATTTCAAAGGCGGCAACCGGATTCCCTGGCTGGCAGCGGGACTTAGTTCATTCATGAGCGGTTTCAGCGCCTGGACCTTCACCGGAGCCGCAGGCATCGCCTATCGCAATGGCATCGTGGTCGTGCTGCTCTACGTAGGCAATGCGCTAGCTTTTCTGCTCGGCTACTTCGTCTTTGCCCAACGCTGGCGGCGCACCCGGATCAGCACAACGATGGCCTACCTTGTGGAGCGCTTCGACGAGCCCACACGTCAGTTGTTCTCGATCACGAGCGTCTTTTTTCAGACTTTCGTGGGCGCGGCCATCTTATACGGACTGAGCCTGATGGTTGCGTCCACCTGCGGCTTTCCGATGGTCAGCACCATTGTGGCGTCGGGAGCCCTGGTTTTGCTGTATTCCACGCTGGGCGGACTTTGGGCCATTGTGATCAACGATTTTCTCCAGGCCGTCATTCTCCTGCCGTTCTGCCTTGTGCTGGTTGGAGCTTCTCTGGCGCACGTAGGAGGATTGGTTGCGCTTTACCGCGAGCTTCCCCCTCAGATGGTGTCTCTTCATCTTCATGGACAGTACTCATGGGGGTATGTCCTCTGCTGGGCGCTGATGATCAGCTTCGGGTACAACACAGGAGCCGTCGCGCAGCGCTATTTCAGCGTGGATACGGAACGCTCGGCCAAGCGTGTCGCGATACTCTGCTTCCTCTTGTTTCTTGTGGGCGCATTTATCTGGTTTATTCCGCCCATGGCGATGCGTGTCGTGTATCCCGATCTGGCAAAGGTCCTGCCTCGCTTTGTCAATCCTCAAGAAGCCGCGTTCGCCGCGGCCAGTCTTACTTTGCTGCCTAACGGGCTGATCGGGATCATGCTGGCTGCGATGTTCAGCTCAACGATGGCGAATCTCTCGGGGGCGTTCAACCTCTACGCGGGAATCCTTTCGAAGGACGTCTATCAGCCGCTATTTGCTCCCGATGCCGGAGAGTTCGCGATGCTGAGGGTCGGCAGAATAGCGAGCGCCGTGGTGGCCACCTGCGTCACCCTTCTCGCCGTCCTGCTGGCGGTGACAGGAAAGAGCATCTTTTCCGTCATGGTGACCTTCAATACGATCCTGTCGCTTGCCTACGGCCCACCTGCGCTGCTGGGATTGATCGTCAAGAAAACTCCCAGTTGGTCCGGATCTGCCTCTCTGTTGGCGGGTCTCATCATTGGGACGATTGGGACCTTCTTGCTCGGCTGGGGATTGGTCATGAACGTGGTGGTTGTCGTTCCGATCTCCGTGGGGATTTTTCTGGCCAGCCGCTGGTTCGAGCGCCCGGAAAGCGTTCGGCAGCAATCCCGCGAACGGCTGTTTCTCCGCCTGGCGACTCCCATCGACGTAAGCAAGGAATTGGCCGGAAGCAGCGACCCAACTACTCGAGTATTCCGATTTCTCAGCGTTGTGACCGGCGTGATCGGCCTGGCCTCGCTTCTGCTTCTCCTTTCGGTCCCGGTCGAGAACAGGAGCATCGTGATTGCCTATTCCGGAATCACCCTTGCCGCGGCGGCAGGTCTCGCTTTCATCCGCGGCAAACAGCCGGCAGAGCAGGTTTCGCTGAAAGCGTCGCAGGACGTGGCGTGCTCAGGCAGTGGAAGGATCTCGGATTGAGAATTCCGAATGCCTTCGCGGCTGCAGCAATGCTGAAGGTAGATATTGTGGAAGTCCTCACCTATTCTCGAGGAGTGGTCGATGCCGAATGGACATAACCGCCGTGATTTTCTTCGCATCCTGGGAGCGGGGATAGCTGGACTGATGGCGAATCCAGCTTTCGCGACAGCTTCCGCCGGTCCGCACATCAAGCCGATTACAGGCAGCTGGTTTGAGTTCCAGCATCACGTCATGGTCGAGGGCCCAGACTGGAATCCCGCGTGCGCCCGTTTTACGGCCGCGCAGTGGCAGGCAAAGGTCAAGGAGATTGCCGATGCGGGCCTGGATACGCTCGTGCTGATGGCCACAGCGATCTACCACCGCGCTTTTTTCGACACCTCGATCTATGCCAAATTGCAGATGGGCTGCGACGATCCGCTGGAGGCGGTGCTGAGCGCGGCGGACAACCTCGGGGTCATGTTCTTCATCGGCGGCGGCTTTTACGGAGACTGGCGCGACGAGAAGACGATCTCCGATCCGGTGGCGCGGAAGCAGCGGTTGCAGTCATTGGGCGAGCTGGCAGCGCGGTATGGCCATCACGCAAGCTTTCACGGCTGGTACTGGCCAGACGAGGCGCGCATCGACCCGTATTACCGGCCGGAATACATCACCTACGTGAACGAGCTGTCGAAAGAAGCTCGCCGCCTCACGCCGAACTCGCCGATCATGATCGCACCCTATGGCACGCGCCTTGTTAAGGCGGACGATTCGTATGTGAAACAGCTCGACGCGATGGACGTGGACATTGTCGCCTATCAGGATGAGGTAGGGGTACGGAAATCGACGCCTGCCGAAACTCCGGCCTC
>Ga0187848_10002473_pt1 | contig 14498 bp, 10 predicted proteins | sample June2016WEW_4_40_FD_132424 | JGI IMG/M metagenome (GOLD analysis project Ga0187848, IMG submission 132424) | Peatland microbial communities from SPRUCE experiment site at the Marcell Experimental Forest, Minnesota, USA - June2016WEW_4_40 | ecosystem: Environmental > Terrestrial > Soil >... | reverse complement strand
GCGGTATACTGATCGGCAATGCCGGGCGATCGCAACGCGTTGCTCGAAATCAGCGCCGCCATTCACTCCACGCGCGACCTGGAGACCCTCGAGAAGCAGCTTCTGGAAATTGTCTCTCGGACCTTGTACGCCGATCGCGGGGCCATTCTGCTATTGGGAGAGAACGGCGAGCAGTTTGCCTCGGTCTGTGGATGGGATTCCCGCGAGGAGCTGAATCGTCCCGCCGAATACAGCCGTGCCATCATCGATCGGGTGCTCCGCGAAAAGGCGCCGGTGCTCTCGAATCGGGACTCGGCCGCGGGGACCGGCGGGGACCGGATCACGGCGGCGTTGTGTGTGCCGCTGGTGGTCTTCCAGCAGATCCGGGGAGTAATCTATCTCGACAGCACGGACCCCCTGGCGCATTTTGAACCCGGGCAACTGGAATGGCTGTCGGCGATCGGCGGAATCGCCGCGCTGGTTCTGGAGGATGTGCGGCGGATTCAGTGGCTGGAAAGCGAGAACTGCCGCCTGCGCGCCGAGATCGCGGTGGATCACGAAATGGTGGGCACGGGGCCAGCGATTCGCGAGATGGAGAGGTTTATTGCGAGGGTGGCTCCCACCGATTCCACCGTTCTGATCCGCGGGGAAAGCGGCACGGGAAAAGAACTGGTGGCGCGCGCCATTCATCGCAATAGTCCACGTTCGGGCCGCGCTTTCGTGGCGATCAATTGCGCCGCCATCACCGACACCCTTCTGGAGAGCGAGCTTTTCGGCCATGAAAAGGGCGCCTTCACCGGCGCCGCGGGGCAGCAGAAGGGCAAGATCGAGGCAGCCGACGGCGGCACGCTGTTTCTGGACGAAGTGGGTGAGCTCGCCCTCAGCCTTCAGGCCAAGCTGCTCCGCGTGCTGCAGGAACGGCAATTCGAGCGAGTGGGCGGCACACACCCGGTTCGTGTGGACATCCGGCTGGTTGCGGCCACCAATCGGGATTTGAAAACCGCCATTCAAAGCGGAGCTTTCCGCCAGGACCTCTATTACCGCTTGAACGTGGTTTCCCTGACCACCCCGCCGTTGCGGCAGCGGCGAGAGGACATCCCGCTGCTGGCATCCCATTTTGTGCGCATGCATGCGCGCAAAGCGAGGCGCCAGATGCGGGGCGTCTCGGCCGCCGCGCTGGCCTATCTCATCCAATACGATTGGCCGGGGAATATCCGCGAACTGGAGAACGCCATCGAGCGAGCCGTGGTCCTCGGCTCCACGGAATGGGTTCTGCCCGAAGATCTGCCCGAAGAGTTAGTCGAAACCGAACCGGCGGCCGCCCCCACACGCTACCACGAGACCGTGAAGGAATCCAAGAAGGATCTCATTCTCAAAGCCGTCCGCGAGACCGGCGGCAATTACACGGAAGCGGCCCGGTTGCTAGGCATACATCCGAACTACCTGCATCGCCTGATCCGAAATCTGAATCTGAAAGCTTCCGGAAAGCTGTAATTGCGGCAAAACAGGCAACCGCTCCCTCAGAAGCCGTGAAAAAATATAGCCACAGATGAACGCAGATAAACACAGATGGAAGAATCAGAGGAGTTATCCGTGTTCATCCGTGGCTCAGATTTGAATCCTTCACAGTCTCTCACGGTCGCGGCTCTGACTCGCGGCGCTCGTGGAAGTTCGAGGATGATGGAGCTGCACTCGAAGGTGGACGCTACTTTTTGACGGTCGAGGTGGCCGGCTTGTCGTCCACCACATCGCCGTACTTGATCGTCGACTTGCCCTCGTAGCGCTTGTAGTCCTGGTATTTCACGATCATACGAATGCGCTGCGCGTCGCCGTTCTTAAAGTGCAAGGTATCGTCGGCGCGGGTATAGGTGGGGAACCAATATTTGCCGTCGATCTGCTCGCGGTAGGTTTCAAATTTGGGGAACTGGTTGTCGCTGCTCCTCTTGATCACGCCCACGCCTTTGCCGTAGGTTTTGACGATTTGCAGGTCGCGGTCGTCCACCCAAACTTCGCCTTCGAAGTAGCGCTTGCCCTGCACCAGTTTCTTGGGCTTTACGGAAAATGTGTAGCAGCCGATTTCGTCGACCTTTTCGCGGCCCAGGTAGGTGACGTCGTAATCGGGGATTTCCGCCGTGGTCAGGACGAATGGCTGCACGTTGCGCAAGTCCTGCTCATCTTCGGGAGTGAGCAGGATGTTGCGCAGGGTCTGTACCGGTGCGTACACTACTTTCTCCATGCGTTTGCCTTCGGGGCTGAAAAGGATATCCTCCACCAGTTCCCATTGGCCGCCGGTTGGGTTGCCGCTGGGATCGAGCTCCTGTAGTTTCACGCTCTGGCGATAGGTGTAGTTATTGCGCGCCTGTGCGAATTCGGCTTCCTTGGCGGCAAATCTGCGGATAATGTCGTCGGGGTTCACGTTATCGGCGGCGGCCAAAGGCAGGCACACAGCCGCCACACCAGCGAAAGCAAGGATGAAGCGCATACTGTCCCTCAGACCCATTATGACGGACTCAGCGGACGGTGGCGAAAGCGGGGACAGTCCTCTTTATCGGCGTTCATCGGCGGCTATAATTCTTCACGCCTTCTTACCGCCGCGGTTTGGTCAAGGCTGCTAGCGGCCCAGCAGTTTCTTGGCGATGGTGGCGAGCTGGATGTTGCTGGTGCCTTCGTAAATGCGGCCGATTTTGGCGTCCCGATATAGCTTTTCGACCGGATAGTCTTTGGTGACGCCAACGCCGCCGTGCACTTCGACCGCCTTGGATGCAACCAGCTCGGCGATCTCGGAGCTGTAATACTTGGCCATGGCGGCTTCGGTGAGGAAGGGAAGGCCGGCATCGCGCAGGCGGGCGGCGTTGTAGACGAGCAGGCGCGCAGCTTCCACCTCGACGGCCATTTTGGCCAGGTCGAACTGGACGCCCTGAAATTCGGCGATCGGTTTGCCGAATTGCTTGCGTTCGCGGGCATACGCGGCGGCGTGTTCCAGCGCGCCCCGGGCCAGGCCGATCATCTGGGCGCCGATGGCGATGCGGCCCTCGTTGAGGGTCTCCATGGCGATCTTGTAGCCCTGGCCGGGTTCGCCGAGCAGGTTCTCGCGCGGCACGACACATCCGTCCAGAACCAGCTCGCAGGTGGAGGAAGCGCGCAGCCCCAGCTTGTCTTCCTTCTTGCCGACGCGAAAGCCGGGGAAACCGCGCTCCACCAGAAAGGCGGCGATGCCCTTGTAACCGGCCTCCGGGCGGGCGTTCGCGAAGAGCAGAAACAGGCCTGCCTCGGCGGCGTTGGTGATCCAGAGCTTGCCGCCGTTCAGGACGAAAGTATCGCCGCGGTCTTCGGCGCGGGTAGCCATGGCGAACGCGTCCGAGCCGGAGCCGGCTTCGGAAAGCGCGTATGACGCTACCGTATCGGCGGCCAGACGGGGCAGGTATTTGGCCTTTTGCGCGGGCGAGGCCCAGCGGAGAAGGGCGTTGTTGCAGATGGTGTTCTGCACGTCGACGATGACGCCGGCCGAGGGATCGACGGCGGACAGTTCTTCCACTGCCAGGATGGCCTGGAAGAAGCTGCCGCCCTGCCCCCCGAATTCTTCCGGGATTTCGATACCCATCAATCCGAGGGAGAAGAACTGGGCAATGAGATCGTGGCGAAACACCCCGGCCTCGTCCATCTGGCGGACGTGGGGGCGCACCTGTTCGCGGGCGAACTGGCGGACGCTGGCCTGGAACAGCTTCTCGTCCTCGGTAAGGGCAGTGAGGGGGCGCGGCGTTTCGAAGGTGAGATTATCTGGCGGCATGTTCTTCGCGCACGGCATCGAGCGCGCTCCAGTTGCGTCCCTGCGATTCCGCCACGCCCCGGTGCGTGACGTGGCCGTTGTAGGTGTTCACGCCCTGGCGAAGCGCGGGATGGCGCTCGCACGCCGCTTCGAGACCATGGTTGGCCAATTCCAGCAGATAGGGGAAGGTGGCGTTGGTGAGAGCGAAGGTGGAGGTATGCGGCACGGCGGCGGGCATATTGGAGACGCAATAGTGCAGGACGCCATCGACGAAATAGACAGGCTCGGTATGGGTGGTGGGGTGAGAGGTTTCGAAGCAGCCGCCCTGATCGATGGCCACATCCACCACGACGGCGCCGGGTTTCATGGCGCGAATCATTTCGCGGCGCACCAGCTTGGGGGCGGAGGCGCCGGGAATGAGGACGGCGCCCACTACCAGGTCGGCGGTCTTGAGGTTCTCGCCGATGGTCCAGGTATTGGAAGCGAGCGTGACCACCTGGCCGTTGAAGATATCGTCAAGCTCGCGCAGGCGGTTGAGATTGCGGTCGATGATGGTGACATGCGCACCGAGGCCGAGGGCCATTTTGGCGGCATTGGTGCCCACGATGCCGCCGCCCAGAATCACCACGTTGGCTGGGGCCACGCCGGGAACGCCGCCGAGCAAAATGCCCCTTCCGCCGTTGGGCCGCTCCAGGTATTGCGCGCCCACCTGCACGGACATGCGGCCGGCCACTTCGCTCATGGGGGTCAGCAGCGGCAGCGATCCGTCGGCTTCGCGAATGGTCTCATAGGCGACGCCGTTGACCCGGGCCTCCAGCAGGCGGTCGGTAAGCTCCGGTACCGGGGCAAGATGGAGGTAGGTGAACAGAATCAAACCGGGGCGGAAGAAGCCGTATTCGGCGGGCTGAGGTTCCTTGACCTTGATGACCAGGCCGGCCTGACGCCAGACTTCGGCCGGTCCGGAAACAATGCGCGCGCCGGCCTGAAGATATTCGTGGTCGGCCAGGGAACTCTCCTCCCCGGCATGCGTTTCCACCAGCACCTCGTGCCCCGCCTCCCGCAGCTCGGCGACTACGGACGGCACCAGGCCGACCCGGCTCTCGTGGTCCTTGACTTCTTTCGGTACGCCGACGATCATGCAAGCCTCCGGCCACAAGATTACCACCGGGAGCAGCGGGCGGGAGGGCCGGGCGGCAACCGCTTCGTGCCGTTGTACAATGGGCCGACTGGGACATCGGGTGGGGGAGAACCAAAAGGGTTCGAATGGCCGAAGGCGGGCGGCTTTCGGCGCAGCGCGGGTGACGTTGCTCGCGATATTCGCCGTCTCCCGCATAGCCTACTACGCGGCGGGCCTGCGATTCGACGATTCGCCAATCCGGGCCGATTGGCAGATCATAGACCCGGTGTTGATGCGCACGGATCTGGCGCGGAGCCTCTGGTACCTGCACATGCAGCCGCCGGGATTTAACGCCTGGATCGGATTGTGCGTCAAGTTGTTTCCTTATCGCTATGGCACGGTGTTGTGGGCACAGCAGATCGTGATGGGCGCCATCGCCGCACTGTGCCTGTTGGAGCTGCTTCGCTGGTTCCGGGCGCCCAGCTTATGGGCGCTTGCGCTGGCGGCGCTGTTCGTGGTCAGTCCCGCATGCGTGCTCTTCGAAGACAAAGCCACCTACGAATATTGCAACTTATTCCTGGTGCTCACCGCCGCGGTGGCCCTGACGCGCTTTTGCGACACGCTCCAGAAGCGGTGGTCGCTCGCCTTCTTTGGTTCCTTGCTGCTTCTCGCGATGATCCGGAATTCGTTTCACCTGGTCTACCTCATCGCGGTTGGAGGCGCGGTGTGGTGGCTGTTTCCCAAAGGACGAAAAGCGACCCTGGTGGGGCTGGTCCCGCTGCTGGCGGTCACGGCAGGGCTTTACGTGAAGAACCTGATCCTATTCGGGCAGTTCACGCCGAGCACCTGGACCGGGATGCAGACCGGTTTCGTCACCAGCTATCAGTTAACCGCGCAAGAAGCCGACGACCTGGTGCGGGAAGGCCTGGCGCATCCGGTGGCGAGAATTTCTCCGTTCAGCGACCTCCGGGAATACGATGCTTACATTCGCCGGCCGGCCAGAACGGGAATTCCGGTCCTGGACGAGGAGAGGACGTCGACCGGTTATGCCAATTACAACAATCTCGCCTATTTGCAGGTTCATAAGCTGTATCTTGCGAATGCCTGGAAGCTGTGGCGGCGCCGCCCCGTTGTGGCCGTGCGCGCACTCGCCCGCGCCTGGTTTTCCTACTTTCTGCCCGCCGAAGACCTTCCTTACGGATTCAGGGAGCGGCGGGCGATCCTTGAGCCCTGGGTGCGGGGGTTCGATGCCATCGTATTCGGGCAACTGCGGCACGTCACCGATCGCGGCGAACTATACGCTCTGCTGCAATCGAAGGGCTGGGCCGGCGTGGTGTGGTACACCGGAGCGTTCTTGATCGTCCTGATACCGGCCGTCACGATCTGGTGCGCCATGCAGATCCTGGTAGATCGCTACCGGAAGCGCTGGACGCGCGAGCAGTTGGCCGTGCTCGGATTCATGCTGTTTACGATCGTGTTCCTGGCGTTGCTCTACAATACGCTCGCGACTTCGGAGAACAATCGCACCCGGTTCCCGGTGGATCCCTATTTCGTGGTGCTGTTGGGCGTGATGGTTTTCGGCAGGCGGCCGAAGTATTCCAGTGCGACCGCTCCCTCCGGTCGCGGCCCGGAAGCGCGCGAAACCGCGGCGCGACCGTGCGAACGTGTAAAGAAATGAACGCCACGGTTAAGGGACGACCGTAAGAAAAGCCGGGAAGAATCTCGGCTCAGCAGGCTTGACAGCCCGCGCCACGAGTTGAGTGAAGAGTATCGGTGCTAAGCCGGTTTGGCTTCCGGGGCGCGCTTGGCCCCCAGCTCGCTCTCGAGGGCCATAAAGTTGGCTGCGGTCATGGCTACCAGGACATCCACGTGCGGGTCGTAACCGGAATTGGAGAAGAGCGCCCCCACGCCGAATGCCGCCGTGGTTAGAACCAGACACACGCACTGCGGCAGGTTCTCCGCCATCGACGGCTCCCGCTTGCAGATCTTGTAGGCGCGATAATTCAAGGCTAAGCACAGCGCCAGGCTCCAGACATAGAAAATCAGCGCAGGGATGCCGTTTTCGGCCGAGATTTCCAGATAGGTGTTGTGCGCTCCTTGCCATCCCGATTTGATTCCCAGGCTGGCCCGAACCATCTGTTCCACCGCGTCCGTGAACATCTGCGCGCCCACTCCCAATAGGGGATGATGCAGCGTCAGTTCGATGGCCCGTTCTTGCAGCTCGGTGCGCGCCGCTTGCGAATCCACGGCGCCTTTCAAGCCTTGTTCGACGCGGGCCGAGGTGGGATTGGACACGATCAGCGTAAGGCGGTGCAGGGTTTCCTGCGGGACGAACGGCGTGACCATCAGCACGATCAGGGGCATCATCACGAGCATGGCCATGCGGACGCCTCGCGACGACAGGGCGAACGCGACCACTCCCATTATCACTAGCGTGACAAAATTGGCCCGCGAGCCGGTTTTGAGGATGTAATAGATGCAGACCGGAAACGTGACGAACCACAGCACCTTACCCGGCAAGGAACGGGAATAAACCAGCAAGGTGAGGCTCGCCATCGCGAAGACCAGTGAAAACGCCAGGTCGTTGGGGTTCGACAGCGAGGTTCGCGCCAGCTCAAAACGTTCATCCGTGATCTGCCCCACCGCGGCACACATCAGCAGCAACACCACGCTGCCGGCGGCGATCCATTTCATCAGGTATCGGACGCGCCTGGTGGTGCACGCAATCGCCACCACATAGAACGGCAGCACGTGGAACCGAAGCCCGTATTGGAAGATGAATGGCACGCTGCGCCCCGGGTATTGGCCAGCCACCGCCGCGAGGCACATCATGGCTAGCATCGCCATCCATGGTTTTGCCAGTGGCGACTTCCAGAATGCACCGATTCGGCCCGTGAGCGGCAACGCAATCGTCAAAATCACGCCGTCAATCACCACCACCGGGATGTGCAGATGGGCATAAATGACCAGGATCTCCGCGATGGGCACCACGTACATCAGCACATAGGCGCCCAGCAGCATGGTGACCACACCGATGTCCGCCGGCAACGGAGATGGCAGAAGCACAGGCATGCCGTAAGATGGCGGCCCAGCTTGTACCGGCACAGCCCGGGATTCCACCCCGTTGCCGTGGCGGGGAACGGCGGCGAATGGCGGCAGAGGGGCGCGGGGAATCACCATTCCAGAATGACACAGGATGCCGGCCCTGCAATCCCGATAACCTTAGTGGTATCTGGGATCGCCGGCCGCGCTGCCGGGTAGCACGGCTAGCGACCAGGGATTCGAGATCTCCGGCTTCCCTATTCATTCCTCTTAGCGGCCGGCGTCGACGAACTCGGCGTCAACTACATCGTCCTTGCCGCCGTCCGTGTTGCCGCGATCTCCACCATCGGAGGGCGGCGGCGCCGGCGGCTCAAATCCTTTCTTTTATAGTTCCTTGGGGAGCGGTGGCCCGGGAATACGCCGGTGAACTTATGAAGTGGTGTACGTAGCTAGGCGACTGCCTAGTAGACTTGCTGCCGCATCGGGACGAGCCTTATAAAAGGGCATGGCTGTCTGTGCCGTGGAGGGACGCTCGGCTAGGTGGAGGGGGGCATGGTCACGCTGAGCCGGGCGGGGGGACGAATCGATCGGCACTCTCCATCCATAAAGAAAGCGAAACAACCCGCAGCCTGCCGATCTTCTTAGCTATTCAGGAAGGAGAGTCAATAAATGTCGCGACCTTTGCATAAGCTTCTCCCCGAGAAGACGTCGCCCAATGGGTCGGGGGGGCCGGTGATGGTTTACATGTGCGAATGCGGGATGAAGTGGACCGACGCAACGAGTCCAAACTGGACATGCGAGTGCGGCAGGCACTTAGTGAAGACAAGCGGCGCTATTTACTCGGCCATTGTCCAAACCTCGGACCAAATGGCGAGCGCCCCACGAATCCTCCGCAAAGCCGCGGGCTAGGCAGCGCGCCGAAACCCACCGTTTGGTTGGAAAGTGGTCCGTTGGAAAGGTGGCCAAAGTGGTTCAACTCTACCGCAGCACGAGGGATTTGCAGCATTGGTTCGTGCGTATTCCTGGGACCGGCTGGGTTCGATTCCCGGCAAAGGTCAACGGCTGGGCCGAACATCGGATGGTAACCATGTTCAGCCAGCAGCACCTCAATCAGGCGCCACTTTGGCTTGCATTCAATACGGGTCTGTTGGAGGGCATCGAAAAGCGCGGCCTGGACCGCGCCGCGTAAGGGGCGGCACTGCTCCGGAGACGCCAATCAGCTCATCTACTCGGCCGAAGCGATGCCATGCCGGATGGCGTATGCGGTCAGGGCGGCGTCGGTGTGGATCCCCAGTTTTTCGGTGATCTTCTGCTTATGAAATTCCACCGTCTTGACGGAGACGCCCAGAATTTGGGCGATTTCTTTGCGAACGCGTCCTTCCGCCACCAATTGGAGAACTTCGCGCTGCCTGGAGGTGAGATCGGCAGAGAGCTGTTTCGACCGCCGCAAGAAAGCAGGAATGTCTGTGCCGAGGCGCTTCTGGATCACGGAACTGATGTAGCGCCGCCCACTGTCCACGTCATGCAGCGCCGTGACCAGTTCGGTCGCCGCCGACTGTTTCAAGACGTATCCGGACACCCCCGCTTCGAACGCCGCGCTCACAAAACTGAGGTCCCCATGCATGGTGAGGATAATCAGTTTCGCATCGGGATTGGATTGCTTCAGCCGGCGCGCGGCTTCGATGCCGTTCAGGCCGGGCATGGAGATGTCCAACAGAACGAGGTCTGGCTGGTGTCTTGCAGCCGCTTCCAGAACCGCCCTGCCATCGCCGACCGTCGCCACCACCTCGAATTCCGCCGCCAGCAGGGCCTTCAATCCTTCGACGAGGATGGTGTGGTCGTCGGCAAGCAACAGGCGCGGCTTCTTCATGGGGCGCTCGATTCCGCCGCGAGCTTGGGCGGCTCTGTTTCGAAGGGAATCCGGACCTCGATGCGGGTGCCGTCGCCGGGTTTCGGCGCGATCGAAAAGGTCCCGCCCAGGTGCCGCACCCGTTCCTCCATGCTGATCAATCCGAGCCCTTTTCCTTTCGCATGGTCCAGATCGAATCCATGGCCGTCATCCCGGATGGCGACGTGCAGGGCATGGCCGCTGGCGGAGAGCGATACCGCCGCGCGCTTGGCCCCGGCATGCTTGGCAACGTTTCCCAGCGCCTCTTGCACCACACGATACACACACAGGGCCACTCCGGGCGGGATTGTCGCGGGCAGGGCACGCGCCGTGAATCGCACCTTGAACTGCCTTAGGTTGGAGAACTCCTCGCAGTAGGATCGCAGGGCTGCTCCGAGGCCGAGATGCGTCAGCGCGAAGGGATGAAGGTTGCGCGCAGTGCGGCGGAGATCTTCCGATAGCACTTCCATCTGCTTCCGCAATTCCCCCAGTTTGCCGCGCAGTTCTTCGGCCGAGGTGCCGCGCGCCTGATGCAACACCTCCAGTTGAATGGCCAGCGCCGCCAGCCTCTGGCTGATGTCGTCGTGAAGCTCCCGCGAGACCCGCCGCCGCTCCTCCTCCTGGGCTTCCACCAGGCCGGCGGTCAGCGTCCGCAATTGCTCCCGGCTGTGCCGAAGGATCTCGGTTTGTTGGAGCGCCTTTTCGGCCAGCCGGGCTTCGGTGACATCCACGCCGACCCAGACCAGGTGCCGGGTGGCGTCCTGGGCCTCTGTGACCAACGTGCTGGACCAGGAGATCAAATGCCGCTGGCCGCTCCGGTCCACCCAATGATTCTCGTGTTCGCATGCGGAGCGGCTCTCCGCGAGCTCCTTGTACACCTGTTTGACGGCTTCCATTTCTTCAGGGGGCACGAGCATGTCCCAGACGGGTTTCCCTTCTACCTCCTCGAAGGAGTACTCGCTGAGCCGGCGGCAGGCGAGGTTGAAGCGGGCAATGTGGCCCTCCAGGTCGGTGACCATCACCAGAGCGGCCGCCGATTCCAGCACCGCCGCCGTGAAGGCCTGCTCGCGCTGCAATTCGAGATGGATTCGCTTGGCTGCATCGATGTCAATAAAGGTCATCACCGCGCCGTCGATCTTGTTGTCCATGGTCCGGTACGGCCGGACCCGCATCGAATACCAGCGGCCTTCGAGGTCCTGAAGCTCCCGCTCGCGCACACTCATGGTATCGACGACCTCGGTGACCAGCCTGGCCAGGTCCGGCACATCGATGTTGGGCCGGAGGTTGCCGATGGGGCGCCCCACGTCGCCGGGCAGCAAGTTCAGCAGTTTTTCGGCCTGCGGGGTGAAACGCCGGATGCGCCAGTCGCCGCTCAGCATCAGGATGGGGATGTTGACGCTACTGAGAAGGTTGGTGAGATCGTCGTTGAGCAGCGCCAACTCGAAGTTGCGGTTCCCTAGCTGCTCATTGACCGTCACCAGCTCCTCGTTGGTCGACTGCAACTCCTCTTTGGCCGTTTCCAGTTCCTCATTGGTGGATTGCAGCTCTTCGTTGCTCGAAAGGGCTTCTTCGTTGGCGGATTTCAGCTCCTCGTTGATGGCTTCCTGCTCCTGGATCATCGACTGGAGGGACTCCTTGGTCGCCTGCAGATCCCGCCGTAGCCTGGCGTCCTCCTGCGGCTGGCGCATGCCGGCGGCCGGCGCCTGGGGGCCTCCCGCTTCCGGGCTGGCCGGCTCACGCGCCGGCGTTTCCTGGAACAATACCAGAAAGAAACGCTCGCCCAGATCGCCCTTGATCGGGACCACCTCCAGGCAGACGTCCCAGAGATGGCCGTCGCGTTCGACCCGGATGCCTTCCTTGCGAACCGCGATCTCCTGTTTTTTTGCGTGGTGAAGGGCCGTGCGCAGTTCCACGGCGAATTCCGGGCGCACCATGCGGAGCAGGCCCAGGCTCGCCTGGCCGGGCGGAGGGGAAAGGTAGGGGCTCGATTGCCCGCGGAATTGGAGAATGTGCAGGTTCTCATTGACGATGAGGCCGGCCGGGGCGTATTGGCTGAGGACAATCCGGTCCGCTTCCCTCTGCACGTCGAACCGCGGCGGCGTTTCCGGCTTTCCAGCGGGCGCTCCCATAGTTTTTTCGTAACCCGCGGCGGTGGAAAGATCGAAAACCGAGCCGGGTTCGGCAGGCCTTTTCGAACAGATCTTGTGCTCCCGGTCGATCGCCGTGAACAGGTCCGCGAAGCCGCTGATCGATTCCGACTTCCCCTGCATCAGGAACCCGGTGGACTTGAGAGCGTAGTGGAAGATGGCCATGACCTTCTTCTGGAGCACCGCCCCCATGTAGATCAGCACGTTGCGGCAACTGATGAGGTCCAGCCGGGAGAACGGAGGGTCCTGGGCGAGGTCCTGGCGCGCGAAGACGCACATCTCGCGCAACGGTTTCGCGATCTGGAAGCCTCCCTCCACTTTGACGAAGAAGCGCCGGAGGCGCTCCTGGGAGACCTCGCCGATGCCGCTCTCGCCGTACACGCCCGCGCGCGCTTTTTGGATCGACACTTCACTGATATCGGTGCCAAAGATCTGAATGGGCACGCTGGTGACGCGGTCGCCCAGGCATTCCATCAGGACCATGGCGATGGAGTACGCCTCTTCTCCCGTGGAACAGCCGGGGACCCAGACGCGAATCGACTCGCCAGGCGGCTTGCTGTCGAGGATCTTGGGGACGATCCGGTCCGCCAGCGCCTGAAACGCTTCCGGCTCGCGGAAGAAGCCCGTCACGTGAATGAGGATATCTTCGCATAAGGCCGCCGGTTCGGCCCGGTTCTCGTTAAGGAACCGCAGGTACTGCTTGGGAGTTTCCAATTTGTGCAGGAGCATCCGGCGGGCGATCCGCCGCTTGATGGTGCTGTACTTGTAATAGGTGAAATTCACTCCGGTCGCCTTCTGGAGGACCATGAAAATCTTGTGCCGATCGTCGTCACTATGATCGGCCGGCTCCTCGGCCTGCGGCGGGGGCTCTATTCCCAGATAGGGATGCCGGCCCATGCGCGCCAGTTCGCTGGCGATGCCCTCCGGCGGCAGGACGAAATCCACGCAACCGGCGGCGATGGCGCTGCGCGGCATGCCGTCATACTTCGCGCTTTTGGTGTCCTGGGCAAAGGTGATGCCACCTTCGCTTTTGATGGCCTTCAGCCCCATGGTGCCGTCGGAGGCGGTTCCGGAGAGAATCACGCCGATCGCGCGATTGCCCCGGTCTTCGGCCAGCGAAGCAAAAAAGTAATCGACGGGCAGGTGCTTCGCCGTCGGCTCCCCGCGGGCCATCAGGTGGAGCGTCCCGTTCCCGATCCTCATAGTCTTGTTCGGGGGAATGACGTAGACATGATTCGGTTCCACCGTCATGCCCTCTTCCACTTCCGCGACGGGCATCGTGGTGGCCTTGGAGAGCAGCTTGGCCAGCAGGCTCTCATGTCCGGGGTCGAGATGCTGCACCAGCACCAACGCCAGGCCGGTATCCGAGGGCAAAGCCGCGAGGAGTTCCCGGAACGCCTCGAAGCCTCCCGCCGACGCCCCGACACCTACAATGGGGAAAGGTTTTCCCTGGATCGGCGGCTCGGCGGGGTGGGGAGCAGCCTCCGGTTCGATCTTCCGGCCCGGTTTCCGCCGAGGCGTACCCGCGCGTGAATTCTTCGCCTGATGCCGAGTGTTCTTTCCGGGCGTCGCCGGACTCTTGCGAGCCATAATCTTCCTCCCTGGGAAGCAACCCCAGTAGTGCAAGGCCGCCGCCCGGCGGGGGCGTGCGACCATATTCTCTCATAACAGCCCAGACAGGGTAATGGTTTCGCGGCAGCGGCGGTTGAACCCGGCTTACCTAGGCATCCTCCCAGTTCCATTCCTCCGGCCCGAAGCTTATTGTCAAAAAGAAAATTAGGGAGATGAATTGAAAGCGGTGGCGCAGATGGCGCTCTGCCCATCGCTGGATAGCTGGAAAGAGCAGGTCATGAATCTGACAGGAGTTATTGAGGAGCTTCGCGCGGAGTTACAAGAGATCGAAGACGCCATCCGCTCGCTGGAGCGATCTAGCCCGCTTAGTACCCACGTAAGAATGAGTTCACATTCCCAGACGGGCAAATGTGGCCCGCGCACTCTTCGGCGCCGCGCCGGCACTCTTGCCGCCGCCCGCTGCCACAGGGCGCAGAAGCGTCGAGTAGAGACTCAGAAATCCTGATTTCGTGGAATCTCGGTTGAGCGGGAGCTCAGGATTTGTGGGCAGGCCCGCAGCCTGCGGCGGCCTCTGAGGCCGCCCTGCGGCATCGCACTATCCAGACGCAACCTTGAGATCGTATATACAGGCACGCCGTTCCTGACGATCTTCCATTTGTTGTGCAATTTTGTGCAAATTTTCAGGTTTTTCGACGGCTGGTTTTCTTAGCGGCCTAGCCCTGAGCTGGTTTATCCTCTTCGGCTTGGGGCTCTTTGTCGAGTCCGGCGATTTGCCGAGCGAGGTCCAGGGGCAGTTCTGACAGGACGACCGGCTTGGCCGGCTGGAAGCGCGGCGGGGCGATGGCGGTCTGGACGATGAAGGTGGCGGCTTTGAGACGCACCGAGGGGGAAGCTTTGGGATCGTCGAGCAGGTCGCTGAGCGTTTTGAGGGCCCGGTCGGCGAGGGCCAGGGCTTTTTCGCGGAACTGGATGGCGCGGACGTAGTGG
>Ga0187848_10002471_pt1 | contig 14507 bp, 8 predicted proteins | sample June2016WEW_4_40_FD_132424 | JGI IMG/M metagenome (GOLD analysis project Ga0187848, IMG submission 132424) | Peatland microbial communities from SPRUCE experiment site at the Marcell Experimental Forest, Minnesota, USA - June2016WEW_4_40 | ecosystem: Environmental > Terrestrial > Soil > Wetlands... | reverse complement strand
GGGCCCAAGACTCGGAAAATACCGCCAGAACCGGGCCTCGCCCATCCCGGGCCACCACGTGCCCATGGTGGTCACCGGCACCTTGCTCGTGGCGATCGGCTCTTTCGGGTTGATCGGCGGTGCCGCCCTGGCAGGCAGCGATCTGCATCCCAGCGTCATGATCGTCCAGGCCGTTTTGGCCGGCGCCGCCGGCACCCTGGCCGCAGTGGTCACCCTGCGGACCAAGCGCATGAAGCCCGACCCGACGCTCATGTGCAACGGGCTGGTGGCCGGCCTGGCGGCCATCTCCGCCGGCTGCGGACTGGTCGACACTTGGGCCGCGGTCGTGACCGGCGGCGTGGCGGGCGCTGTTGCCGTCCGCTGCGTCTTGTTCTGCGAGAAGCACGGGCTGGACGACCCGGTCGGGGCGATCTCCGTCCACGGCGCCGGCGGCCTGTGGGGCCTGGTGGCCGTGGGCCTGCTGGCCAACGGGAGGTCCGGCGCCGGTTGGCACGGCGTCGTCCGCAGTGACATCCTCGCCGGACCGGCCGCAGGACTGGGGTACGACGGCGTCCGCGGATTCTTCTACGGCGACGCCTCGCAACTGGCCGCGCAACTCCTGGCCGCCGCGGTCCTGGCGGTCTTCGGCTTTGCCACGGCCTACGCCGGCTTCAAGCTCAGCAACCTGCTGGCCGGAATCCGGGTCGGGCGCGACACCGAGTTGGCGGGCCTGGACGCCCCGGAAATGGGCTCCATGGGGTATCCGGACTTCACGGTAAAGAGCTAAAGAGAAAGGAGGAGGGAGGAAGGATGAAGGATAAAGGCCGCTTGCGGCTTCGCAGTTCCTCCTTCATCCCTTATCCTTCCTCCTTTGCCCTTCCAGCCCGCGCAGTACCTCCAAATTGATCTGGTCCCAATCGCGGCCGGCGTCGAGGCCCTTGGGGGTCTCCAGGACCATCGGCACGTTGCGGAATCGGCGGGAGCGGACGAGCCGGCGGAACGGTTCGAGGCCCATCTGTCCGTGGCCGACGTGGGCGTGGCGGTCGACCCGGCTTCCGCAGGGCCGCAGGCTGTCGTTGAGATGAAAGGCGCGGACCCGCCCCAGCCCGACCAGCCGGTCGAACTGCCGCATCGTGGCCCGGTAGCCGGCGGGGGTCGAAAGTGGATAGCCAGCCGCGAAGACGTGGCAGGTGTCGAAGCACACGCCGAGCCGCTCCGGGGCCTTCACGCCGTCCAGGATGGCGGCCAGCTCCTCGAACCGCCAGCCCAGGGCCGTGCCTTGACCGGCCGTGGTCTCCAGCAGGCAGCCGACCTTGGTTCCGCGGGTTTGGGTGAGGATCTCCTGTAGGGCGGCGACGATCCGCCCCAGCCCCGCCTCCGGACTGCCGCTGGTGAAGGCCCCCGGATGGGCGACGACCCACGGGATGCCGAGCATCTCGGCCCGCAGGAGCTCCTGTACCATGCCGTCGATGGACTTCCGCCACAGGTCCGCTTCGGGGCTGGCCAGGTTCACGAGGTAGGAGTTGTGGGCCAGCGGGCAGGTGAGGCCGAGCGCGTCGAGCGTCCGGCGGAATTGCTCGCCCTCGGCGGGGGTGACTTGGCGGGCCCGCCACTGGTTGGTGTTCTTCGTGAAGATCTGGAGGCACTGGCAGCCGCAGGCCTTGGCCCGCTCCGCGGCCTTGTGGTATCCGCCGGCGATCGACTGGTGCGCCCCGAGAATGGCCATGATGAAAACGGGCCCAAGGTCCCCTCTCCCTCCGGGAGCGACCATCTGCGATGGTGCCCGAGGGTCAGGGCGATTGGCCCCGAAACCGAGCTGTCCTGTCCTTGTACCTTCCCAAGGCCCTCACCCCCTGTCCCTCTCCCAGAGGGAGAGGGGACGAACTTGCCAGATGCCATGGCATTACTGGGTCCTGGCAACGCGGAACCCCACGTACCCGTACCGGCTGACCGGTGGAATCATTCGGCGAGTGGCGGAAGGGTAGTCGCTCGGCCCGAGGCCCCAGGAACCGCCCCGCAGAACACGGTCATTGCCGGAATCCGGGCCGGTTGGATCGTCCGCGGGGGACGCGGCGTAGTATTCCGCCCCGTACCAATCCGCGCACAACTGCCCAGTATTTCCCCGCATGTCGTAGAGCCCGAATGCATTGGGCTTGAATGAGCCCACCGGAGCCGTAAACACGTACCCGTCGCTGGCTTTGATCGTGTACTTCGCGCCTGGGGACTTCGCCTTGAACGTCGCGTCGGGCAGGTTACCGACCTTGGCCGGCGTCTCGGGATCGTCGCCACTGTAGTAGCGGGTTGTCGTGCCTGAGCGACAGGCGTATTCCCACTCGGCCTCGGTGGGCAGCCGGTAGGCCTTGCCCTCCTTCTTGCTGAGCCACTTGCAGAAGGCCACCGCGTCGTTCCAGTTCACACAGACCACCGGGTGCTCGTCGGTCTGCTCGAAACCCGCGTTGCGCCACGAGTATTTCTCGTTAAACTCGAAGCCCTTCCTGTCAGGGTCCCAACCCCAGGCCCCCGGCTTCTCTCCCTTTTCCGCATCGGTCTTGTAACTGGTGTCAGTGACAAACTGCCGAAACTGGCCCCGCGCGACATGGTACGCACCCAGGTAGAACGGCCGCGTGATCCGCACGCGGTGCTGCGGATGCTCGTCCTTGAAATCGTCCGCCTTCAGCTCATCTGTGCCCCAGCGGTTGTTGAAGAATGCCGCCTCGTCTTCCGCCGACTCGCGGCTGCCCATCTTGAACTCCCCCGCCGGGATGAGCACCATCTTCAACTTCACGCCGCCGCCCAGATCGATGGCGATCCGCTTGTCGCCGCCCGCCTGCTTGGATTCCTGGGCGGTTGCGTGGGTAAGACTGCCGAGCGCCGCCAGGACCGCCAAGACGACCGTCCAAACTTGCCGGAACATAGGCCAAACCTCTTTCAGCGAAGCCGGTGGCGCCCGGGGGTCTGCACGGCGGGCAAGCCCGCCCGCTAAACGGCAAGCATCGCCCGCTAGACGCCAAGCACCGCCCGGCCCCTGGACGGCGGCGGGCGGCGGGACTATCATGGCGGAAATCCCGCCGGCGTGCTGCACGCATCCTATCCGAGACGCCCCGCCATGGTCAATCCGGCTCCTGGTATCCCTCCCTCGCCGGCCGCCGGCAAGCTGCCCGCCTGGTACCGCCAGCTCAACGGCTATCACTGGCTGGTGCTGGTGGTGGGGACGCTGGCCTGGTCGTTCGACTGCCTGAGCCAACAGCTCTTCAACCTGACCCGCAAGCCGGCCATGGACTTTCTGACCGGCTCGGCTGCCAAGGCGGATTTCTTCGGCCCGCTGAGCACGACGGCGCTGTTGGTGGGTTGGGCGACTGGCGGGATCATCTTCGGGATCCTCGGCGACCGCATCGGCCGCGCCAAGACCCTGACGATCATGATTCTCTGCTATTCGGTCTCGACGGGACTGTGCGGGCTGTCGCGGGGGCCGTGGGACTACGTCGTGTACTGTTTCATCACCGGCGTGGGTGCGGGGGGGATCTTCCCGATCGCGTGTACGCTGGTGGCCGAGAGTCTGCCTGACGGCACCCGCCCGCAGGCGCTGGGAATGGTCCAGGCGTTTTCCGCCTTCGGCAACGTCGCCGCCGGCTTCATCTCGTTGGGGATGGTGCTCCTGTTGGCGCATGGTGTGATCGCCACGTATTGGCGATGGATGTTCAGCGTGGGGATTGTGCCGTCGCTACTGGCGATCATCGTAATGCGGAAGCTCCGCGAGCCGGAGGTTTGGAAGCGGGCGGTCGCGGAAGGCAAGACCAGGAAGGCCGGTTTGCGGGAGCTGTTCGCCGAGCCCCGCTGGCGGCGGAATGCCATCGTCGGCCTCTTGTTGGCCACTTCCGGCGTGGTCGGCCTGTGGGGGATCGGCGTTTTCAGCAACGACCTCACGCAGCGGTTCATCGGCGAGCAGATGGACCAGAAGCAGCGGGACCTGGGCGAGGCCGAGCGGGACCTCCAATTCGTCGGCGCGGTGATCGCTTCGCCGGAGAATCTCGCGCGGGCCAGGGAGAGCGTGCAGCCGCGGCAGTTGCTAGGCACCAGCGCCAAGGACAACGCCGCACGCTTCTTGTACGAGGCGGCCCTGCAGCTTGCCGCGGAAGGCAAGACGGTGGCACTCGCGAGCGTCCGCGAGCGGGCCTCGGCGGCCGGCATGGCCCCGCTCGGTGTCGCTGACACAACGGCCATCGCTTGGGGGATGTTCGGGTTCGGAAGCTCGGGCTCCCCCGCTACCGCCAAGTATTGGGTCGGGGCGGACATCGACCGCATCCTGGCCCGGCAGAAGGCACGGAGCATTACGGTCCTGCAGTGGGCCGCGGTGACGCTGATCATGTTCAACGTCGGCGCCTTTTTCGGGATGTATGCCTTCGCGCGGGTGACGCACAAGATCGGCCGCCGGCCGACGTTCGCCATTTTCTTCCTCATCGCCATGGCCACCACCGCGCTGGCCTTCTGGCGGATGGAGAGAATGCCGCAGGACTTGTGGATGGTCGCGCTGATGGGCGGTGCGCAGCTCTCCATCTTCGGCGGCTACGCGATTTACTTCCCCGAGCTGTTCCCCACGCGGCTGCGGAGCACGGGCACGTCGTTTTGCTACAACGTGGGCCGCTACGTTTCCGCCGTCGGCCCGTTCACCAAGGGGCTGTTGATCACCTACGTCTTCGCCAGTGCCGGCCATTCCGCGCAGGCCGAGCGTTCGGCAGGCGTGGCCATGTGCGTGTGTTACGTGGTAGGCCTGGTGGCCTTGCTCTTCGCCCCGGAGACCAAGGGCCAGCCGCTGCCGGAATAGGTCTTGGGTCTTAGGTCTTGGCACGAAGGCCCAAGTGGTAGGGTGGGTCGAGCGCAGCGAGCCCCACCAAGAGAATGCGTCCGAAAAATGGTGGGGCTCGCCGACCAACGCTGCGCGTCGGTGCCCGTCGACCCACCCTACACAATGGGAGACGAGCGATGAAGAAAGCGCAAACGGTGCGGCGTCGGGCATTCTTGGGTTCCGCCGGTGGAGCGCTCGGCCTGCTGGCGATGTCCGGCGGTTGGCAGTCCGCGGGCGAGGCGCGGGGGGCCGAGGGGGAACTGGGAAAGAAAGTGCCCCCCGAGCTGGAGGCCGCCCGCGGGAAACTCATGGCCGAGATGGAAGCCCGCCGCGGGATCGGCGTGCCGCGCTGCGACGGCGAGTTCCTGCACCTGGCCGTCCACGTCACTGCCGCCAGGCATGTCTTGGAGGTCGGCACGTACCGCGGGAATTCGGGCATCTGGCTGGGTTTGGGGCTGGAGCAAACCGCCGGCCGGCTGACCACGCTGGAGATCGATCCCGAGCGGGTCAAGGAGTCCCGGGGCAATTTCAAGCGGGCCGGCTTGGCCGAGCGGATCACCATCGTCGAGGGCGACGCCCACAAGACGGCCAAGACCATCGCCGGCCCCCTCGACCTGGTCTTCCTCGATGCCGACAAGGGCGCGGAGGTGGACTATTTCCACTCGATCTTTCCCAAGCTGCGGCCCGGCGGATTCATTCTCCTGCACAACGCCATCACCTCGAAGCAGGTGATGCAGCCGTACTTCGATCTGGTCTCGAAGCACCCGGAGATTCTGCACGTGATCTTGAGCCTGTCGATGCGCGACGGGTTCTCGGTGAGTTTCCGGAAGCGGCCGGCGTAGAGGAAGCAGCTCAGATGCCTTTTTCCGTAGCCCGGGCATTCATGCCTGGGACGCCGGGCCAGCGCTGCCATCATGCCCGATTTTGCCTTTCCGTCGCCATAGGCGGCGGAAAGGCAAAATCGGCATGGCGCGCGGGAAACGCTCCGGCCCCAGGCATGAATGCCTGGGCCAGAGAAAAACCAGGACGGCCATCAATCTTCAGCCCCGGTGCCGCGAGGCTCCTTGCGGGCCTTCTTCGCGCGGGGGCGTTTCGCGGCGGTCCGGCGGCGCGGCTTGGCTTTACGTTTCTTGCGGGCCCCAGGGGGTGCCCCGGCGGGCGGGACTTTGGGCTTCGGGCCGGCACGGCGGCCAGCGCGGCGGAAGGTGGCAGGGCCGCGCTCCGCGCGGAGCTTCAAGAGGTTCAGGGCGTACTCGAAGCTGATCTCTTCCGGGGCCGCGCCCCGCGGCAGCGAGGCATTGGTCACGCCGTCGGTGACGTAAGGCCCGTACCGCCCGCGGAGTACCTGTACGGGCGTGCCGGTCACGGGCGAGCTGCCGAACACTTGGATGGGCTCGCGGTTGGCGGCGGCCCGCCGCTGTGGCTTCGGCTGCGCCAAGAGGGCCAGGCACTGATCGAGCGTCACGTCCAGCGGTGAGAGGCCGTCGGGCAGCGAGCGGGTCTCGGACTTGGCCTCGGTTCCGCACTTCACGTACGGTCCGTACCGCCCGTTGTAGACCACGACCGGCTCGGAGCTTTCGGGATGCTGGCCGAGGGTCCGCGGCAGGCAGAGGAGTTTCAGGGCCACCTCCAGGGTCACGTCCTCGGGCTGCATGCCTTTCAGGAGCGAGGCGTTTTGGGGTTTCTGGCCTTCCTCGGCCCCTCCGCGCTGCACGTACGGCCCGAACCGCCCGACCCGCACGTAGACCGGCTGCTGCGTCTGGGGATCCAGGCCCAGCGGCTCCTCGCTCTGGGCGGCCTTCTGGAGCATCTCCAGGGCCGTCTCCAGGGTCAGCTCGTCGGGTGGGAGCCGATCGGGAAGGCTCGCGCGGCGGTCGCCCTGCTCCAGGAACGGGCCGTAGCGGCCCACGCGCACGTAGACCGGCGGCTGCCCGGCCGGCGCGCCGATCTGGACGCGGCTCACGTCGCGGGCGTCGATCTCGTCGGCCTTGTTCTGGATCTGTCGCTTCAGGCCCGGGTGACCGTCGCCAAAGTAGAACCGCCGCAGGTAATCCAGATGGTCTATCTCGCCCCGGCTGATCGCGTCCAGCTCGTCTTCCATCTCGGCGGTGAACTGGTAATCGACGATCTCCGGCAGGTGGTGTTCCAGCAGTTGCGACACGGCGAAGGCCGTCCAGGTGGGCACCAGCACGTTGCCGCGCTTGAACTTGAACACGTAATCGCGGGCCAGGATGGTGTCGATGATCGAGGCATAGGTGCTGGGGCGGCCGATGCCCATCTCCTCCAGAGCCCGCGTCAGCGACGCCTCGCTGTAGCGGTTGGGCGGCTGGGTGGTATGGCTCTTGGGCTCCAGGCCGCGGCAGGCCAGGGCCTGGTCCACCGCGACTTGCGGCAAGACGACCTCGCGGCCGGCCAGCTCGCTGTCCGGGTCGTCCGAGCCCTCGACGTAGGCCCGCAGGTAGCCGGGAAAGTCGATCGTCTTGCCGACGGCCTCGAAGCGGGCGTCGCCCAGCGCGACCTGGATGGTGATGCGGCGGGCGCGGGCATCGGCCATCTGGCTGGCCACGGTCCGCTTCCAGACGAGGTCGTACAGGCGGAACTCGTCGGGGCTGATCTGGCCGCGGAGCGCCTCGGGAAAATCGAACGGGTGGCCCGCGGGCCGGATCGCCTCGTGCGCCTCCTGCGCGTTCTTGACCTTCGTCTGGTACACCCGCGGCTGCTCGGGCAGGTACTCGCGGCCGTACTGGCTGGCGATGATCTGCCGGGCACTCTCCACGGCCACGGCGGCCAGGCTCGTCGAGTCGGTCCGCATGTACGTGATGTGCCCGTTCTCGTAGAGACTTTGCGCCACCTGCATCGTGTGCCGGGCGGTAAAGCCGTGCTTGCGGTTGGCCTCCTGTTGCAGCGTGCTGGTGGTGAACGGGGGATAAGGGCGGGTCGTGTAAGGCTTGACCTCCAGGTCGCACACCCGGCCCTGCTGGGCCTGGAGCCGCCGGACCAACTCAACCGCCTGGCCCTCGTCCAGCAACAGGCCGCCCGGCTCGCGGAGCGCCCCGCTGGCGGGATCGAAATCGCGGCTGGAGGGGATGCGTTGCGGGCCGACCGAGACCAGCACGGCCTCGAAGACCTCGCCGGCGGCGGTGGCGAAACTCCCCAGCAGGTCGTAATAGGTGGCCGCCACGAAGCCCATCCGCTGCCGCTCCCGCTCGACGATCAGCCGCACGGCGACGCTCTGCACCCGGCCCGCCGAAAGCCGCGGGCGGATCTTCCGCCACAGCAGCGGCGAGACGTCGTAGCCGTAGAGCCGGTCGATGATCCGCCGGACTTCCTGGGCGCGGACCAGGGCCTGGTCGATCTGGCGCGGCTCTGCGAGCGCCTCGCGGATCGCCTCCTCGGTGATCTCGTGAAACACCAGCCGGTGGACCGGGACCTTCGGCCGCAACACCTCGCGCAGGTGCCAACTGATCGCCTCGCCCTCGCGGTCTTCGTCGGTGGCCAGGTACAGCTCCTTGGCATCCCGCAGGGCCGCCTTGAGCTTCCGCACCTGCTGCTGCTTCTCGTGCGGGATGACGTAGATCGGCTCGAAGTCCTTGTGGATGTTCACCCCGAGATACGCCCAATCCTCGTGTTTGAAGGGCTCGGGCACTTCCTTGGTGCCCTGGGGGAGGTCGCGGATGTGGCCGATGCTGGCCTCGATCACGTATCTCTTGTCGGAGCCGCGGCCCAGGAACTTTCCGATCGTCCGCGCCTTGGTCGGCGATTCGACGATCACCAGCGAGGTGCCGCCAGAGTTAGCCGTCTTCCTGGGCATGTGAATTTAGATAGGATGCGTAAAGCGGGATAGTTCACGAAACTTGACAACCAGCCAGACCCGGAAAGCAAGGAATTGTAGCAATCCAAGCCGTTGACACAATGACGATTTTTCCGCAGCTTTGATTTGGCATTGCATTTGTGTTGCCGCTTCTTACAATTGATGGATTCGGGATTCGTGCCGGAAGTTGTTAAGCGGCAATCACTTTGCGCTGTCGAGGTACACCTGATCCATGGCAAGTCCATTCAGTATTTTCCGCAGGCACCAGAAGGCGATGATCGCAGGCCTGGCCGTCATGGCGATGATCGCGTTCGTCTTCCTTTCCGGCGTTCCCAGCGGTTCCAGCGGTGGAGGCTACCGGAACCCGGTGGTCGTCAAGACGACGAAATTCGGCAACCTGAAGCAGGGCGACGTTCAAGGACTGCTCCGCCAGCGGCAGTCGCTGCTGGCGTTCTTTCGGACGGTGCGGTCTGCAGTCCAGCAGGCCGGGGGAGATCCCCGCAGGATCGACGGCATTCTGCCCGTGTTCGGGCCGGCCACGGAGCAGTTGGTGGTCGAGCGATGGCTCTTCGCGCGGCATGCCGAGAAGATGGGCATCACCGTAAACGACCAGATGATCAACGGCTTTCTTTCGGACTACTTGGCCCCGTTGTCCAATAAGGACATCGCGAAGCTCCTCAGCCAGCAGCGGGGCGGCATGTCCGAGCTGCAATTGTTCGCCATCCTGAAAGAGGAATTGTTGGCCCTGCGGCTTCGCCAGCTTTCGCGCGAGCTCGACCGGCACAAGACTCTGGCCTTCGCGATTCCGCCGGGCCAGCGGTGGGACTACTACCTGCGGCTGCACCGCGAAGCGAAGATCGAGGCGGTGGTGCTGCCGGTGGATCGTTACCTGGACAAAGTGCCGGATCCGCCGGGGGAAGACCTCAAGAAGTTCTTCGAGCAGTACAAGGAGAACATTGCCGACCCCGCTTCGCCCGAACCCGGTTTCCACGTGCCGCAGAAGGTCGCCTTGCAGTACCTGAAGGCCGAGCGGGCCCAGTTTCTCGCCGCGGTCAGCGACGCGGAGGTCCGCGCGGAGTACAACAAGTCCAAGAAGAAGTACGATAAGGAGGAGCAGGAGCACCTCGAAGCCGAGCAGAAGGCCGACGCCGCCATGGCGGAACCAGGGGCCAAACCCGGCACCGAGAAGCCAGCCGCACCGGAAAAGAAGACCGGGAAGAAGGCCGAGCCCGAGAAAAAGACCGAGCCGGAAAAGAAGACCGAGGGGAAAGGGAACCCCGAGCCCGAGAAAAAGGTCGATGCTGAGAAGAGGCCCGAGCCTGAGAAAAAGGTCGAGGCCGAGAAGCCACCCGAGCCGCCCAAGAAGCCCGACGAGCACAAAGGCGCGCGAGCACGGCTGCTCGTCCCACTGCGGTTGGTTTCCTACGCCGACGAGAAGCCCGGCGACACGGCGAAACCGCAAGCGAACGTGCCATCGGAGAAAGAGAAGCTAGTGGAAAAGGAGAAGCCGGCGGACAAGCCGCAGGAAAAACTCGCGGCGGACAAGCCGGCGGGAAAAGAAAAACCGGTGGCCAAACCGGGCGAAAAGCCGGCCACGGAGAAGCCGGCGGCCAAACCGGTGGAAAAGCCGGCCGTGGAAAAAGAAAAGCCGGCCGGGAAGACCGCCAAGCCGCCGGCCGGCAAGACGGCCAAGGAGCGGCCCTCCAAGTGGCTGAAGGACCGCATCCGCGACAACCTGGCCGACAACGCGATCCGCATGAGCTTCGCCGGGATTCCGGACGCGATGTCTCAATATCACAGCCGCTGGACCCGCTACGACGCCGACCAGAAACGGGGCATCGAAACGGCGCAGCCCACCCCGCCCGACTTCGTCGCCATCGCCAAACGCCACCGCCTGACGTATGCCAAGACGGGGCTGGTGGCCGGGCGAGAGCTGGCCCAAAGCGACCTGGGCAAATCCTTCATGTTGATCAACATGGAAGAGATGCGCGGCATGCCGACCCCCACCGTGCGGCACGCCTTCGAGAGCAAGTCCCTCTTCGTGCCCGAACGCTCGATGGACGCTGAAGGAAACCAGTACCTGTTCTGGAAGACGGAGGACGCTCCGGACCACGTGCCCGCCCTGGACGATCCGGGCGTGGAAGACGAAGTGTTGCGTGCCTGGAAGATGGTCGAGGCCCGCAAGCTGGCCCGCGAGGCCGCCGAGGCGCTCAGGAACGAGGCAGCCCGCGCCAAGCGGCCACTGCAGGAGGTCTTCGCCGACCGCCGGGACCTCAAAGTCATCCGGCCGGAGCCGTTCACTTGGCTCAGCACGGGCTACGTGCCCAGCGATTCGCTCTACGCCGGGGGGGGTGCGCGGCTCAGCCACGTCGATGACCGGATTCCCATGCCGGGCACGGAGTTCATGCAGGCGATCTTCGACATGAGCCCGGGCGACGTGGGCGTCGAAATGAACCAGCCAAGAACGATCGCGATCGTGATCCGGCTCGTGGACTTCATTCCTTCCTCCGAACAGGAGCTGCAAAAGGCGTTCGAGGAGGACGACCCCTTCTCCCACGAAGTCGCGGTCTTGTCGCTCAAGGAGCGGGCGCAGATCCAGCAGGCGCTGGAGGACCAGGCGCAGACCGACAAGGCATGGAAGGAAGAAATGATGAAGACGGCGGGCTTCCACTGGGAGATCAAGCCCACCGAGCGGCTGGTGGAGCCCGAGGACTAGCCGCGCCGCCGCGGCGGCAGTTATAATGGAGCTTGCTCAGGGGCCTGCTGGGGACTAGCTGTTTTTCGGCCAAGAGGCGTGGTTCTTGCTCGAAGCCTCGATCCGAGAACATGGACCGGGTACCCCTTGGGTGCCCCTTCGACCCCTGAACCGGTTGCCGCAAGGGATGCCGCCATGCCCGTCGCCATGAAGCTCTCGCGGATCATCATCAACGAGATCAACGACCAGCAGGTCATTTACCTCAAGGAGGTGGGGGGAGAGCGGACCTTTCCCATCCTGATCGGGATCTTCGAGGCCACGAGCATCGACCGGCGGGTGAAGGGGTTCGAGTCGCCCCGCCCGCTCACGCACGACCTGATCGTCAACGTCGTCGAGAACCTGGGGGCGGAGTTCCAGGACGTGGTGATCAGCGAGCTGAAGGAGCACACGTATTTCGCCAAGCTGCGGATCCGGCAGCAAGGCGAACTGGTCGAGGTGGACGCCCGGCCGTCGGACGCCATCGCCGTGGCGGTGACCTGCAACCCGCCGCTGCCGATCTACGTCAACGAAGACGTGCTGAACGACGTGCTGGGGGAATAAGCACAAGGATGAAGGATGAAGGATAAAGGCGGAAGCAATGACAAACGAGGGATAGAGGCCGGCGGCGGTTGGTGGCTGGGCTGAACGTCTTCATCCTTTCTCCTTCATCCTTTCCTCCTCAACCCATCGCGTCGGCGAATTCCGCCAGCAGGGCGGCGCGGGCCTTCTCGCCGTGGCGGCCGTCGACCACCACGTTCACGCGGACCTCGGTGGTGCCGATCAGCTCGACGTTGATCCCCTCGGCGGCCAGGGCCTGGAAGAGCCGGGTGGCCACCGTGGCGTGGCTCTTCATGCCCACGCCGAACACCGAGAGCTTCGAGACCCGCGGGCAACTGGCCGGGGGCGGGCAGCCCAGCAGGTCGGCTTGCTCGGCGGCCACCGCCAGGCATCGCTCCAGGTCCTTTTGCGGCACGGTGAACGAGATGTTGGCGTGCCCCTGCCGGCCGACGTTCTGCACGATCATGTCCACCACCACGCCCGCCTCGGCGATCTCGCTGAACACCTGGGCGGCCAGGCCGGGGATGTCGGGCAGCCCGGCCACCGTGACCCGCGCCTGCGACTCGTCCAGGGCGACCTCCTCGATGATGAGCTTTTCCATCTTTTCCATGCGGGCGACGACCATCGTATCCGGCACACTCCGTGTGCCGTCCGCCAACGGCACACGGAGTGTGCCGGATACCTTGGCCGGCGGCTCCTGGTCGAGCTGGAACTCCTGGTGGACGGTCCGCAGGGCCTCGGCCGCGTACTCGCGGGCCACGAGCACGGAGATCTTGATCTCGCTGGTGGCGATCATGAGGATATTGATCCCCTTTTCGGCCAGGGCGCGGAACATCCGCTCGGCCACGCCCGGCTGGGTGGCCATCCCCAGGCCGACAATCGAGATCTTCGCCACCTCGTCGTCGCAGTCGCAGCCTTCGGCCCCCAGCTCCTTGACCGCGTCTTCGACCGCCTTGAGGGTGTGCGGCAGCTCGTCGCGGGGGACCGTGAACGAGATGTCGGCCCGAGAGTCCGCCGCCACGTTCTGGGCGATCATGTCCATCGGCACGTTCTTGGCCGTCACCTTGCGGAAGACGGTGATGGCGGCGCCGGGGCGGTCGGGCACCCCCAGGACGGTCACGCGGGCCTCGTTCTTGATCATCGCCGCCCCGCACACCGCCTGGCCCACAATCTCCGGCTCCGCGACGATCATCGTCCCCGGCTGGTCGCTGAAACTGCTGCGAACGTGGACCGGCACGCCGAACTTCTTGGCGAACTCGATCGAGCGGTTGTGCATCACGCCCGCCCCCGCCGTGGCCAGCTCCAGCATCTCGTCGTAGCTGATCTGGCGGAGATGGCGGGCCTCGGGCACGATCCGCGGATCGGTCGTATAGACGCCGTCCACGTCGGTGTAGATCTCGCAGGCGTCCGCGCTGAGGACCGCCGCCAGGGCCACCGCCGTGGTGTCGCTCCCGCCCCGCCCCAGCGTCGTAATGTCCAGCGATTCGTCGATCCCCTGGAACCCCGCCGCGATCACCACCTTGCCCTCGGCCAGCGCCCGGCGGATGCGGTCCGTCGAGATCGTCTGGATGCGGGCCTTGGTGTGCGTGCTGTCGGTGCGAATGCCGATCTGCGCCCCGGTCAGGCTGATCGCCTTGTGCCCCAGCGAGTGGATCGCCATGGCCACGAGGGCCACGCTCACCTGCTCGCCGGTCGAGAGGAGCATGTCCATCTCCCGCGCCGGGGGCTGGTCGGTGATCTGCTTGGCCAAGTCGATCAACAGGTCCGTGTTGTCGCCCATGGCGCTCACCACGACGACCACCTGGTTGCCTTCGTTCTGCGCGCGGATGGCCTTGCGGGCCGCCGCCAGGATCTTCTGGCTGTCGGCCACGCTGGAACCGCCGAATTTCTGGACGAGGATGGGCATGGCAGAGGCTTGCAAACTCCTAATGGTTGACGCGGCACGTCTTCCACAGTGGCGGCACAAGACCGACTATTATCCTCCGCCTGCCGGGACGGGTCAACCGGGCAGAGCCCGGCGCGCATTGACCGTCCGACGGCCTTGAACTATGTTATACTTCCCGCTGAAGTCGGAACGGCCCCTTGCACCTGGAGATCGACCATGACACGCACCTGGCTATTGATCGTCACCGCTGCTCTGGCGACGGGTCCCGCCTGGGGCCAGCCCCCGCCGCCCCTCCTGATGGACCTCGGCCGCGTCCAGCTCAAGCCGGGCGAAGTGACCACCAAGGACAACCGCAAGGTTCCGGCGGGCACGGTCGAGCCGGTCGACGGCCAGTTCGGCAAGGCGTGCAAGTTCTCGTTTGTCGAGTCCACCGGGCCGCAGTTCTTCACCACCTGGGTCAACCCGACGGAGAACTGGGACCAGTACGACGGCTTCAGCTTCTGGGTCAAGGGCGACGGCTCGGCGAGCTGCGGCGGCCTGGAGCTGATCGACCGCGACGACTACGGCCTCCGCTACGGCTACTGCTTTCCGATCGCTTCCAAGGACTGGGTCAAGATCACCGTCCCGTGGAGCGACCTGGTGCCGGAGCTGGCCGGCCCGCCGGTGGACGCCGGGCACCACGCGCAGCGTGGTCGCG
>Ga0187848_10002468_pt1 | contig 14512 bp, 4 predicted proteins | sample June2016WEW_4_40_FD_132424 | JGI IMG/M metagenome (GOLD analysis project Ga0187848, IMG submission 132424) | Peatland microbial communities from SPRUCE experiment site at the Marcell Experimental Forest, Minnesota, USA - June2016WEW_4_40 | ecosystem: Environmental > Terrestrial > Soil > Wetlands... | reverse complement strand
TTCTTTTCGCTTCGCTCTCCCTCTCCATTTTCAATTTCTTTAGGACGTTGCACGGACCGGCTTGGTTACTTCTCCTCGGCGGGAGTTTCGCGTTCATTCTCTCGGGCTCGGCGCTCATCACCTGGGCCAAGCTCCCGGCTTATCGAAGCGGGCGTTTCTTCACTTTTGGAGTCAAGTCAGTCCCCGGCGAGATTGCAAGGCATTACAAATGGGGCTGGCGTTTGTTTCTGTTCGGTGTCGCCCTGTCCCTTGGTCTGCTGCTCTCGACGTAGGAACCAGTCTGAGTGCCGCGTTTTGGATTTACGGCTGCAAGGGAGAATGAGGAAGCTGGAATAATCTATGAACACGCCCATGCCGCGAAGGGAATTTCTCAAGGCCGCCCCCATCGCCGCCTACGGGCTGGCCCGGGTGGCGCAAGGCTCGCCCGCGCCGCCGCCCGCCCTCAATACGGGCGCCGCCCTCAGAATTGAGCCGTTCCATTATCAAGGCGTCCGCCTGCGTTCCAGCCAGTGGCAAAAACAATTCCAGGCCATGCGCGATTTTTATCTCGGCATCCCGGATGACGACGTTCTGCACGGCTGGCGCGCCGCCGCCGGGCTGCCCGCGCCGGGGCAGGCGCTGGGCGGCTGGTGCCGGATCAACAGCAGCACCGTCTTCGGCCAGTGGCTCAGCGGGATGGCGCGGATTTATCGGGCCACCAACGACACCGCCATCCGCAACAAGGCCATCGGCCTGTTTGCGGAATGGGCCAAAACGGTCAAGCCGGACGGGGATTGCGGGATGAGACATTATCCCTACGACAAGCTGGTGTGCGGCCTGGTGGATTTGAAAGCGTTCACGGATTTCGACGAGGCGCTGCCCATGCTCGAACGGGTGACCACTTTTGCCTCCAGGAATTTGAACCGCGACAATGTCCCGGCCGGGGAGAAGTTGGGCGGTTTCTCCGGCCGTCCCGGCGAGTGGTACACGCTGGCGGAGAATCTTTACCGCGCCTGGCAATTGACGGGCAACCCGCTCTACAGGGACTTCGCGGGCGCGTGGCACTACCACAGCTATTGGGGGAAATTTGAGCAGACCGCCGCTCCGCCCGACGCCCACGGGGTCCACGCCTACAGTCACATCAACAGCTTCAGCAGCGCGGCCATGGCCTATGCGGTGACCGGGGAGGAGAAATACCTGCGCATCATCAAGAACGCCTGCGACTGGCTGCAAAACCTCCAGTGCTACGCGACCGGCGGGTTCGGCCCGGCGGAAGTCATCGCCGCGCCCGACGGCGGCCTGGGGCGGGCGCTGGAGGCCCGGCAGGACACTTTTGAGACCGGGTGCGGCTCGTGGGCGGCCTTCAAGTTGTCGCGCTATTTGATGCAATTCACGGGAGAGGCGCGCTACGGGGACTGGACGGAGCGGATTTTTTACAACGGCATCGGCGCGGCCCTGCCAGTGACGCCGGAAGGGAAAAACTTTTACTACTCGGACTACCGCGTGGCGGGCGGGATGAAGGTCTATTATCTGGCGGCCTGGGCCTGCTGCGCCGGCACCTACATCCAGGCGGTGGCGGATTACCACAATATTATATATTACAAGGACGCGGACAGCCTCTGCGTCAACTTGTATGTTCCCTCCGAAGTGACGTGGAGCCGTCCCGCCGGCGCGGTCAAACTCACGCAGGAGACCGGCTATCCCGAGGCGGAAACCTCCACGCTCACCCTGGAACTGGCGCAGAGCCAGAAATTCGCCCTCAAGTTCAGAGTGCCCGGCTGGGCGCGCGATGTCTCGGTGCGCCTCAACGGCGCGGAGGCGAACGTCCCCCGCCCGCCCGGCTCGTGGGCCAGCCTGGAACGCGCCTGGAATAGCGGCGACCGCGTGGAAATCCGCATCCCGCTGGCCTTCCGCCTGCAGGCGGTTGACCGGCAGCACCCGGACCGTGTCGCCATCGTGCGCGGCCCGGTTGTGATGGCGCTGGAAGCCGACTATCACGACCCGAACTTCCGCCTGCCCGACACGGACGCCGAACTGAACCAATGGCTGGTGGCGGGCGAACGGCCGGGATGGTTCAACGTCCGTCCGCCCGACCAGAGCCGGGTGCGCTCCAACCTCCGCCCCTTTTACAGCATCGGGCAGGAGTACCCTTACAAATTATACTTTGACAAAAAGGCGCTGCCGCTGGCGTTCTGGTAAATTCCCCGCAGCCTCCATCATGCCTGAAGCACCAACAGGGCCGCCCGCGCGCTGGCTGAACCGCACCGTGCTGGGCATCGGTCTGGCCTCGCTGTGCAGCGATTGGGCGCACGAAACGGCCACCACGCTCCTGCCCGCGTTTCTGGCCAGCCTGAATGTGGCGGCGGCCTGGCTGGGGCTGATCGAAGGCGTCTCCGACGGCCTGTCCAGCATGGCAAAAATGGCCTCCGGCTTCGCCACTGACCGCCTGGCGCGCCGCAAACCGGTGGCGGTCCTGGGTTACCTGGTGACGGCCCTGGGCACGGCCTGCTTCGGCCTGGCCGCCAGCGCGTGGCATGTCCTCCTCGCCCGCGCGGTCGCCTGGCTGGGACGCGGCGTGCGCACGCCGGTGCGCAAAGCCATTCTGGCCGGTTCCGTCACGCCCGAAACTTACGGGCGCGCCTTCGGCTTCGAGCGGATGATGGACACGGTGGGAGCGATTGCCGGTCCGGCGACCGCCCTGGCGCTTCTCCCGCTGGCGCGCGGGAATTACCGGGCCGTCTTCGCGCTCACGCTGATTCCGGGGCTGATGGCGGCATTATTGATAGCGGTTGTGGTCAAGGAAAAGGAGCGCGCGCCGGTGCCGCACATTTCCCTGGGCGCCAGCGTGCGGGCCCTGCCGCCGCGCTACCGGAAACTCCTGGCGGCGGCCGGCTTGTTCGGCGCGGGCGACTTCGCCCACACCCTGCTGCTGCTGCTGGCCGCGCAGAAATTGACGCCGGCCCTGGGCCTGGCGCGCGCCACCACGGCCGCGGCCGCCTTCTACATTCTGCACAACGTCCTTTCCGCCGGCGCCTCGATGGCGGCCGGGCGGCTGGCGGATCGTTTCAACAAAGGCCGCCTCCTCGCCGCCGCCTATGGGCTGGCCGTGCTCATGGCGCTGGGGCTGGTTTTCCTGCCGATGAACCTTGGGACCCTGGCGGCCGTTTTCTCCCTCGGCGGCCTCTACACGGGGATGGTGGAAACGCTGGAAGATTCGTTTTGCGCGGAACTGGCCGGGGCGGAGCAGCCCGGCGTCGCTTTCGGCCTGCTGGCCACGGTGAACGGCCTGGGCGATTTTGCCTCCAGCCTGATCGTTGGGTTGCTTTGGACCGCGGCCGGCACGCCCGTCGCTTTTGCCTACAGCGGAGTCCTTTTTCTCGCCGGGGCCGTGCTGGTTTTGCGTTCGGCGCAAAACAGCTCCCGCTAAAAAAACAACTCCGCGCCCTTCGCAGGAAGAGCGCGGAGTTGGTGAATACTCAGCCGCTTACGGCAGCCTCAAACGGTAGTACACGTTGGTTTTCGCCGTGTTCACGTTGATGTTGATGGTGGTGACGTTGCTGGAGCCGGCGACGTCGAACCAGTCACCCGGAACCGCAATGTTGAGCGAGTTGCTCTGCAGGATCCAGCCGCTATTGGTCGGCCAGCTCAAGCTCAGCACGTTGCCGTTGAGACCGAAGCCAAAGGTGGGCGGCTGCAGGTTTAGGCTGGTAACAGTCAGGAGCACCTGGGTGCCGCTGACGGTGATGGTCGCCTGGGAGGTCGGGCCGATGGCTGTGCCGCTCACCGTGTAAGGGCCGACACTGGTGATGGGGGTGCTGGCTGTGGCCACGACGTAAGGAGTGGCGCTATTCGGCAGAGGCGCGGCCGCGTTGACGGTGAAGGCATTGCCATGGAGCGACAAAGTGCCTCCCGAGACGGTGAGCGCAGGATGCGTGCCGTCGTAATTCAGGATAACCGGACTGGTTGCGCTGAGGCTAAGGACGCCAGCGCCGTTAAGGGTAGCCGGGCTGGCGGTGCCGCTGCCGGTCAGCGATGAGGTTGGGCCCAGGTTCCAAGAGGACCTGAGCGACACATCGAAGAACGCTCCGGGGGAGATGGCGATGCCGGACACGTTGGAGACGGAGCCGTTGGCTCCCAACGCCACGGTGCCATTGCTGACCGTCACGCCGCCGCTGAGTGTGTTGGTGGCCGTGAGTGTCAGGGTGCCGGCGCCAAGCTTGGTCAAACTGCTGCCGGCCCCGGCCAGGACGCTCGCGAACGTGACGCTCTGGCCGGCGGTGTCAATACTGATGGGTTGACCGCCCGCCGTGCTGAAACGGCTGGAGTAGTCGAATGTGTTGACGGTGGAGTATAGCAGAGTGCCGCCGCTAAACACGATGGAACCAGCGGGCGTGCCGGGAGTGCCCAACGGACCGGAGACGCCCGGCGTTTCCACCGCGTTGACCTGGAGTTCGCCGCCGGCGATGGTGGTGACGCCCGGGTAGCTGTTGGTGTGGGACAACGCCGTGATGCCGGGGCCCATCTTGGTCAGCGGGCCGACCCCGCCCGTATTTTGCGAGTTATTGACATAACCGGTAATGTTGAGATCAATCCCGCCTGGGGCGGTTCCCACGGAATTGCTGATGGTAAAGCTCGTTCCCCGTATATCCACGCCCCCATCAATGATGGCGGTGGTTGAACTGGGATAGGTGAATATGCCGTAACCGGTGCTCCAATTGAAGTAAGCGCCCAGACCGCCATTGACGGTGGAACCGACATTCGAAATACTGCCACCGGTCATATAGACGTTGGCGATATAACCGAGGTTGTCAAATCCCATATTGAAGATGCCGCCGTTGATGGTCAGGTTGGTGACGGATGCTCCACCGTTGTAGCCGATGGCATCCCGGGAGAACGTGTTGACGTAGCCGCCCTGGTTGACGACCAGCGTGTTGATGACAGTGCCCGCGCCGCCGCCGGGATAAAGATTGAGGATGCCGCCGGAGTTGACGGTCGTGGGGCCGACGAAGGTGTTGTAAGCCGTAAGATTCAGCGAGCTTCCCGTCAGGCCGTCAACCACGAGCGTGCCGGTGCCGGACATGATTCCCGAATTGGTCTGGTTGACCCCGCTGTTGAATTCAAAGACTCCATTGTTGGTAATGGGACTCGCATAAGTGTTTTCTCCCGAGAACGGACCGCTGTTCAACGCCCCGTTAATCCCGCCGAGGATCAGGGTGCCGGAATTGATGGTGGTGCTGCCGGCATAACTATTATTGCCCAAGAGCACAACGTTGGCGGGGCCGGCCGTGACCAGGTTGCCGCTTCCGCCAATGCCCTGGTCGAAATCAAGCTCGCCGACGGCCGCAGTGAACACCGGGGATGCTCCCACGGGAAGAGTAACCGGCACGTTCAATGTTTCCACGTTGGCCGAGTTGTTGGTCACACCACCGGTGACTCCCAGGCTGAAGCCGCTGCCGCCGATGACGAAAAGGCCGGCCGTGCTGTCAAATCCCAGGCCGTTGACGGTGTAGCTTTGATCCATATTCGGCGCCAATCCCTTGGTGCCGGCAAAGATCAAACTGTCGCCGACATAGCCCGGCGCGTAAGTGCTCACCCAGTCTGCGCCGTCCTGCCAATTCGCATTCGCGGGAGTATCAAGACCGTTCCACGTTTCCGTTGTCACCTGAACGTTGAATGGAATGAGGACCGTCCCGCCCAAACCGGTGCTGTCCCTGATCAACCCCGTCAAGGTCAAGGGTCCCGGAGGCGCCCCCGGCGGGAGGATGGTGTTGGCGCTCCAATTGTTGCCGCTGAGGTGGCTCAAAGATATCAGGCTCCCGCCCAGGAAGGTGAGATCCACGACCACGCTTTGTGCGCCGCCACTGGCGGAAAGGACCGTGACATTGATGGTGAAGGGATGGTTGCGTATTACGTTGTTCGGAACGGCCGAACCAGTGCCGGTGGGCGGCGCGGTGGATGTATTCTCGAGGACCACCTGGCTGCCAGAGGTCTGAACGGACCAATTACCGGAAGCGACATTGAGGGGGGCCACATCAAAATGAGGCGATGTGGCAGCGAACCCGGTAATAAGGGCGCTAGCGCCGCTGACATTGAAGAGCACATAAGGGGTTGTCGTGTCCAGATTACCGCCGCTCGGGGCTACGATATGCATGGTGTTGCCATTCAGCGCCAAATTACCGTAAACCTGAATCGTGTCGTTAAGGCCGCCGCCGGAACTCGTCAAACCAAAGACGGCCGTCGAGCCGGAGCCTAAATCTATGCCGCTGGTTGCCAGCGTGCCAAAGGTGGCCCCTTCGCCCGGAATAATTTGTGAGCCGGGAGCCGTGGTGAAGGAGCCATTGACCTGACCGAGACCCTCCAGGACCTGGCTGCCGAGCAAGGTGAAATTGGCCGCAGAAACGTCAAAGAACGCCCCGCTTGCCACATTGATGACGGGAGAGTTGCTGATGGAACCTCCCGCACCCAAGGCCAGCGTGCCGCCGTTGATAGTGGTCACGTTGGTGTAGGTCGCGGGAGCGGTCAGCGTCAGTGTGCCGCCGCCGCTGCCGGAGGAAAGCTTGGTCAGGCCACCGCTGACGTTGGGGGCGAGAACCACGGTGCCGGCGGTCGCATTGGTGCCGTTGACCGGGTTGTTGCTAACGATGGTGGGGCCGCCGCCGTAGAAGCTGACGCTGAGAACATCACTGGGCGAATAACCAGTGCCCGGGTTGACCACGTTGATGTGGGTGACAGCGCCGCCGGAAACCGTGGCCGTCGCCTTGGCGCCACTGCCGCTGCCGCCGGAAATGGCGACAATGGGCGGAGCAATGTAGCCCACACCGCCGGTGGCCACTGGGATCGAACTGACCCCGTAACCCGTGGGGGCCTGAAGCGGCTCAGCAATGGTCATGGTGTTGCCATTGCCGCCGTCATCAATAATGGCGCCACCGCTGTAAACATAAATGCCGCCCAAGTTGTACATGAAGTCCGGCGCGGCCGTATAGGTCGCCGAATTATTGCCCATCAACGTGCCGCCGTTGAAGTTGAAGGTGGAGGTGCCCGCGCCGCCCGCCACCTGGGCGGTGTTAATCGTCCCACCCAGCAAGTTGACCACGCCAACCGCTCCCGCGTTGACACCCAGGGTCAGATTGGTCCCGCCATAAATGTCGAGCACGGCGGTGCCGGAAACATTCAGAGTCCCATTGCCGTTTTCACCCACATACACTCCTCCCTCACGGCCGGGGTCCCCGTAGGTGCTGTCCGTCGAAGTGAACGTGCCGCCACTGATGTTCGCCACGGCGGTTGAATTGGTTCCGCCGGCGCCAATGGTCATGCAATTGGTTTGGACGATGGCGGTTCCACCGCTCATGTCAAACTCGGCGTGGTCGCCATTAAAACCAACCACGATAAAGCTGCCAATGTTGGCCGTGCCGCCGCTCATGTTAAAGTCGGCATATCCGCCCGCGCCGTTGCCCACGTTGAGTTGCTCACCGACCAGCAGGTTGCCCCCTGTGACCATAGTCAGAACGGCGGCGACATTGGTGGAATTGGCCAGAGCCACGTCGCCATTGTACTGACCCCCGTTGGTGGCCATCTGACTGAGCGTGCCCCCGGAGAGGATGTTCACGACGCCATTACTGGTAAACCCGTCGCTGATAATGACGTTGTTGGTGGGCGCCACTGTGCCCGCAACATTCATCGTGCCCTGGCGAACTCTGACACCGCCGGTGAAGGTGCTGGTGCCCCCAAGAGTCAAAGTGTTGCTGCCGACCACGACGAATCCGCCATTCGCGTCGGAGACGGCTCCGCCAATGGTGAGGTTCCCGCTGTGCGTGTTGAAGGTCACCGGCGCAGTCAGGTTGACCGGCACATTCAGAACCTGGGCGTTGGTCGAGTTGTTGGTCAGCCCGCCGCTCAGGCCCAGGGTGTTGCCAGTGGTGGAACTGATAATAAAGTTGGTGGCCCCGTTGGTAAACGTCACCCCTGCAAAGGTGTAGTTAGTATCCAAACTCGGGTTGGGTCCCGCCACGCCACCCGTGATGGGAACGCCGAAAACCACACTGTCGCCCACATAGCCCGGCGCATAGGAGGCCGTTTGGCCTGTTTCGACCGCCCAGTTTGCACTGGTGTCAAAGTTCTCATTGGCGCCGCCGCCGGCCCACGTTTCTGAAGAAACTACCACGGACAGGGAGATCAAAGCCGTGCCGGCTGTTGGGGTGGTGTCAATGGCGGTTGCGGTGAGGGTGTAAATTCCCGCCAGGGTGCCCGGGGGAACAAAGACGGTGTTGGTGTAAACCGCTGTGGCGCCTACCTCAACCAAAGTCAGCGCGTTGGACCCGCCGATGGGACTCGCATCCAGCGCCAGGTTGGTCACCGTGCCGGCTCCCTGCGTGAGCGTGACACTGATCAACGCGCTTTGGTTGCGCAACAGGGTTGACGGAACGGCTGACCCGGTCAGAACAGGCACCGCGACGGTGCTGTACTGCAACTGGACGGTGGGGCCAGAAACCCCAATGATCCAGTGGTTTAGATTGTGCGGCGGGGCATCCCAAGCCACACCCGCGCTAAACGTTCCCGTGAGAGTGCCAGCCGTGATCAGCGTATAGGGGGCGGCGGACGAGTCCAGATCCTTCGCCGGGTCGGGTGCCCGGACATGGACGGTGTTGCCACTGGCCGACAGGGTTCCGGTCACGGCAAGCTTGTCGTACTGCGGACTGGGAGAAGGGCCAAAGTCAAAACGGGCCACCGCGCCTCCAACCAGCGTCAGATTGTTGTTGAAGGTGAGGGCGGCAAAGTCGTTGCTGGTCACGCCTGGATCAATAACCGAACCTGGCGACGTGGTGAACGCCCCGTTGACCGTGCCGTCGCCCGTCAGGGTTTGCAGCCCGCCCAGAATGAAAGGACTGGTCTGTTGCGACACATCGAGAATGGCGCCGTTGGAAAGGATAATGCTGGGCGTCGAGGCAATGGAAGCGGTTCCGGGCAGCAGGAGCGTGCCCGCGCCGACGATGGTTGGCCCGGTGTAGCTTTCCGCGTTGCTGATCGTCAGTGTGTTGGCCGGAGCGTTGACCAGCAGCCCGCCGGTCCCGGATATGCGACCGGTCAAGGTCTGCAGGGCGGTGCTGCCAAAGGCGAAGGTGCCGTTGTTGGCGATGCCGGAGCCGTAATTGCCGCTGCCCAACTGACCCGCGCCCCCGATGAGGAGCGTGCCGGAATTGATGCCGAGGCCAACGCCAGTTGTGTTGACGCCTGACAACTCCAGCGTGCCGGGTCCGGTCAGGGTCAGAGTACCGCCGCCGCCGGAGATGACGCCTGAAACGTTGAGGTCAACCCCGCCCGGCACCGTTCCCTGGGCGACAGTGAAGGGCAGGCCTGTGCCCCGTATGACAATGGGCGCGCTCCACGTCGAAAGGGTGGAACTGGCAAAGTTGGTGATGCCATAACCGGTGTTAAAGTTAATCGCGCCGCCCGTCGAAGCGACGGTGCCCCCGGTGAGCGTCCAGCTCGTGATATACGATTGATTGCCACCGCTGTCATCATTGAAGGTCCCCCCGTTGACGTTGAGGATGGTGACAGAGGCTCCTCCATTGTAGCCAATGGAATCATTATTGTAGGCATTAATCGTGCCCCCCTGGTTAATGTTCACCACGTTGCGGAGAGTGCCCGTGCCGCCGCCTTGACGAAGATTGACCGTGGCGCCGTTGTTGACGAAAGTGGGGCCGGTGAAGGAGCTTTGGCCCGTCAGCGTCACGGGGCCCGAGCCGTTGACGTTGAGCACGCCGAGACCGGACATGCCGGCGGTATTGGTCTGGGGGGAGGAGCTGTTCCAGTTAAAGACGTTATTGTTGACAATGCTGCCCCCATAGGTGCCGCCGCCCAGCTCGCCTTCATTTCCGATGGTCAGTGTGTCAGCGATGCCGATGGTGGTGGTGCCGGTGTAAGTATTCGTGTTGGTCAGCGTCAGCGAGGCGGAGCCAATCATGGCCAGGCCGCCCGTTCCGCTGATCACGCCGCCATAAGTCTGGGTCGAGTTGTCGCTGCCCAGGGTCAGGGTGCTCCCCCCGACGCTCACGTTGCCGCCGACGGCGCCGCCGCCGGTCAACGAACCGATCCAAGTACTGTTGTTCAGGGCAAGGGCCGCGGTCGCGGAGTTGGCCAGGGACACCGCCGAGTTGACTCCCAGAGCACCGCCTGCTCCGGACCAGGTCGTCGCAGCCACCAGGGTGCCGTTGTTAATCACCGTCGGGCCGGTGTAGGTGTTGATGCTCCGGTTGGTCACGAATCCCGTGCCGTTCAGGGTGACGCCCGTGATGCCGGCAATCGTCACCGTGTTGGAGATGGTGTAATTATTGAGGGAGTTGTTAAAGGTAACGCTCCTCGGCGAAACGGGTGCGGCTCCCACCAGATTGGTAATGGCAAAAATCCCGCCCGTGTTGTCCGAGTCATCAAACACCACCTGATTGTGGTCCTGGTAATCGCCGGAGGACCAGTTGGCCGTGGTGTTGATGTCCCAGGTGCCATTGACCGCCGAAGTCCAGATGGAGGTGGGCGCCGGCGTCACCGAGGTCACCGTCAGCTTGTAGGTTTGGCCAACCAGGTTAACAGTGCCAACAATGTCGGCCGGAAGGGTAAAGCTGAGAGTGCCGGTGCCCGGCAGCGTGGTGTAACTCAGAACAGGATAGGTCTGGCCGGCCGCAACGGGGCTGGCAGCGGAAATGACAACGCTGTTGGCGCCGGTCAGGTTCAAGGCCCCCGGAGTCAGCGGCGCCTGCGTCGTGCTGCTGAGCGACACCTGGATGGTGGCTCCACTGACGCTGCCGACGTTGAGGGTGGCGGGCGAGAAACCGGTGGCCCCGCCGGGCGTGGGCGTGACGCGCAGGGTGCCGCCGTCGTTGACCGTAACGGTGCCGGTGTTTGGCTGCGACGAGTACACCGCCACTGTGCCGCCGTTGATGGTGGTCAGGCCGGTGTAGGTGTTGTTGCCGTTGAGCGTCACTATGCCGGGGCCGTTTTGGGTCAGCGCGCCGGTGCCGGAGATGGTTTCAAAGAAAGTCTGGTTGCCGGGGCTGTTGAAGACGATCGTTCCCATGTTGGTAATGAATCCAGAGTCGAACACGTTGCCCGTGCCGTTGAAGTTGATGGTTCCCGTATTGGTGACGTTACCCGTGAAGCCCTGGTCGTTCAGGGCGCTAAAGGTGAAGGTGCCATAGTTGGTTATGTTGCCGGCATAATTGGCGCCGTTGTTCAACCGGCCGGTGGGGGCGACGGTGACTGTGCCGTTGCTGACGAAGATGCCGGCGGTAAACGTGTTGGTGGCGTTCAGGATAATGCTACCCGGTCCCGTTTGGATAAGCGGCGCACCACCGGTGTTTTGGTCAATGGCGGTATTGAAGGTCAGAGTGCTGCCGCTCCCAACATTGATGTAGCAACTGGCGGTGCGCAAGCCGTAGCGGCCGGGGCCGGAAAAGAAATTGGCCGTGCCGGGCAGCGTTTGCATGTAGCCTCCGAAACTCTCGAATTGTTCCGAGTTGGTGGTGGTAAGCATGGTGCCGCCGGCAAGGATGATGGGGCGAAACAATGTCTCCGACTGGTTGTTGATCTTTTTGACGATGCCGGCATTGGTGATGGGGTTGCCATTGCCATAACCCAGCGCGTCGCCGGCGTTCAAATCCAATTCACCGCCGCTGTTCACCGTGATGGCGGAATTCGCCAGGCATCCAGGCGAACCGCCATTTAGGAGAACAAGAATTCCCCCGTTGACCGTAGTATTTCCGCTAAAGGTCTCGGAGGGGGTCAGCGACAGCGTGCCGGGGCCGTTGACGGTCAGACCGCCGGTCCCGGAAATGGTTCCCGTATTGGTATCGTTGGCCGAACTGCTGTAAACATAAAGTCCATTGTCGGTAATGTTACCCGCATAACTGTTGGTTCCCAGGAGGCCCGCCCCGCCGATGGTCAGCGTGCCGGTGATGCCAATGGGGCCGGTGAAAGTGTTCGTGCCGGTCAGCGTCAGCGTGCCCGTGCCCTCCTGCTGCAAGCTCAATGAGGTCGCGCCCCCGTTGGTCAGGTTGCCGGCGATGGTAATGTTGCCCGAATTGGTCAGAAATTTGGCCCCCGCCGTGCCTCCGGTGCCGCCCTCAATGAGCGTCCCCGCCGCGAACGTCAGGGTGGCCGTGCTGCCGTTAGTGATGAGATAATTGGTGGCTGCCGCCGTCCCCAGCACGATGTTGGCGTCAAACAACTGGTTGGCGGTGACCGTCCCGGTCAACTCCACCGCGCCGCCGTCACTCAGCGTCAGTGTCTGGCTGCCGGCCGCCCCCGCGCCAATCGTGTAGGGCACCACCGTGGCCGTATCAAAGACAATGTTGCTGACCGTAACCCCTCCCCCCAGATCAATGAGCGTGTTGCCGCTGCCGGTGCCGTTGAAGGTGGCCGTGTCGGCGAACCCCGGCACAGGCGAGGCACTCCAGTTGGCGGCATTGGCCCAGGTGCTGCCCCCGGTTCCAAGCCATGTGCCGTTGGCGGCTTGGGAAACCGCCAGACTGGCGAGCAGGACGAAACAAGTTGTGGTGATTTTCTTGCTGATTTGGTTGATTTGTGTTTTCATAATGACTTAAAAGGAGGTTGACGGGTAAAGATGGTGGTTCGTGATGGCTTCTTTTTATGGCACTTTTACTTCGTTACCGGCTGCGCAGCCGCGAAATGGGTGACCCAAGAGCAAGAACGTCAAAATGCGAGGCAGAACACCGCGGTCTAAAACCGCCGGGACGCCTGCCCGCAGTGACTTTCTTGGTGGTCATAAATCAGGAGAATACAGAACCGGAAGAATAACGCAAGCACTTTTTTCATAAAAAATTCACCCGATTTAACCGGTTTAATGGCGGGAAGGCGCAAGACCCTCCTCCCCTGCGGCCTGCCGCGGGCGCAAATCAGCCCGGCGCAGGACCATCGGAGACGCCGGCGCTCACCGGCCGGGAGGGCGCCGGCGCGCCCTCAAAACTTCTTTGCTTGCGGACGGGCGGCGAGTCGGCGGCGCGGGCGGTGGAATCCCGGACAATCAGGTTCGTTTGCAAACGGTGTTCGAAACCCATCCTGGCTGGATCGGTCATCATGGCGTGGAGGGTTTGGAAGGCCAGCCGCCCAATCTCGCTGCGGGGAATGGCCACGGTGGTCAGCGGCGGCAGGGTGTGCTGGGCGAAACGGATGTCGTCGAAACCCACCACCGACAAATCCCCGGGAATCAGGATCTTGCGGTCGTAGGCCGCATGCATGGCCCCGATGGCCATCAGGTCATTGGCCGCCAGAATGGCCGTCGCCCTTAGCCCCGCCAGCAGTTTGGCGCACGCCATAAACCCCCCTGCACGGTGAAATCGGAATCCACCACCATCGTCTCCAGGCCGCCGGCCCTTTCCGCCCCGGCGACAAAGGCCGCTTTTCGCATCTGGGAGGAGGGCAGGTGCGGGGAACCGCCGATGAATCCGATGCGGGCATGTCCCAAGGCCCGGACGTGTTCCAGCGCGGTGGTGATTCCCTGCTCGTAATCCACCGCGATATTGCTGACGCAACGCTCCGCCCGGCCCAAATCCAGATAAACCGCGCAAATCCCACGCGAGGCCAGCGCCCTGGCAATGGATGGATCTACCTGTGAGGTGAGAATGGCCACGCCGGGCACCTGCAAGGCCAGCAGCCGGTTCACGCTCGCCTTGGTCCGGTGCGCATCGTAATTGGTGTTCATCACGATGGCTTCCATCTCGTTCAGATTGGCCGCTTCCTGAAAGGCGGCCACAATCTCCGGGAAAAACGGATTGCTGATGTCCGAGACAATGACCCCTAAAATATGACTGCGGCCCACCGCCAGGTTGCGCGCCAGCACGTTGGGAGAGTAGTTCAACTCCCGGACGGCCTCAAACACCCGGTGCTGCGTCCTGGGGAGGATGCGGTGGCGCTGGGCCTCGTTGAGCACAAAGGAAACGGTGGCGGTCGAAACACCGGCCCGCCGGGCCACATCCCGGATGTTCGGAACCCGGTCAGAGGGCGGCCGGGCCGCAGCCCTTCTCGTCTTGCGCGAACCACGCGTCCGGGCCGCGCCACGAGATTGCTTCTGGGTGACCACAACCCACTCCTATCCATTTTCCGCCAGCAGGTCAAGCACGATTTTGCCGGGACGCCAATTTAACCGATTCAATCCCCGAAACATTTCCCGCACATTAAGCGAACAGAGCCGGACGCAAACCAACGATTCATCTGCGGGCTTTGTGCCGGAAGCGCCGCGCGACCGCGAACACGCAAAGGCTGGAAGCCAACTCATATATATCCGCCGCAAGCGCAGCGGCCAGCCGCAGCCCCCTGCCCGCCGGCCGTGAGATACCAATAAAAAAGCCCGGAATTTCTTCCGGGCCTGGGTCGTCTCGATCTCAGCGATCGAGACAGAAGAGTTGCCTTACGGCAGGCTGTGTGTAGCCGGGACGATGCTGCAAGTCGGCTTGGTGCCAACATTGTTGGGGCTGTAGCTGGTGGCGAAGGTTTGCGCCGAGTCATTCGGGCAAACGGGCAGTTC
>Ga0187848_10002466_pt1 | contig 14519 bp, 16 predicted proteins | sample June2016WEW_4_40_FD_132424 | JGI IMG/M metagenome (GOLD analysis project Ga0187848, IMG submission 132424) | Peatland microbial communities from SPRUCE experiment site at the Marcell Experimental Forest, Minnesota, USA - June2016WEW_4_40 | ecosystem: Environmental > Terrestrial > Soil >... | reverse complement strand
TGCGTGTCGATGGTGTACGCTCCCGCTGGGATGTAGCCGTCCAGGCAGAGCACGTTGAGGATCAACCCCACGTTGCGCGAGGGGTGGCCGCGACGGATGCGATCGGCCTCTTGCTGGGCGCTCCAGGCCGGCGGCAGCGCCGGGCTGACCCGGTACTCAGGGCACATCCCCGGCGTGGCTCCGGCCGCCAGCAGGAAGTCGAAGCCCTCCATTCGATAGACCTTCGCCAGGTACGCTTCCAAGTGCCGTTGCTTGACGCGGTAGATCGGAAGCTGAACCATCGGCAGGGCAGGTCGTGAGCCGGTTTGACGCGGCAACGTCACGGGCGGTCGTGGTCGGTGTTGCATGTAGATTGGCCTCTATTAGTTAAATCAACATCCGCGTCTGAAATTAGAGCGAGGTGGCGATTTTGTCGTGGAAAAAAGCCCGTTTCTGCCCTCTGGTATAGGTGTGGAATCTCGTGTGGCCGAGTTAATTGAGGCGACTCATGGAGCGGGTGACGGACTTGGCGGACCCGCGGCGATGCAAGGCGTCGGTGGGCACCGGTCAGTGCATGACCAGGGCCTTGGAAGGGTCCGATTACTGCCAGGTCCACGCCGGCTCGTACCGACCGCCTGTAAAGGGGCTGCGGCAGTATCTCTTGGCCCAGGCCCAGGATCGCGCCAGATTGGCCGCCTTGTCTGAGCACGACGACATCAAATCGCTCCGTGACGAGATTGCCTTGACGCGAATGATGATCGAGCGTCTGTGGAATTCCGCCCAATCAGACGTGGAGCGCATGGCGCTCTTCGGGCGTGTAAACAGCCATATCCTCACGCTCGAAAAGCTGGTCAAGACCTGCAATCAGATCGAAGAGCGACTGGGCACCCTGCTGGCGAAGCCGACGCTCCTGCGGGTCGGGATGGAGATTTGCCGGGTGCTCGTGAACCGGCTCTCGGAACTGCCCAACTACGAGCAGATCGTGGACCCACTGATCCACGAAGTCATCGGCGTCATCGACCACGCCCGCAACGACACGGCCTTGGCGCTTCCGGCTCCACATGAGTCCTAAATGCAGGGTTGGGGCCGCCTGGGAAATGAAGCAGATGCCCGAGTGGTGTGCGTGCGGCAAGATCATCACCTACGCGGGTGAGACGCGCTGCGAAGACTGCTGGGCGAACGACCAGAAGCGCTACCACGGCTACAGTCGCGCGGTGCGGACCCTGATCCATAACGGTGAAGAGGTTGAGCATGTTCCCAAGCCTTCCCCATTGCGGCCAACGGTGTGCTCCGCCGGCAACGGCCACTGCGCTTCCGGCGCTGCGCCGGCGCACCGTGAACAAGCTCGTCCACCCGGATGATCTCAAGGCTGGGGACGTAATCGGCTTCTCGGGCAACAGTTGGATCAGCGGCCTCATCAACGTCGGCACCTACGGGCTTCCGTGGTGGGGCATCAGCCATGTGGGAATCATGGGCCATGCCGCGGACGGCCGGCTGCTGTTGTTCGAGTCCACGACGCTGGAAAACATGCCCTGCGAGATCGCTGGGCAGTGCTTTGACGGGACCCAGGCGCATGTGCTCGACAAGATGCTCCCGGCCTACGACGGCAAGGTGTGGCACTATCCGCTCTACCGGCCGCTCTATGAGAGCGAGGACAAGCGGCTGACTGAGTTCCTGATGGCCACGATCCATACGCCCTATGACGAGATGGGGGCGTTCCGGTCGGCGGGCGTCGGGTTGTCCTTGATCGAGTCATGCTTCCGCGAGCAAGACCTGCACATGATCTTCTGCTCGGAGTGGGTCGCCGCTGGCTTGTCGAACATCGGAGTCTTCAACACGAGTGACGCCGCCAGATGGAATCCGAACCACCTTTGTCGCACTCTTCGGCGAAGGGAACTGGTTTTCAAGCCACGGAGGATGCGATGACGCGAAACGTCCTGGCAGTGTCGCTGTTGTGCTTGTTGCTCAGCGGGTGCAGTGACGACGGCCTCAAGCTGAGGCCGGTGAAGAAAGAGCGCCCCACGGTGAACTTGCCGCTTTCCATGCGGCAGGGCAACTGGCAGGAAGCGGAAGGTGACGGGTCCTGTACCTGGGCTTCGATGGTCTCCCTGTTGCGTTGGCAGGGCCGCTATCACACGGCCGATTGGGTGCGACGGAATTACGGTGCTGGCGAATGGCCCGACGACATGGCCAAGAAGCTGGATGCGGCCAGGATTCGTTACGCCTACGTCACCAACGGTGATGTGAAGTTCCTGGAGTGGGCGTGTCGCACGCGGAGGGGTTGCGGCATCACGGTGCTGGGCGGGGCGCACATGGTCGCCTTGGTGTATCTCGACGACAGGTGGGCCGCCCTCTTGGACAACAACGCTGTCGAGAGCTACATCTGGGTTCCGCGAGAGACGCTGATTGCTGAATGGAAGGCAAGCCTGGGATGGGCGATAACGCCAGTCTACACCCCGGCGGCTCCGCTTCCACAATAACGCCAAGGTCCGTTTCACAAGCGAGAGAACAATGAACAAGCTGCTTCTGACTGTCCTGTGTGTCTTCATGCTCCTGGCGGCCGTGGCCCCGTGCCTCGCCGACACGATGAACGGCGTTCTCGCCGAGGAGCGCGTGGTCAACCTGCCCAACGATCAGGGCAAGTGGTACATCAGTGTCGTCGGCAACGCGAACGACGCCGGCTACCAGGAGATCCTCGGCTGGTTCGAGAGCAATACGAACCTCATCAAGCTGAGGAACCAGGTGCATTTCTGTCCGGTCACGACCGATACGGCGGTCTACACGGAACGCTATGCGCCCAACGTCAAGGCCCTGCCTACCGTGCGGATGCAGAATGCCGCCGGCAACGTGATCTACGAGGCGTCGGCAAAGGACATCCCGCTGACGGCCGCGGGGCTCAATGGTGCCTTGGCCAATGCGGCGGGTGAGGCGCAACGTCTCCGGCCGCTCTTGCCCTGGCGACGGGAGATGGAGCGACGATGCCCCGCGCCGAATCCGAATCCGCAACCGAACCCAACTCCGCAGCCGAGTCCCGATCCCGAGCCGCAACCGCTCGACGATAGCGCGTCGCCTGTTGTGGATGCCGTGGAATCCCTGCTGGCCTGGTATGTCGTGGTTCCGGTCTGCGCCGGTGCGGTGCTCTTGGGCCTGGCCATCGGCTACGGCCGCAAGCTGAAAGAGAAGTGGCTGCCGGTCGTGAAGTAGCCGCCGTCTCGCGTGTCTGTTTCCTGTGACCTGCCTGCTGCCTGACGCAGCGTTCCCACATTCGGAGAAGAAGTATGAACCCGACCGTTGTGCTGTTGATCCTGGTTGCCCTGGTGTGCGTGTTGCTTGGCCGCGAGGCCGGCAAGTACCTGTTCGGCGTGAACGAGAAGCTGGTGGAGAAGAAGCGGGCCGCCCAGGCACTCGCCATCAAGTTGCGGGCTGTCGGTCTCACGCTGCTCCCCAAGCTGCTGGAGGACTTCGTTGTGGGCGACGTGAGCGACCTGCTGACGAAGATTCACGATCTGGCCAAGCTGGTGGAAGCCGGCAATGACGCCATTGAGAAGGACCTGGAAGCCACCTACGAGAATGTGCTGGACAAGAAGCTGGCAACGCCCGAGGGCATGGCCTTGATTAAGGCGAAGATTGCCGTGATCGAGCAGGCCAGCGCTCCGGCCCCGGGCCCGGCCGCTCCCGCCCCGGCTCCCGCTGCGCCGGCGGCTCCGGTCGCCCCAGTGGCTCCGGCCAAGTGACGCCAGCCCCTCCAGGGATAGCATCCCTGGATCATCGCCCGCCGCTACGGCCATACGCAGCCGGGCGATTCTCAGTAAACCTGTCACGCCTCTGAATCACGCGCACTCCTGACAGGTCTTGGGTATCACCACGCCCCGGTCGGTGTCGTAAGCCGACCGGGGCAGGTCCTCCGAATGCTCGGCACCGGGAAAGGCTGGTCAGTATGAACACACGATCCTTTTGCACGTCCGTGCTGCTGCCGCTGTCAGCCATCCTGGCGACCATCCTGCTTCTGGGCTGTGATCCGCCGATGCCTTTGGCCCCATTGCCGACGCCCAATCAGCGACACCAGGCACAACCCGATCAGCAACGACCGGCACAACCCGAGCAACAGCATAAGCAGTGTAGCCGGCCGAAAATCATTGCCTTCGGTGCCGACTGGTGCTCTGCCTGCCGCGCGGGCGAGCCGAAGCTCGACGCCCTGGAGCAAGAGGGCGTTGTTGTCGATCGGGTCAACATCGACGAGCGCCCCGATCTGGCCACGAAGAATGCCATTACGAGCATCCCGGTCTACTTCGTGATTCGTTGCGGGCACGACACCGTGCGGACGCAGGACATCGACGAGGCCGTCCGGCTGATGAATGAAGTCTTCGGGAGGCAGTGATGGCCGAGCGACGGTGCGCCAATTGTTCGCCAGGGCCGGCGAAACCGAAGCTGCCGCCTGTCGCCGGCCTTGTGGTCGAAGACGGCAAGCGCCTTTGGCACCATGCCCTCGTCACCTGCAATGCAGTCGTGGAAATGATGCGAGTCTACACGCATCTCGGCGCGCCGGGCGGTGATCCCGTCCCCCTTCGCCGGATGGCGTCCAACCTTTTGGAAATCGCGCAAGCGGTGGAGGACAACCATGCGAGTCGCACTCCCGTACAGTAGCAGTTATCCCTACGTGACCGTCATCCTGATGACGCCCAAGGGCGAACGCACGGCGACGGTGAACCGCAGCTTTCACTCCTTCGTGGACTTCAAGTTACCCGAAGGCGTCGAGGAAGCGGAAGTTGACGTGTACTCCTGCTTCCGCGATGCGGGCGGCCATGTGCCCAGCGGCTGTGGCCCGGCGCTGATTCAAGGGGCCGTGCGGAAGATCGAATCCGCCTTGTCGATGGTTGGCCTCCAAGCGGCCGAGCCGGCTGCCGGTGGGGCTCCCGCCACCGCGGTCCCCGCCGCTGCGGCCCCCGTCGATGCGGCTCCCGCTGTTCTGGCTCCGGTTACTGACCCGGCTCTTGTCGATGTGGCCCCGGCCGCCGATGCGCCCGCGGATGCCGATGCGGCCCCGGTCACTGTGGCCCCCGTCGATGCGGCTCCCGCCGCCGATACGGCCCCGACTGCCGATGCGGCCCCTGCCGAAGTGGCTCCGGTTGCCGATGCCACTCCCGCCAGTGCGGCCCCGGTTGCCGACCCGGCTGCTGCTCAGGCGGCTCCCGCCGCCGATGCGCCCGCGGTTGCCGATTCGGCTCCGCCTGCCGATGCGGCCCCCGCCAATGCGGTTCCGGCGGCCGGCTGAGGAAACACGAGGTTGCACAGGATGAACGCACTGACCGAGCAACACGCCGAGCGAACCTGAACATGCAACCTCGAATACAGCGGTGGCTACATGACGATTCAGACACGCGACAGCCATGCCGATTTGTGGGATGCCTTCGAGCAGGGCATCACCCGCGGCCTGGAGAACTCGTCTCTATTGTCGTGTAGCCGGTGGGCCGAGCATCGCCGGGTGATGGGAGCGCCTTTCCCCGGTCCCTATAGCTTCCTGCACCATCCTTGGTGCCGCGAGATTCACAACAGCAAGGCCGCCTTCACCGTGGCGATGAAGGCGGCACAGTTGGGCATCACGGAAGCGGGGATCAATCGGGCGTTCTTCACGCTTGACCAGGCGAAGCGTGACGTGCTGTACGTGCTCCCGACGACCCTGAATGCGAGCGATTTTTCCAAGGCTCGCTTCACCACCGCGCTGAAGCTCAGCCCTTACCTGAAATCACTGTTCGTCGATACCAATACGGTCGGCCTGAAATCGACCGGCACCAACGTCCTGTACATCCGCGGAAGCCGTGGTGACTCCAACCTGAAGTCCATCCCGGTCTCCGAACTGGTCCTGGACGAGTTGGACGAGATGGATACGAAGGCCATTTGGTTGGCATTGGAACGCCTCTCCGGTCAGATCGAAAAGCACGTCGTCGCCATATCGACGCCGACTGTGCCCAAGTACGGCATCCATCGGCTGTACCTCACCAGCACGCAAGAGCACTTCTTCTTCAAGTGCCCATGTTGCAGCCGATCGACCGAGTTGGTCTGGCCCGATTGCTTCGAGATCGTTGGTGAAACGGTCAGCGACCCGCGTACCGCCGAATCCTTTCTCAAGTGCAAGGAATGCAAGCACAAGCTGGACCATGCCGCCAAGCCGATGTTCCTGGCCAACGGCCTGTGGCAGCCGACGAATCCCAACGTGGACCCGCAGGAGTCCCGTGGCTTTTACGCCAACCAACTCTACTCGTCCACCGTCTCGCCCGGCGAGATTGCCATTGCTTACTTTCGCGGGCAGGGCGACGAGGTAGCGAACAAGGAGTTCCACAACTCCAAGCTGGGTGTGCCGTTCATCGGCGAGAATGCCCAGGTCACGGACACGATGCTGGACAACGCCGTGCGGAAGTATTCGATCACCGACCTGCGGCCGGTGGTCGGCGGCCGGCGGTGCATCACGATGGGTGTGGACCAGGGCAAGACCGGCTACATCTCCGTTGTGGACTGGACCGTCGATGGCGACCGTCGTGTGGACATCAACCTGGCAGCATTGGGCAAGCTGCTTTGGTACGGCAAGTTCCGGGAAGATGACTTCGCTTATCTCGGACAACTGATGCGGGAGTGGCAAGTCCTGGCCTGCGTCATCGACGCCGACCCGAACATCAACGATGCCCGCCGCTTTGCCCGCAAGTTTCACGGCTACGTCTGGCTGACCCGCTATCGGCGCGGCCAGACTGCGAAGGAGATCGCACTCTCTGAGGAGGACACCGGAGCCCCGATGGCAACGGTGGACCGAACCAACTGGCTGGGTTGCACGCTCGGCCGCTTCAAGACGAACCCGACCCGGATGCTGTTGCCGGCAGACATTTCCGTGGAGTACCGCGAGCACCTGAAGAACCTGGTGCGGACCTACGAGAAGGACGACCACGGCAACCCTGAAGCGGTCTACGTTGAGACTGGACCTGACCACTACGCGCACTCGCTGGTCTACGCCGACATCGGACTGACCTTTGCCGCAGGCATTGGTGGCGGCACCAACATCGGCAAAGTTCTGTAAGGGGATGCACTCGTGGTTGTTCAATACATCACCAACATCGTTGAAGTCAGGCACCCGAGCTATCTCAGCAGTCTGTTGGATTGGCGCAAGTGGCGCATTACTTACAACGGCGGCGAATACTTCCGCAAGCTGTATCTCCAGAAACTCAGTGGCCGCGAGGACGAGCAGGACTTTCAGAACCGGCTCAACATGACGCCGATCCCCAGCTATGCGCGGGTGGCGATCGACGACGTGCGCAACGCCATCTTCCAACGCCTGCGGGACACCATCCGGCGCGGCGGCAGCAACGCATACCAGGAAGCGATCAACGGCCTGAGCCTGGGCGTGGACTTGCGCGGCAACACGATGAACGGGTTCCTCGGCATCAAGGTGCTGTCGGAACTGCTCATTATGGGGCGCGTCGGCGTCTACGTGGATTCCCCGGAGGTCCCTGGCAACGCCACGCTGGCCGACGTGAAAGGCGTTCGGCCGTACCTGTACTTCTACCCCATCGAAGACATTCTGAGCTGGACCTGCGCCAAGCCGGATGAACCATCCACGTTCCAGGCGCTCTTGCTCCGCGACGTGGTGCTCAACTTCGATCAGCGGACCTACCTGCCGACCACGACAGTCGAGCGGTTCCGCATGTTGTGGATCGACCGCGACACGGGCAAGGTCAACCTGCAATTCCTGGACACCGCCGGCAATCCCATCGACCGCGCGGGGAATCCGGCCGGGGCCGTGGAGTTGGAGTTGACCCGCATCCCCTTCGTGCTGTTGGACATCGGCGACAGCATGATTAAGGACGTGGTGAACCACCAGATCGCGTTGCTGAACCTGGGGTCCAGCGACGTGAACTACGCCTTGAAAAGCAATTTCCCCTTCTACATCGAGCAGAAAGACCAGCGGGCGATGGGTTCCCACCTGAAGACTGCGGTGGGTGAGGACGGCACGGCAACAACCGGCGGTCAGCCGGGTGCGGACTCCGACATCAAGGTCGGCACGACGCAGGGCCGGACCTACGACATGAAGGCCAATGCTCCGGCCTTTATCAATCCGTCGAGCGAGCCCTTGAAGGCGTCGATGGAGTTGCAGGCCAAGCTGGAAGACGACATCCGCAAGCTGATCCATTTGGCGGTGGCGAACACGGCGAATCGGGCCACGGCGGAATCGAAGTCGATGGACAACCAGGGCCTTGAAGCCGGGCTGTCTTACATCGGCCTGGTGCTGGAGGCCGCCGAGCGGCAGATCGCCGAGTTCTGGGCGGCTTACGAGGAACGCGATGTGGCGAAACGGAATGTCGCCACGATCAAGTACCCTGACCGCTACAGCCTCAAGACGGACTCCGACCGCATTACGGAAGCCGAGAATCTCGTCAAGTTGATGTACGCAGTGCCGGGCCAGAAGGTCAAGCGCGAGTTGGCGAAGAATATCGTGCTTGCTTTGCTCGGCGGCAAGGTCAACGTGGGCGACATTCAAGCCATCTTTGCCGAGATCGACAAGGCCCCTTACGCCACCAGCGATCCGACGACCATCATTGCAGCGGTCACGGCGGGCCTGTGCGGCGAGAAGACGGCCGCGATGGCGCTCGGCTTCAACGACGACGAGCACCTCCAAGCCCGCGCCGATCATGCGGCCAGGGCGATTCGGATTCTGCAAGCCCAGCAGAAGGGCGGTGCGTTCGGCGATCAAACGACCGGCGGCACGAGGCGCGATCCGGCGACGGGAAAGACCTTCGGGTCCGACTCCACGAACCTCAGCGACGTGGGCGACATGGGCGGTGATGCCGGGGCGCGAGGCGTGCCCGATCTCTCGGCGAACACCGCTGCCGGCAAGGAGGAGAAGGCGACCAGCCGGGACACGACGCTCGACCACGACACCAAGCCGCCCGTCCGCGGGAAGGGCAAGCAACTTTAGAGGAGCCGCAACGATGTGGGAAGTCAAAGAAACTTCGCCGTCCAGCGAGTTGAGGCACGGACATGCGGTGGTGGGCACGTCGCCAGCGCCGTTGACCACTTTGTCCATGAAGTTCGTCCGCGGCATTCTCCTGCGCGCACCGGGACCGGATGATCTCACGCCGAACACCGATGTCGTGTACATCGGCTGCAAGTCGGTGACGGCGGACTCGAACGCGGGCACGGGCGGGATGCCGATTCTGCCCGGCAGCGCGGTCGAATTGCCGGTGGAAGACCCGTCGCAGGTTTACGCGGTGTCGTTGAGCCCCGGTCAAGACCTGGCGTGGATGGGGGTGTGAAGCCATGTTTACTTACAGCACACCTACCGGAGCCACTGGCCCTGTCGGGGCGACCGGGCCAACCGGCGGGCCCACGGGTCCTGTTGGGGCAACTGGACCGGAAGGGCCGCAAGGCAACCGCGGCTCCACGGGTCCGACCGGGCCGCAGGGCGAGGTCGGAGTCACCGGGGCGACCGGGCCGCAAGGCGTGATCGGAGCGACCGGGGCCACCGGGCCGCAAGGCGTTGGAGCCACCGGACCTGCTGGGGCAACTGGCCCGACCGGGCCGCAAGGCGCTGTCGGAGCTACCGGAGCGCCCGGGCCGCAAGGCACCGTTGGAGCCACGGGCCCGCAAGGAGATCTGGGAGCCACCGGACCCGCTGGGCCGATTGGCGAGACCGGGCCTGATGGGGCGAGCGGGCCGTCTGGCCCAAGCGGTCCCATCGGTGATACCGGGCCTGACGGGGCCACTGGCCCGACCGGACTGACGGGTGACGCCGGAGCGACCGGACCTGCCGGAGCCACTGGCCCTGCTGGAGCGACCGGGGCCACCGGGCCGCAAGGCGATGTGGGAGCCACTGGGGCAACCGGGCCGTCCGGTGGGCCAACCGGACCGACTGGTTTCACGGGAGCGACGGGGGCCACTGGCCCTGTTGGAGCGCCCGGAGCCACCGGCCCGCAAGGCTCGTTGGGACGCACCGGGCCAACTGGCCCGCAGGGTGTCAGCGGAGCCACCGGCGCGACGGGGCCCGCTGGGGCGACCGGTTCGGCCGGAGCCACCGGGCCCCAAGGCAGCGACGGTGTGACGGGGCCGACCGGCGCGACTGGCCCGGCTGGTCCTACTGGCCCGCAAGGCAGCGTGGGCGTCCTGGGAGCGACAGGGCCAACTGGCCCGGCAGGCGCTACTGGTCCTGCCGGTGCGACGGGGCCGCAGGGCGACACGGGAGACACGGGCGAGGTTGGTCCGACTGGGGCCACTGGTCCTACAGGCCCCCGTGGCGCGACAGGCTCGCAGGGGGCGTCTGGCCCTCACGGTGCGACGGGTCCCAGTGCTGGACTGCCGACTGCGCCCACCGGCAATAGTCTGTGCTGGTATTTGGCGTCGGACGCGAATGGCGTCCTGAGTTGGCAGACGTTTACGCCAGCCTCGTGAGATGTGAGTCATGCAATTCGTCATGGAATCCTCTCCGAACACCGGCGCAACCGGTGCGACGGGCCCCACAGGACCAGCGGGCGGACCCGTAGGGGCGACGGGTCCGCAGGGCGCGACGGGGGCGACTGGGCCACAGGGGGCTACGGGGGCGACCGGGCCAAGCGGTCCACCTGGGAGTCAGGGCGAACGGGGCGTCCAGGGTGTCCAGGGAAACGGGGGACCGACTGGTTCGACAGGCCCGTTAGGTCGTATGGGGCCTACGGGGGCCACAGGACCAGTTGGACCGAGCGGCGCGAGTGGATCGCCCGGTGGCCCCACAGGGCCGGCTGGTCCCATAGGAGCAACCGGACCGACCGGCCCCTCCGCGGCTGTCACGATGGTGGTGACGGGAGAGGTTATCCAAGCGGGTCAACCTGTCTATGTGAATCAGATAGATGCGTCAGCTTACAGAGCAGACGCAACATCGGATGCGTCGAGTCAGGTCTGCGGCTTCTGTCAACAAGATACCGTGTCCGGCGGCATGGCCGCTATCGTGCCGGTGGGGTGTCTGGAATTGGCAGATTGGTCTGTGCCTTTGGGCTTTGCTGCGGGTTCAGCCACTCTCTTGGTTCCCGGGGCCGTCTACTACTTGAGCGTCACCGGACAGATAACGGCGAGTTCTCCAGCATCGGGCTTCGTTATTCAGGTCGGCATCGCCGTGACGCCGACGACTTTGGACATTGACATCAAGACAAGAGTGCGGCTCTAAGCCGAAGGAGTTCCAATGACCGCCTATCGTAAACCAATCGTCCTGGAAAACGGACAACTCGAACAAGTTCAGGCCGGCGACGGCCTCGATGCCGGCGCGTTTCAGGTGCCAGCCAGCCTCGGTGCGCCGAACCAGGTATTGGCGGTTCCCGCCAGCGGCACCTTGCTGCAATGGGTCGATCCCGAGGTTTCGGACATTCCGCTGGTCAACGACAACGCCGGCCCCATCGTGATCGGTGCGCCGGTCTACGTGAAGGCGGACGGCAATGTCGATCTCGCCAAGGCGGACGCACAAGCCACCGCGGACGTGCTCGGGCTGGTGAAGGACATCTCCATTGCGACGACCGTGGCGGGCAACGTCTTGTTGGATGGCGTCCTGACGGCTACGACCGCGCAATGGGACGCCGTGGCAGGGACCACGGGCGGTCTGGTGCCGGGGACGGTTTACTTCCTGAGTGCGGCAACGGCCGGGCAGCTTACGGCCACGCCCCCGAGTACCGCGGGGCAGTTTGTCGTGCGGGTGGGGAAGGCGCTTAGCGCGACCCAGTTGAACCTGGTGCTCGCGGCTCCGATCAAGCTGTAGGCAACGGGTGGGGCGGGAGTCTTATCGTGGCACAACACCAACCACTGGTCGTAGACGACGGGCAGGTTCGCCAGTTCGCGTCGGGCGACCAACTGGTGATCCCGCCGCTCACTTTTCCTGCCGGCGACGGCGCGGCCGATCAGGTCTTGAGAACGGATGGAGCCGGGAACCTGGGTTGGACCACGCAGGCTGGTTCCCCTGGGCCCACTGGACCGACTGGATTGACCGGGCCGACAGGCCCCGCGGGTGGCGCGGGTGGTGTCGGCGCAACCGGAGCCACGGGGCCGACAGGTCCACAAAGCACACGCTGGGGCGGCTTGACGGCATTTCTCGTCGGGGCAACGGGGCCGACTGGCGACACCGGCTCGACAGGGCCGACAGGTCCTACCGGGGCGGCAGGTCCTACCGGTGCGATTGGACCGCAGGGCGACATTGGTGCCACCGGCCCTCTCGGGCCCACCGGAGCAACTGGGCCGCAAGGTGACGTTGGTGCCACTGGCCCTTCCGGCGGACCAACAGGGCCTACAGGCCCCGCAGGACCAACTGGTCCGACAGGACCACAAGGGATCAATGGAACCATCGGCGTTGATGGGAGCACGGGGCCAACGGGACCAGCAGGGCCAACCGGTCCGACAGGACCCGCAGGCGCGACGGGGCCCTCTGGTGGACCGACCGGACCGACAGGACCCGCAGGCTCCACGGGGCCGACCGGTCCGACCGGGATCGACGGGGCAATGGGTTCGACCGGCGCTGCTGGCACGACAGGTCCGACCGGACCGACAGGTGCCACAGGCCCACAAAGCACACGCTGGGGCGGCTTGACTGCGTTCCTCGTGGGCGCGACAGGGGCCACGGGACCGGCGGGGGCTGCGGGGCCTTCCGGCGGCCCGACAGGGCCCACAGGCCCGGCCGGGGCGACGGGACCGGCGGGTGCAGCGGGGCCTACGGGTCCTGCTGGCCCCACGGGGGCGACCGGCCCGGCGGGGTCGAGCATCGGTGCCGACATCACATATTACATTGGTCCCACGGGGAACGATTCGACAGGCGACGGCAGCAGCGGAAATCCTTGGGCGACGGTCGGCAAGTTCTTGTCGGTCATCGGCTCCTTGTACATTCCGCAGGCTTACACCGCCACGCTCTATGTCCAGGATGGACACTACACGTCGGTCGGCGAGATTGACTACTGGCACCCTTGCGGGGCTCGGGTGCAGATTCTCGGTGTCAACACCTACGACATCAGCATGTCGTCGGTGCAGAGCACGAGCGCGATTGGCGGCGGCTACACGGTCGTCCTCAACGTCAGTGACGTGAGCAACATCGCGGTCAACGACTACGTGCTGATTCGGATACCGAGCGGCGGCACGAAGCCGTTGATGCTGTGCGGCTGCCACCAGGTCACGAATGTGGACACCGTGAACGATCGCGTCACGTTGCTGGTCTACAGTTTCTCCAGCGACGTGCCGAGCGGTGCGGTCACAGGCTACATCCGCGTGCTCAAGAGCACCCTCACGTTCACAGGCGATGGGTTCCATGTCGGAGCCGATGTCACACTGGGAAAGATGGCGCTCATCGGCGTGCGGAACACGGGGACGAGCGCCGTGCTTGTCGGGACTGGCAGCCAATGGGCCGGCGGCAATCCGTCGATCTTCTTGCAGTCCATCGGCTGCAACAATTTCGATTTCGGCGTGAAGTTGTACCACGGCTACGCGACGACGGACCAATGGCTGTGCATCAGCGGTTGCGGCGGCATGGCGGCTGGAGCCGGGCTCTATGCGTCCGGCGGCGACTCCGCGATGGACGCGCCGTTCACGGCGATCGGCGGGGCCTATACCGGCATCCTGGCGCGGAATTACGGCTTCATTGACATCACCGGCGGCAGTTTGGTCGGCAGCGGGAACGGCTATGGTGCCAGCGCCTATGTCGGCGGTCTGTGCCGTGTCACGTCCGTGAACACGCAGTCCAACACGACGAACTACAACCCGGCCCTCAACACGGTGGGGAACGCCAACGCCTTGATCTCCAATTACGCTTCGAGCGAATACTGAGTCGCGGGGAGAGACCCGACCTGAACCCTCAACCCAACCACGTCAACGCGAACGAGAGACCCGTATGCGATTTCATGTTGTCGGCTTGCCGCACACGCAGACCCACTCCCGACATTCCGCGTGCGCCTTCACGACGAAGGTGCTCCATTTCTGCCAGATGATGACGAGCCTTGGCCACGAGGTCTTTCACTACGGTGCCGAGGGGAGCCAGGTCGAATGCACCGAAGACGTGTCAGTCCTGTCAGCGCCCGAGCAGGAAGCCTGGTTCGGCAAGTTCGATCCTGACGCCCTTTACGACGTGGACTGGAGCGGTCAGGCATCCTACTGGCGGCTCTTGAACGAGCGGGCAGCGGCCGAGATCAACAAGCGGAAGCAGCCGGGCGACTTCGTGTGCATCATCATGGGGACGATGAACCTGCCCCTGGTCAAGGCGGTCGGCGACGACGTGCTGGTCGTGGAGTACGGCATCGGCTACAACGGGACGTTTGCCAATTATCGGGTGTTCGAGTCCTACGCCCACATGCACAAGGTATTGGGCGTGCAGGGTGGCTACGACCCGAACGGCAAGTTCTACGACGTGGTGATCCCCAACTACCTGAACCCTGCCGACTATCCCTTCCGGGCCGAGAGGGGCGACTACTACCTTTACATCGGCCGGCTGGTGAAGCGGAAGGGCATCAACATCGCGGTGGAGACCTGCAAGCGGCTCGGGGTCAAGCTGAAGATCGCCGGGCAGG
>Ga0187848_10002462_pt1 | contig 14543 bp, 12 predicted proteins | sample June2016WEW_4_40_FD_132424 | JGI IMG/M metagenome (GOLD analysis project Ga0187848, IMG submission 132424) | Peatland microbial communities from SPRUCE experiment site at the Marcell Experimental Forest, Minnesota, USA - June2016WEW_4_40 | ecosystem: Environmental > Terrestrial > Soil >... | reverse complement strand
GCGACGCAACCGCTGACCGTCACCGGCACGGCGGAAAAGTTCGACGCGCGCATCAACGTCAGCGGCGGCGGGCCGAACGGCCAGGCCGGCGCGGTGCGGCACGGCATCGCCCGGGCGTTGCTGCAATTCGACGCGAACCTGCGGGGCGCATTGAAGGCCGAAGGCTTGTTGACGCGCGATTCGCGCATGAAAGAGCGCAAGAAGTACGGCCAGCCGGGCGCGCGCAAACGTTTCCAATTCTCAAAACGTTGATCGCACTGGAAATTTCCAAGCCCCGCTGGTTCAATCCGGCGGGGTTTTTTGTTGGAGTTCAAGCTTTAGCTTGTCTGGGTGACACGCTGAAGCGTGAACTCCAGCGCGATGCAATTTTTTCCTCTGCATTTTTGCATCCTTCCGGTAAAAGAAAGACAGAATGAACTTAAAGAGAGTCGCCATCATCGGCGCGTCCGGTTACTCCGGCGAGGAACTCGTCCGGTTGCTGCTGAACCATCCCCACGTGGAATTGGTGGCCGCGACCTCGCGCCAAAACTCCGGGCAAACGCTCGCACAGGTGTTCCCCAAATTTGCAAGCCATTCGCACGCAAAAACATTGTGTTTCACCGAGCCGAACACCGGGCTGCTCGCAAAGCAGGCCGACGTGGTGTTTCTCGCGTTGCCGCATGGCGTCGCCGCCGAATATGCCGTGCCGTTGCTCAATGCGGGCTGCATTGTGATTGACCTCAGCGCCGATTTCCGGCTCCGGAGCGCGGAAGTGTACAAGGAATTTTACGCGCACGACCATCCCGCGCCGGATTTGCTGGGGAAATCGGTTTATGGTTTGCCGGAAATTTACCGCGATGAAATCAAGAAATCGGTGCTCATTGCCTCCCCGGGCTGCTACCCGACCAGCATCCTGCTGCCGTTGATTCCGCTGCTGATGGCGGAGTTGATCAAGCCGGCCGGCATCGTTGCCGACTCATTGAGCGGCGTGAGCGGCGCGGGCCACAAGGCCGAGGTGGATTACCTGTTTTGCGAATGCAATGAAAGCGTGCGGCCTTACGCCGTGCCCAAGCACCGGCATTTGTCGGAAATCGAGGAACAACTTTCACTCGCCGCCGGAACCAAGGTCACCATCCAGTTCACGCCGCATTTGATCCCGGTGAACCGGGGCATTTTGACGACGCTCTATCTCACGCCGGAAAAGCACTTTTCCAATGCAACGGAAATGAATGCGCTGAACGAACAGATTGCGGCGTGTTACGCGGAGGCTTACGGTGACGAACCGTTCGTGCATTTGCTCGAAGGCAAGGCGCTGCCCGACACCAAAAATGTCGCCGGCACCAATGTCATCGAAATCGCGTGGCGGCTCGACCCGCGCACGGGCCGGCTCATCATGATGAGCGCCGAGGACAATCTGATCAAGGGCGCGAGCGGCCAGGCCATCCAGAGCATGAATCTGGTCTGCGGTTTTCCGGAAACGGCGGGATTGGTGTAAATCAGCCGTCGCCGCCGACGTAAGGAGGCTCATTTCAAACCCGAAATTCAAAATTCAAAATGGATCGGAGCCTCGTGACCTCGGCTGCTACAAAGACGAAAAAGGATTTGCATTGGAACGCGGCTGAGTACGCCGCGAATTCCGCCGTGCAACAAACCTGGGCGCGCGAACTCATCACGCAACTCCAGTTGCGCGGGGACGAGCACGTTCTCGATGTCGGCTGCGGCGACGGCAAGGTGACGGCGGAAATTGCGCGGGCCGTGCCGCGCGGTTCGGTCACCGGCGTTGATGCTTCGCCTTCGATGATCCGGTTCGCGCGAAAGGCTTTTCCACCGGGCCGGCATCCGAATCTGGAATTTCAGGTCATGGACGCGCGGGAAATCAAAACCGCCAATTTTTCTTCTCCCTCTCCGCCTCAAAAGGAGGAGAGGGCTGGGGCGAGGAGGCTGGTGGCTTCAAATTCAAAACCCCTCGCCCCAACCCTCTCCCCGCTCGGGCGGGGAGAGGGAGTCAAAAGCATGCCATTTGACATTGTATTTTCCAACGCGGCGTTGCATTGGGTGGACGATCATCGGACATTTTTGCGGGGTGCAGCCTCGGTTTTGCGTCCGGGTGGGCAGCTCGTCGTTTCCTGCGGCGGCAAAGACAACGCGCACGATGTTTTCGTTGTATTGCGCTCCGAGATGCGGCTCAAACGCTGGCGCGAATTTTTTCGTCAACTCGAAGCGCCGTATTTTTTTTACTCGCCGGCAGACTACGAAAAATGGCTGCCGCGATTTGGCTTCAGGTCGCGCGGCGTCAGGCTGTCACCCAAGGACGCGGTTTACGACGGGCGCGATGGTTTTGCCGCGTGGCTGCGCACGACGTGGTTGCCTTACACGCAACGCGTGCCGGAAGATTTGCGTGAGGAATTCATCGCCGCCGTCACGGACCGCTACATTGCGAAACATCCGCCGGACGATGCCGGGCGCGTCCACGTCCGCATGGTGCGGCTGGAAATTGACGCGGTTAAGGTTTGAACATTTGCTACCAACCCGGAGCCAAAATGAAAATCCCCTATTTTGAAGTGGATGCCTTTTCCAGCAAACTGTTTGGCGGAAATCCGGCAGGCGTTTGCCTGCTGGAACAATGGTTGCCGGATGCGGTGATGCAGAACATTGCCGCCGAGAACAATTTTTCCGAAACCGCCTTCATCGTGCCGCGCGGCCCGGACTTTGATCTGCGCTGGTTCACGCCGGTTCTCGAAATCGATCTTGCCGGCCATCCCACGCTGGCATCCGCGTTTGTGTTGTTCAACGAGGGAAAGTCCTCGGGCGATTGCATCCGCTTCCACTCGCGCAGCGGAGAACTGGCGGTCACCCGCAAAGGTGATGTGCTGGAAATGAATTTCCCCGCGCGACCGGCGGTGCCGTGCGCGGTGCCGGAAGCGTTGGTGCGCGGGCTGGGCAAAAAGCCGGATGCTGTGTTCAAGGCGCGTGACTACCTCGCCGTGTTTCCAACGGAAACCGAGGTGCGTTCGCTGCAACCTGATTTCGAGGCGTTGCAAACGCTTGACGCTCTGGGGATCATCGCCACCGCTCCCGGCAACGATTGCGACTTTATTTCGCGCTTCTTCGCGCCGGCGGCGGGCATTGCGGAGGATCCAGTGACCGGCTCGGCGCACTGCACCCTGATTCCGTACTGGTCGCAGCGGCTCAACAAGACGAAACTTTTCGCCCGCCAGATTTCAAAGCGCGGGGGTGAACTATTTTGCGAACAAGCGGGCGAACGAGTATTGATCGGCGGAAAAGCCGTGCTTTACCTGCGTGGCCAGATTGAAATAAATGAAGTGTAGCGTGTTCAACCATGAATTCGAAATTCAAATCCATCAAGGGTTCCATCGTCGCGCCTAAAGGCTTCCTCGCCAATGGCGTGTTTTGCGACATCAAACGCCTCGGCACCGGCACAGGCTCGAACAAGGGCCAAAAGCGCGATCTCGCGCTGATTGTGTCCGAGGTGCCGGCAACGGTTGCCGGCATGTTCACGACCAACCAGGTTTGTGCCGCACCGGTGAAGGTTTGTGTCGAGCGCGTCAAGAAAGGATCCGCCCGGGCCATCGTTGTCAATTCCGGCAACGCCAACGCCTGCACCGGCAGGCAGGGTTTGCAGGACGCCCGGGAGATGGTTCGCTATACCGAGCGCGCGTTGAACTTTCCGCAAGGCTCGGTTCTGGTCGGCTCGACCGGGCGCATCGGAGTCCCGCTGCCGATGGATAATGTTCGCGCGGGAATCATTGAGGCGTGCGTCGAATTGGGTTCAACCGCCGCCCACGCCGCCCACGCCGTCGAAGCCATCATGACCAGCGACACGCGGCCCAAGCAAATCGCGGTTGAATTCAAGCTCGGGGGGAAAACCGTCCGCCTGGGCGGCATTTGCAAAGGCGCGGGCATGATTCAGCCCGGGATGAGTACAAACGGCCAGCGGCCCGCTGCGCTGTCCAACGTCGGACTACACGCGACGATGCTTTGTTTCATCACAACGGACGTGGTGGTTGAAGCCAGAGCGCTTCAAGCCGCATTGCAAGAGGCTGTCGCGCAAAGCTTCAATCGCATCACCGTGGACGGCGATATGAGCACGAACGACACGGTGCTGGTACTGGCGAATGGGCTGGCGGGGAACCCTTTATTGGGAGGGCGAGCGTCCTCGCGAGCCCAAATCTCAAAAAGCCAGGGCTCGTCAGGAGCCTCGCCCTCCCGCGACTTGGTGGCGTTCCAATCTGCTCTTAATCACGTCTGCCTGGAACTCGCCAAAATGATTGTTCGGGATGGTGAGGGCGTGCATCGCGTCGTGACGGTGCGTGTGAATGGTGCGAAGACGGTGGCGGATGCCGATGCCGCGGTGCGCGCGGTCGCCAACAGTCCGCTGGTCAAAACCAGCTGGCATGGCGGCGACCCGAATTGGGGCCGCATCATTGACGCGCTCGGCTATTCACCGGCAAAAATCGTCGAGGAAAAGGTGGACATCGGCTACAGCATGCCAGCCAGCCAACAGATTTTGTGGAGTCTCAAACGCGGCCAGCCAACGAAGACGACGTTCAAGCAACTTTGCGCTGCCGTCGCGCCGAAGGAGTTTGATCTGCACATCAACCTGAATCTCGGCAAGGCCGGCGCGGTGATTTACGCCGCCGATTTGACGGAAGCATACGTGGATTTCAACAAGGGCGACGTGGGCGATCCGGGTTCGCTCGGCGGCTGAATCATTTCGGAGGGACGAGCTCCGCGAGTCCCTGACTGAAGCGCCCGAGAAATTTGGGGCTTGTGGAACTCGCCCCTCCGATATTGAAACAAAAAAGCCGCTGGATTGCTCCAGCGGCTTTGAATTCTCTCCGTGGCCTTAATTTGCCGTGCGTCCCGAGACACCTTTGGTGCCTTTGGCGATAGCTTTGGCAGATTGCTTGGGACGCAACTCGCGAGAAGCTGCCCCGGCGCGCCACATTTCGGAGTTGTGGATCTGGCCCAGCTCCTTCTGCAACTGCACCTGGTAGTTGCGTGCGCCGCAGGCGGAGAGCACGCGGGCGCATTCCTTGCCCGATTTGACGCGCTGGTAAAGTTCCTTGAACACCGGCAGGGTGGCCTGCTTGAACCTGGGTTTCCAGTCGAGCGCGCCGCGCTGGGCGGTGGCGGAGCAATTGGAATACATCCAGTCCATGCCATTTTCATCCACGAGCCGGATGAGGCTCTGGGTAAGTTCCTCGACGGTTTCATTGAACGCCTCGCTCGGCGAATGGCCGTGGGCACGGAGCACGTCGTATTGCGCCTCCATGATGCCGGCCAAGGCGCCCATCAACACGCCGCGTTCGCCGGTGAGGTCGCTGAACACTTCATGCTGGAACGTGGTGGGGAACAAATAGCCGGAGCCGATGCCGATGCCGATGGCGAGGCAACGCTCCTCGGCGTGACCGGTGGCGTCCTGTTCGACCGCGAAACTCGAATTGATGCCCGCGCCGGTAAGAAAATTGCGGCGGACATTCAGGCCGGAACCCTTCGGGGCGACCATGATCACATCCACGTTTTTCGGCGGGATGACGCCGGTCTGTTTCCTGTAGGCGATGGAAAAGCCGTGCGAGAAATACAGCGCGGCGCCGGGCTTGAGATTTTTCTTCACGACCGGCCAGATCGTGCGCTGGGCGGCGTCCGAAACGAGCATCTGGACGATGGTGCCCTTTTGCACCGCTTCCTCGATGTCGAACAAGGTCTTGCCGGGCTTCCAGCCGTCCTTCACGGCGCGGTCCCAGTCGCGTTTGAACGCCCGGGCCTGGCCGACGATGACGTTGAAGCCGTTGTCGCGCAGGTTCAGTCCCTGCGCCGGGCCTTGCACGCCATAACCGATGATGGCGATGGTTTCGTTCTTGAGCACCTTGCGCGCCCGGGCCATCGGGAATTCCTTGCGCGTGATGACCTTTTCCTTCGTTCCGCCGAAATCAATAATTGCCATAATGTTTTTTAAGTTGAGAGTTGATGGTTGAAAGTTGAGTGCTTGCTTAACTTGAAGCTGAAAACTTGATGCTTGAAACTATTTTCTTGGCAAGGCGACCTTGCCGGTGCGCGTGATTTCCTGCACGCCGAACGAATCCATCAGGCTGATGAATTTCTCCACCTTGCTTTCGGCGCCGGTGATTTCGATGGCGAGGCCCTTGGGCTGCACATCCACGATTTTGGCGCGGAAAATGTCCGTGATCTGCATGACCTCGGCGCGCGATTTCGAGTCCACCACCACCTTGACGAGCACCAGTTCGCGATCCACGTATTCGCCCTCGCGGAAATCCTGCACCTTGATGACGTCCGGCAGCTTGTTGAGCTGCTTGACGATTTGTTCCAGCGTGGCCTCGTCGCCGTGGGTGACGATGGTCATGCGCGACGTATCGGGATCCTGGGTCGGGCCGACGTTGAGGGTGTCAATGTTGTAGCCGCGACCGCTGAACAGGCCGGCCACGCGCGTGAGCACGCCGAACTTGTTCTCCACCAGCACTGAAATGGTATGTCGCATAAATCCGATTGTGTCGGGAAATGAAGGCTAACAACACACCCGCACCCGGTCAATTTGCAATTTCAATTGGATTTGCACGGTGGGATTCCAAAGCTAAATCGAGCAATTGATGTTTTCACGCTCTTTTCAAAAGAACGGGGGGTGTTCTTTTTCTTCCGCCACCGGCGTCAGCGGGCTGTGGTTCCAATCAGCGATGCGGCCTAATTTTTCAACTGACAATATTTGCATTCGATGCCGATGACGGCGATTTAATCCGGATGATTGCCAGCCGGCAGATCAAGACAAAGGCAGCGAAACCGGCCAGCCACAATCCCAGAATCAAGCTTGCCGGTTTGTAAATGAACTCCAGTGTTCCGTTTCCAGCAGGGACAACCACGCCGCGAACGGCATAGTTTGCCCGGAGAACCGGCACGGGTTTACCATTCCAATATGCCCGCCATCCCTTGTCCCAATTATCAGCCAGCACAACCAACCCCGGCGTTTCCATATGCACTGATATCCTGATGCGCGTCGGAATTTCGTTTGTGATTTCGGCGGTGCCGCGACACAAGATGGGCAGTGCGACGGCCGATTCCACATAGGCCACGTCGGCAGGATTAAATTGCGGCGAAGCCAACGCTTCCAATTCTTCGCCATCACTGGTTGTTGTTGTAACCGACTTGGGAACAAATACACGTGGAAGGGCGTTGGAATTGATCAAGACCCAATAGTCGTTTCCTTGAAACAGCGGATGAAATGGCGCAAAAGAATCACCGCGAAAAATGGCGTATCGAACGCCAAGCATATCCAGAACAGGCGAAAATTTAACAGTGCTTGGTGGAACGGCGTTTCCTTTCGGTACCAAAAATTGAGTGGCGGCATAAGGCTTTTCTCCGCCAGGTTTAGCCGTTAATTTCAACAAATCCACCATTCGCATCGGATCAATGGCGTCGTATCCTCTGATATCATTTAAACCCTGCATCATGGCCAGCGATGCCGGCAGACAACGGAAACCAATCACCCGGCCCGGAACGGATTTGGCGACCTCGTCCAAAACTGAAATCCTTGGATAATAAAGCGCGGGATCACATTGTGCGCTGCGGCCATGGCCAAACCACAACAGGTCTCCCATCAAAAAAACCACCAACACCGGAAACCAACGGAAACGCCCGGCCTTTTGAAACCATAAAAACAACCATCCCCCAAAGCCCAAGCCGCAAAGTACCGCCATGATGGTGTAATGGTGGATGAACCATGCTTGAATCTGTTCCACATTCGTGGTGATTTGATCGGAACCCCATCTTTTCTGGTAGAAGGCATCGAATTTGGGTTGTGTCGTGATGGCTTCAGGCAAGACGAGGGAACGATAGACGCACCAACCGCAAAGTGCGGCCAGCAAGACAGTTGGCAACCAAAACCACCATCGTCGCTGGATTGGCCCGTGCAAAAGGGTTTCCAGTCCGAGGGCGGTCAGGGCGAGAATCGCAAAGGATGTCAGAAACACGAGGCGGTTGTGTGACATCATGTTCAATCCGGGCAAACGCAACAGATTAACGAAACCCGGAACATTCAGAGCCCAACTCAGACCGAAGAACGCGAGAAAAATCCAGAATGCATTGATCGCGCGATGACGCCGGCTGCACCACGCCAGGGGGGCGACCAGTAACGTGGCGAATACACCGGTGTAGGCAGCGGTTGTGCTTTCCAGTAGATTTGTTTTGTCCCCGATAAAGGTGCTGCCTTGTTCGGTGGTGCCGTAGATGTCAGGCAACACCACTTGCGGCAACGCGGCCAGTCCAACCGGGGGCCGTTCCTCTGTGCCTTCACTGCGATGCACCATCCGGGAACCTGATTGTGCGTATTCCAGCAATGGCAACAAGTGCGGAGCGGCCAGCAAAAACCCAAGCCCCCAACCAAGAATCAGTGTCCCGCTTGCCGTCCAAAAATTCCGGTGAAACCATCCACCGGGATGTGCGTCCCACAAACACCAAATTGCAAAAATTCCGGAACCCAATAGTACTTGTCCGGCGAGGTCAATCTGTCCGCTGGTTAATACTAAAAACGTCACGACGCTTAAGCCGATGGCGGCCAAGGGACTTGCGCCACGTATCGTTTTGTCAACCAGCAAGAAAATCCATGGCAGCCAATATACCGAGGGAAGACCCAGCCAAAGAACAAAAAAGGCCGTCAAAGGATAACACCAACCACAAACGGCCGCTGGCCAAAAGGTGACCCGCAGTGATTTCCGGCAAAAGAAATACATTCCGGCACCCGCCACCAGCGCGGCGAAGAGTTGCACCCACGCCAGAATTACCGGCGACTTCGTACAGCATTCCAAGAGTAGAAAAAGCGAACACTTCGGCCACACAAAAGGAACGCCCCCGTATTGATAAGGAGCCCATAACGGAAACCGGCCTTGGTGAATTTCTGAAGCCGCAAATCGCCGCGCAGGTTCAAATTGGGTTACCAGGTCGCTTAATATTATATTGTGCGGTACGATTTTCACCGTTTCCGGAGTTGGTGGGATGTAAAAACCTTTCAGAGTAAGAATATCCAAAGGCAGCAGCACTTTTTTCCCAATCAACGAAGGGCCATATAGAATTGCCTGTCCCAAAACAATGCCGGCCCCGACAATGAGCAACTTCAAAAGTTTGTTTCCCGTATTTTTTTTGTTTTCGCTCATGACCGGCAATTTATCCGAAAAACATCAGTCAAAAGAACGGGTTGTGCGCCTTTTCTTCCGCCACCGTCGTCAGCGGGCCGTGGCCGGGGCAAAGCAACGTCTCCGCCGGCAGCGTGAAAATTTGTTCGCGCACCTTTTGCCTCGCCAGATCCCACGACTGGTTGCCGCGCCCGATTGACCCGGCGAAAATCGCATCGCCCACAATCGCCACGTGCGGCGCGTCCTCCGGCCACGTGCCAATGATATAGGTCACGCCATCTTCCGCGTGGCCGGGGGTTTCACGGTTCGTGATGCGCAGGCTGCCGAGCATGATGAAATCGTTGCGCCGGTTGCGATGTTGTGGCGGGGCGCCCCAGGCATCCGTGTGCAGATGAATTTTGGAGAAGCGTTCGCGAATCGGCTGCAGACCCGCCACGTGGTCCTCGTGCGTATGCGTGATGAACAGGTGTTTGAGTTGAAGCTGATTTTCCTCAATCAGCTTGAAAACGGGCGCGGCATCCCAGCCGGTGTCGAACAACGCGGCATCACGCGTGACTTCGTCCCAAATCAAATAACAATGCACCGTGTTGCCGCCTTCGGTCGTGCTGATTTGCCGCAGCTCGCGCCAGAGGCTCAAATCCTTTTCCGCCGGATGCCAGCCGTTGGCAATGCCTTCCAGCCTGGCCGGATTCAGCCCGATAAGATTCGCCAGCGCCGTGAAATCCGGTCGCTTGCCGGGTTGTCCGGTTGCTTCCAGCGCGGACAGTTCAGTTTCGGGAATTCCCGCCGCGGCTGCCGCAATTGCGGCTGAAACGCCGCTCATCGCCCGTGCCTTGCAAATAATATCACCCAGATGATCTTCAAGATTCACGAGGGAACGGTAGCGGTCAGTACCAATGACCGCAAGCATGCGACTTGACGCCGGCGAATGGTATGCTAGGAATTGAACGGGAATCAGAACCGCATGTTTCATTCAAAGGACGAAAAAGAACGCGAGCGTTTCTACCTGCTGCCGGGCATGGGCGGGCGGGAAGCCCGCCGCAAACACCTTTACTTCCTGAGATGGTCCGCCATCGCCGCGTTGGGGATATCGGCGATTTTGGCGGCGGTGATGTATTTATTGAATCGTCTTGGCTTTTGAGCGGCGCACTTGACCCGCCGGGGTTTGTTGTTAGCATGCGCGTGGATTTCAATGAAGTTTTTCCGTTTCATTACAATTTTGGCGGCGGCTTTTGGTTTCAACTGGCCGTTGCACGCGGAATTGGTTGATGCCATCAAGGCCGTGGTGAATAACGGGGTTGTCACATATGCGGAAGTCGAGGAATTCATCGCGCCGGCGGCCCAGGCGTTGCAGCGGGATTATGCCGGCCAGCCGGACCTGTTCCGGCAAAAACTTGGCGACGCGCTTAACGACGGTCAGGAGCAATTGATCGAGCGGCAGTTGATTCTGCATGACTTTGACACGGAGGGCTACCGGCTGCCCGAGACCGTCGTGGACGAACTGGTCCAGGATCGCATCCGCGAACGGTTCGGCGACCGCATCACGCTGATGAAGACGCTTCAGGCGCAGGGCGAGACGTTCGAAAAATTCCGCAGGGAGGTGCGCGAACAATACATCGTTTCCGCGTTGCGCGCCAAAAGCACTGCGCCGGAAAAAATCATCATCTCGCCCTACAAGGTTGAAACCTACTATCTCGTCCACCAGGATGATTTCAAAGTTGAGGACGAAGTCAAATTGCGCATGATCGTGCTCAACAAAACTTCCGGCGACGACACCAACACGGTGCGTTTGGCTGGCGAAATCCTTGCCCAAATCAAGGAAGGCGCGACGTTTCAGGAAATGGCCTCCGTTTATTCGCAAGATTCGCAGCGCAGCCAGGGGGGCGATCGGGGCTGGGTCGAACGCTCCTTTTTGCGCAAGGAACTCGCCGACATCGCCTTCGCGCTCAAACCCGGCCAGGTCAGCGATGTGATTGAAATGCCCGAAGCCTGCTACCTCATGCTGGTCGAGCAAGCGCGCCCCGCGCACGTCAAACCGCTCAACGAAGTGCGTGATGACGTGGAGTTGACCCTCCGCACCCAGGCGCAGAAACAACTCGAACAACAGTGGATTGAGCAGTTGAAAAAGAAAATGTTCATCCGCTTGTTCTAAATTCCGCTGTGAGTTGGGAACATTTTTTCTCTCAACTCTCAACCAACAACTCTCAACTTTAATGACTGGCTGGATTGGCATCACGCTTGGCGATGTCACAGGCATCGGCCCCGAAGTCGCGCTCAAAGCCATCGCCGCTGAAACCGCCAGCGATCAAACGCGCTACCTGCTGATTGGCGACAGGGATTGCGTGCTTCGCCTCAACCAAAAGCCCGGACTCAATCTGCCGCTGAAAAATTTTTCCAATTACGGCGACTCCGGCCGGTTCTTCGTCACGAATCCATTGGCCGAACCACTGCCGGAAAAATTGCCCGCCGGTTCACCCGTTGCCGCGCACGCTGCGGTTGCGTCACTGCGTGATGGCGCCGAACGCTGCCTCCGCCACGAACTGGACGCGCTCGTCACCGCGCCGGTCAACAAGGAATCCATCATCCGCGCCGGCCACAAATTCACCGGCCAGACTGAATTTCTCTCCGGACTCGCCAACGCCAGGCGCACCGTGATGATGCTGCTCGGCCACGACGAACGCGGACGCTGGTTGCGTGTCGCGCTGGCCACGATTCACATTCCGCTCAAGACCGTCGCTGAAAAACTCACACCGGAAAAACTCGCGCTCGCCATCGAGCTGGCGGTGCAAGCGTGCCGTGATTTGCAACTGCCGCGTGCGCGGGTGGCCGTTTGCGGTCTGAATCCGCACGCGGGCGAAGGCGGGCAATTTGGTGATGAAGAAACAAAAATCATCACGCCGACGGTTCTCGCCGTCCAAAAACGTGGACTCGACGTTATTGGCCCGTTGAGTGGCGACACAGTTTTTCATCATGCCCTGCAGGGGGATTTTGATGTGGTTGTCGCGATGTATCACGACCAGGGGCTCGCGCCGCTGAAAGCCGTCGCGTTTGACACCGGTGTGAACTGGACGCTGGGTTTGCCGTTCATCCGCACGTCGCCCGACCACGGCACGGCTTACGACATCGCGGGAAAAGGAATCGCCAATCCCTCGAGCATGATTGCCGCCATTCGACTGGCGAAGCAACTGGCGAAAAGCCGCGCGTGATTTGTGGTAGCACCCGCGTCCCGCGGGTCGTTTCGGGCGTCGCGCCCGAAACTGACGGCTGGCACAGGTTATTGGTGCTTGTGCCGATTGTCAGCCATTCTCCGTTTACCGTGGCAATTCGGTCCCGATGTATCGGGAAGTTAAACCCGCCGGAGGCGGGTGCCGCCGATTAACCGCCAATCAACTCGCGGACTTTGGATTTGATATCACCGCCGCGCATCAACGATTCGCCCACCAGAATGGCCTTGGCGCCGCACTTCTTCAATCGTTCCACATCCCCGCGTGTATGAATGCCGCTTTCGGCAACCAGTAAGGTGGGACAGGCATCCTGCCTGTCAGAAACAGGCTGGAAGCCTGTTCCACCTTTTAATTTTGCCGCCAGCCATTCCGTTGTCGCCAGGTCCACCTTGAAACTTTTCAAATTGCGGTTGTTCACGCCGATGAGGCTGGCGCCAATTTTCATCGCCCGGGCCAGTTCCGTCTCATCATGCACTTCAACCAGCGCGGCCAGGCCCGCTTCCACCGTGAGTGAGTGGAACTTTTTCAATTGTTCGTCGCTCAAGATGGCCACGATGAGCAGAATGGCGTCCGCGCCCCACTCGATGGCTTCGAGGATTTGCCGCTCATCAATAATAAAATCCTTGCGCAGCAGCGGCAGCTTCACGGCGGCGCGGATTTGCCGGAGATGATCGAGCGAACCCTGAAAAAACTTCTCGTCGGTCAAAACGGAAAGGCAATTTGCGCTCGCCGCTTCGTATTCCTTCGCAATGCGAACCGGATCGAAGTCGTGGCAAATCACCCCTGCCGACGGCGACGCCTTTTTGACCTCGGCAATCAACGCGATGTCGCCGTGTCGCGGGTGTTGCAACGCCGCGACAAAGTCACGCTGTTCGTCGCGTTCGAGCAACGCGTCGCGCAAATCGCCGGCGGCGATGAGTCGCGGGGGCAATTTCGCGACTTCGCGTTTCTTTTCTTCAACGATGGTGTCGAGGATGTTCATTGGTCAACAGTTAGTGGTCAATCGTCAGTAGTTAATAGCGCTAGTTGCTACTGACTACCAACTATTGGCTACTAACCCATTTTATTCCTCATCATCTTTCACTCCCTGCATTCGTTTCAACGGGCAGCCGGCGCGCAACCAGCCGTTCACGAACGCATCCAAATCGCCGTCCATCACCGCTTGAACATTGCTCGTTTCCACGCCGGTGCGCAAATCCTTCACCATGCGGTAGGGCTGAAAGACGTAGCTGCGAATCTGGTTGCCCCACGAGATGCTGCCCTTCTCGCCGTAAAACCGTTCCATGTCGGCCTTCGCCGCGTCCAGCCGTTGCGCGAAAATCCGCGACAGCAAAAGCCGCATCGCGGTGGCGCGGTTTTGATGCTGTGAACGCTGGGTCTGCGACGCGACGACGAGACCGGTTGGAATGTGCGTGATGCGCACGGCGGTTTCGACCTTGTTCACGTTCTGGCCGCCCTTGCCGCCGGAACGGAACGTGTCCACCTGGAATTCATTCGGCGGGATGACGATGTCGGTCGAGGATTCCTCGATTTCCGCAATCACGTCCACGCTGGCGAAACTCGTGTGACGGCGTTTGTTGGCGTCGAACGGCGAGATGCGCACCAGCCGGTGCACGCCGCGTTCGGCCTTGGCAAAGCCGTAGGCGTTTTCACCCTGGAGCAGCATCGTGATGCTTTTAAGCCCCGCGCCTTCACCGGGCAGCGCGTCGGTGACTTCAACCTCCCAGCCGCGTGATTCGGCCCAGCGCTGATACATGCGCGACAGCATTTCCGCCCAATCCTGCGCCTCGGTGCCGCCGGCGCCGGCGTTGATGCTGAGGATGCAATTCTTCCGGTCATGCGGGCCGCTGAGAAAAACCTTCAGTTCCAGCGCGTCGAGTTCCTTGAGAAATTTCGCTAGGTCGCGCGTGAGTTCCTGTTCCACCTGCGCCTGCGCTTCGGGCGGTTCGGCCTCGCCGAGTTCGAGCATGACGCGGAAATCGTCCAGTTGCTTTTCCGCCTGGAGCAGCGGCTCGATTTTGTTGCGGAGGGAATTGGCCTCGTCAATCAGCCCTTGCGCCTTTTCGCGGTTGTTCCAGAAATTGTCGGCGGCCATGAGCGAATTGAGTTCGCCCAGACGTTTTTGCGTGGCGGGAACGTCAAAGAAACCTCCGCAGATGCGTGAGTTTCCCGGCGGCGG
>Ga0187848_10002453_pt1 | contig 14567 bp, 11 predicted proteins | sample June2016WEW_4_40_FD_132424 | JGI IMG/M metagenome (GOLD analysis project Ga0187848, IMG submission 132424) | Peatland microbial communities from SPRUCE experiment site at the Marcell Experimental Forest, Minnesota, USA - June2016WEW_4_40 | ecosystem: Environmental > Terrestrial > Soil >... | reverse complement strand
TAGGCAGCGTATGCAAACTGCGTATTGGCAGTTCTGTTTTTCCGATCGTTTTACGGGAGCTCGGAACCCGGCACGCCTCCCCACCCCGATTCAATCCCGTCGAATCCGTTGCGCCCCCATTCTCTTGAGAAGCACGGTGGGTACTACAACTCCATTCTAGCATCGGCGATAATCGAAGCATGCGGAATCGCAGTGCTTGCCTTTTGGTTCTGGTTGCCTCACTCGCCGGTTTGGCGTTTTCCACCGCCTGGGCCGAAACTCCTATGACCGAACTGCAGATCAACGTGAAGACGCCGGGCGGCCACGCCATCGACCGCGCCGAAGTCATCGTGCGCTGGAAAGCTAACGCCAAGCATCCCGCCGAGCGCTACGGCAAGGCCGTCAACACGACTTTTGAAATGCGCACCAACCAGGACGGCATCGCCAAGGTGCCAGCCATCCCCCAGGGCAGCATCCTGATTCAAGTGAACGCCAAGGGGTACCAGACCTTCGGCCATGTCTTCGATGTGTACGATGACGAAAAGACGATCGACGTGGTTCTCAATCAGCCGCAGCAGCAGTACTCGGCGCACTGAACCGGGATGCCGGGCGAAGACCGCATGATCGAGAGCGACAGCCTGCCCGCTCTTCTGTTCTTCGAAACGCCGGAGCAAATCTATGCCCGCGTTTTCCGCGCGCTCCGGCCGCGCGCGCCTCTACCCAGCCTGCGCGTCGAGTTCTGCCAGTTCGCCAACGCGGATAGCTCCATTTCGCTTCGCGACGGCTGCCTTCGGGTGCGGATTAGCGACCTGCTGGCCGGCGCCCCGGCGCCGGTCACGGAGGCGCTGGCGTTCATCCTGCTCGGCAAGCTGTACCGAAAACCGGTGCCGCCGATGTACGCGCATCGTTACCGGCTGTATCTGAACCGGCGCGACATCCGGCGCCAGGCGCAACTGGTGCGCCAGATCCGTGGGCGCAAATTCCTTTCCGGGCCGGCCGGACAGCATCACAATCTGGAAGAGATTTTCGAGCGCCTCAACGCGCAGTATTTCGATGGCCTGATGGGCCGGCCGCAATTGGGTTGGAGCCGCCGGCCTGCGCGCGGCATGCTCGGACATTTCGATCCGTCGCACAACGCCATCGTGATCAGCCGCATTTTCGACCGGCCGGGCGCTCCGCCGCTCGCTCTCGAATATGTGGTGTTCCACGAGATGCTGCACCTGCGGTTTCCGGTCAATCACTCCGGCGCCCGCCGCCGCGTGCATACCCGCGAGTTCCGCGAGGCGGAAAAGAAATTCCCGCGGCTTCGGGAGGCCAAGGAGATGCTCAAGCGCCTGTAGGCAGGGCTTCAGCCCCTCACGCCGGCCCTTCCTCCATCGCGCGCTCGTACACATAGCCGGCGGCTGCCACATCCTCAATGGCCAAGCCATTGGACTTGAAAATGGTCAGCTCGTCGGCGCGGGTGCGGCCGGAGCGTCCGGCGACGAGTTCCTGCAACTCCACCACGCGGCCCCAATCCTCCTCGTTGAACGCAAGCAGCAGGTCGCCCGACTCGATGCGGGATTGCTCGCGGCTATCGACCACGATCAGCCCGGCGCGTCGAACCAGCTCGGCGGGAATCTCGCGGCGCTTGGCCTGGTTAGATCCCATGGCGTTGACGTGCGCGCCATCGGCCACCCACTCCGAAGCCACCACGGGTGCGCTGGAACTGGTCGCGGTGACCAGCACATCGGCGCCGCGCACCGCGTCTTCGGCGGTCGCGGACGCTTCCACCACCGTCCCGAACAAGCGGGCGCAATCGGCGGCGAACGATTCGCGTTTCTCCGCCGACCGGCTCCAAACGCGGACGCGCTCGAACCGCCGCACGGCGAGCATGGCTTCCACCTGCGCGCGCGCCTGAAAACCGCTGCCGATCACGGCCAGCGTGCGCGCGTCCGGCCGCGCCAGCAGATCTGTGGCCAGGCCGCTGGCGGCCCCGGTGCGAATCTGCCCCAGCGAATTGGCTTCCAAAATCGCCAGCAGAGCGGCATCGGCGGCGCGGTAGAGCAGGAAGCGGAAATGCGCCGCATGCCCCGGATTGGTCGAGTACACTTTGATGCCGTAATAGCCGCCGTCGGCGCCCGCCATGTAATGCAGCGCGGAGTGGGTGGGCAGAATCAGCCGCCGCCGCGGATGATTGATCGCCTCGCCGGTGCCCAAGCGTGCGAAAGCCGCCCGCACCAACGCGATGCACTCGCCCATCGGCAGCAGGCGCTCGACATCGCATTCGGTCAGATACAGCGGCTTCGCACTCATGAATTCACCTCGATGGCTTGCGCCACTTGCTCCCATTCCTCGAGCAGCGCGGCGAGCCCGGTCTGGCGAGCCGTCACCAGCTCCGTCAACCGCGTGGTCTCTTCCACGCTCACGAAATTGCCCAACGCGGTTTCGGCTTCGGCAATCTCCGCCTCCAGGCGCGCCACACCCGCTTCGATCTCGCTCCGCCGGTCTTTCATTTTTTGCAGCTTGATTGGGTTAAGCCGTTGCGCCGGCTTGGCTGGCAATGCGACCGCGCCCGGCGTCCCGCCAACCGGGTCTATGCCTGCCGCGCCAATGGCCGCCGAGCCGCCGGACTTCCGCCAAAGGTAGTCCTCGTAATTGCCCGGGAAAACCGTGATGCGGCCGTCTTCCACTTCGAAAATGCGCGTGGCCAGTTTGTCGATGAAATAGCGGTCGTGGGAGACGAACACCAGGGTGCCGGAGAATTCCTGGAGCGCGGTGAGCAGCACGTCCTTGGCCCGCATGTCCAGGTGGTTGGTCGGCTCGTCGAGCAGAAGGAAATTCGACGGCATCATCAGCATGCGGGCCAGCGCGTAGCGGTTGCGCTCGCCGCCGGAGAGCACTGATATCGTCTTGAAAACGTCGTCTTCGGAAAACAGGAAGCAGCCCAGGATGCCGCGCAGCTCGGTGTTGGTGGCGCGCGGGGCCACCGTGGAGAGATCGTCGATCAGCCGCGCGCTCGGATCGAGCTCCTTATACTGGTCCTGCGCGAAATAGTCCGGCTCGGCGTTGTGCCCGAGAGTATACTCGCCGGCGGTCACCGCTTCCACCCCAGCGAGGATTTTGATGAGCGTCGATTTGCCGGCGCCGTTGACGCCCACCAGCGCCACGCGGTCGCCCCGCTCGATATAGAAATCCACGTTCGCGAAGACATGGGTGTCGCCGTAGCTCTTGGCCACTTTCTGAAACTGCGCTACCACGCGGCCGCTGGCCTTCGGCTGCGGGAAACGGAAGTGGATACTCTTTTCCTCTGGTGGAATTTCGATTTTCTCCATCCGCTCCAGTTCCTTGATGCGGCTCTGCACCTGCTTGGCCTTGGTGGCCGTGTAGCGGAAGCGGTTGATGAAAGCGTCCAACTGCCGTATGCGGTCCTGTTGATTCTCGTAGGCGGCAATGAGCTGGGTGCGGCGCTCGGTCTTCTGCTCTTCGTAGCGCGAATAGCCGCCGCTATAGAAATGCAGCCTCTTATTCCACAGCTCCAGAATGCGGCGCACGGTCACGTCCAGAAAATAGCGGTCGTGCGAAACCAGTACGATAGCGTGCGGATAATTCGCCAGGTACTGTTCCAGCCAGTTGCGGGCCTCCAGGTCCAGGTGATTGGTCGGTTCGTCGAGCAGCAGCAGGTTGGGCCTTTCGAGCAGCAGCTTAGCCAGCGCGACGCGCATTTGCCAGCCACCGGAGAACTCCTCGGTGCGGCGCTTCCAGTCCCGCTCGCCGAAGCCGAGACCGCCGAGCACAGTACCCACCTGGGCTTCAATGGCGTAGCCGTCGCGCGCCCGGAACTCGCTTTCCACGCGATGAAAGCGGTCCGCCACGGCGGCATATTCGGTGCTGGCCGGATCGAGCTCGCCCATCCGCGCGGCCAGTTGCTCCTGTTCTTCTTCGAGCGCCCGCAGATCGTGGAACACGGTCATGCATTCGGCGAATACCGAGCGGCCGGAAAGCGAAAGTCCTTCCTGCGGCAAATAACCGATCGAGACGCCGCGCTGCACGCTGATGGAGCCGGAATCGAGGCCCTCTATCCCTGCCAACACTTTGAGCAGGGACGATTTCCCGGTGCCGTTGGCGCCCACGATGCCGGTGCGCTCCTTCGGCGTCACTAGCCAGCCGGCGTCCTCAAAAAGAATTTTGGGCCCGTAGCGTTTCCCAGCCCCGCTGAGTTGAATCATGAGTCGTGTCGATGGAAGGATCCGGAGAAAACTCCATTCTACCGTTTGCGGCAGTGCAGCGACGATTGGGTCGCGCTAAATGTGGCTTGATCTAAGTATTGAAACCTTGGAACGGCGCGGAGGGGAGAAATCACCGATCTCGTCAGCGAATCCTCTCGTGACCGCATCCTGGGCAATGAACATCAACTCGCGATGATCCAAATCAGCCGGCGCAGCGTCCGACAGTACAGGCGCGCGGCGGGCAAAGCCGAATACCTGGGCAAAGGCAGGATCCCGCGCTTGTGGTCACCTCGATTGACGCCGGGGAGATGAGGCCGCAGCTTGTACGAGGATTTCTACTGAAGAGATTTCTTTTTCGCGGGTGTAGTGAAAATGACGCCCACCGGGGTCTTTGTATGGGGGTGTGCACGATTCTCATGTCGGGCCGATGGCCGTCGGCTCTTGGGCGAAGGGGAAGGTTACAGGTGATCGCGATGATTACAGCAGCCAGGCGCCTCCTTGTCGCGCTTTCGTTCGTGGCATTCCCGTTGGGCGGCCTCGCCGCGAGCAGCACGCTTTCGTTTACTTCCCACTCATTGAACCTCAATCCGAGAGACTCCGCGCGGCTGCTCGCCTTGGATGGACAAGGCGGCGGTTACGAGGTGGCGACGGTGACAGACTCGTCCGGGCGGGCGTGGATTCGCGTGACGAAAACCAACCCGCAGGGCGCAGTGGTAGCAGCTTTTCAGTTCGGCGGCACTGGCCAGGATACGCCATCCGCGATTAAGGTCGACGCGCAGGGTGAGGTAGCGATCGCAGGTTCGACAACCTCCCAGGACTTTCCGGTAACGACCGTGCTGGTGCCGGCCGTTCAAAAGAGCGCGGCATTCGTGGTGAAGCTGGATTCGGGACTGGCCGGCATCATCGCTTCCACCTTACTGGGTGGGAGCCAATACGCCGCCGCTTACCTCGGTGGCACGGGCGCCGGTGCGCTGGACGTGGACTCCGCGGGCAATGTTTACCTGGGCGGCTACACCGCGGCGCTGGACTTTCCCGTCACCGCGGGCGCTTACCAAACCACGCCTCCGGGTTACGACAACTTCGGCGCGGCAACGCTCGGATTCGTGGCGGAGCTGTCGCCGGGCCTGAATCAGATTATCTTCGCGACTTACTACGGGTCGAGCACCGTACAGTGTCTGGGCAGCGACTGCATTGGGGCCTGGGGATCGACCAGTGTTATGGGACTGGCGGTGGACGCTTCTGGCGCAATCATTGTGTCCGCAAACGCCGTCCTGTCAGTACAGTTCTTTACGCGGGGAGTTTTCGCCGTCAGTTTCTCGCCGGGTGGGGAATCGGTCGCGTGGAGCACGCTGATCGCGCCGGAAGGGGAAGGCGGGAGTCAATTCGCTTACGCGCTGGCTCTCGATGGCAGCGGGGATGCTGTGATCGTAGGGAGCGCCGTGCATGGTGCCTACGAGTCGGCCGGCGCGCCGCAGTCGTGCGACGAAACCGGAGGCTTCGTCGCCAAGCTCTCCGGCTCCAGCGGTGCGATTCAGTTTTTGACTTACTTCGGGTGTTCGGTGGGCACTGTTTCCCCGGGTGTGGACCCCTCAGTTAACTCGGTTGCCGTCGACACAACGGGAACGATTTGGACTACGGGCACGGCCGACCCGTCGGCGCTGCCGGTTACGCCATCCTCGCCGTCCGGCGCTTCCTACCTGGCTGCGCTGGCGCCGGACGGGTCATCGGTGCAGGCGCTGTACACAGCGTTCGCGGCGTTCGACCCAACGACCGGAGGCCCGGTTGGGATATTCGGGCAAGCGTTGGCGCTAACGCCTACCGGAAGCCCCGTGGTGCTCGGCGCCGAAGGGTTCCTGATGCTCTCGAATTCCGGGGGTGGCCCGTCGTTATTGGGCGTTGCCAACTCTGCGGGGAGCGCAGCGTCTGGTTTGATTGCGCCGGCGGAGTTGGTATCGTTTTATGGCACCGGTTTGGGGCCCGCGACGCCGCTCGATGCTCAGGTTGCGGGAGGAGTAGTCGAGAACGAGCTGGGCGGTTACCAGTTGCTGTTCGGCGGCGTGGCCGCGCCGCTGCTCTACATAGGGCCGAATCAGCTCAACGCCGTCGTGCCTAACGAAGTATCCGGCCAGGATTCGATCTCCGTTACTCTGATTACTCCGGCGGGCACTTTCCCCTTGGCGGATCTGTACATCCGGCCTTCCGAGCCTGAGATCTTCCACGCACCGGTGTCCGGCTACGCCGTGGCAATCAACCAGGACGGAACGCTCAACTCAGCCTCGAACCCGGCGAGCGCGGGTGAGTTGGTCTCGGTTTGGGGCACCGGCTCCGGAGCGCCGGGAAATATCGCGTTCCCCGCCGATGGCACAATCGTTCCCATTTCAGGAAGCGCCCTCAGCTACCCCGCGCTGCCCGTCTCCATGGTTGCCGTGGGCCCGGTTGCCGGAGGCGATTCGCTGGAGGTGGACTACGCGGGGGACTCGCCCGGTGAAGTATTCGGCCTGTTGCAGGTGAACTTCCGGATTCCGCAATCGTTGGCTGCGAGCACCGGCTCGCTGCCGGTAAGCCTTCAGGTTGGCGCCGCGATCAGCGCGCCGGTGTCGATTTGCGTAGCGCCCTAAACACGCGCCCGCAAGCGTTGGCAGGCGAGAAACCTGGCCCACCACACGCTACCGCAACTGTCCTTCGACCTCGCGCAGCCAATCGGGGTGCTTCAAGACTTCGCGCGGTTTGCTGCCATCGGGGGGACCGATGATGCCGTCGCGCTGCATCATGTCGAGGATGCGGGCGGCGCGGCCATAACCGAGGCGCAGGTGGCGCTGCAAGGTGGAAGTGGAAGCCTTGCCCATTTGCAACACCAGGCGCACGGCCTCTTCGTACATGGGGTCGTGCTCTTCGCTCGCGCCATCGCCGGCGGCCTCGGGGTCTTCTTCGTTGGGCGGTGCGACGAGGAACGATTGGTCGTACTCCGGCGCGGCCTGCTGCTTCCAGAAATCGACAACGCGGTTGATTTCGGTTTCGGTGACGAAGGCGCCGTGGACGCGGGTGAGGCGCGACGAGCCCGGCGGGAGGAAGAGCATGTCGCCCTTGCCCAGCAGGTGCTCCGCGCCCATCACGTCGAGGATGGTGCGGGAATCGACGCGCGTGGCGACGCGGAAACTGATGCGGGCAGGGAAATTGGCCTTGATGAGCCCGGTGATGACGTCCACGCTGGGACGCTGCGTGGCCAGCACCAGATGCATGCCGACGGCGCGCGCCATTTGCGCAAGGCGTGTGACGCTCTCCTCCACGTTGCGGCCTTCGATCATCATCAGGTCGGCCAGCTCGTCGATGAGGATCAGAATGTAGGGCAGCGGGCGCAATTCTTCCAGCGTCGCATCCGGCTCGCCGAACAGATCGCGCGGCTCTTCCTGCAGCTTGCGGATCTTCTTGTTGAACTGCTCGATGTTGCGCACACCGTATTCGGCGAGCAGACGCAGGCGGCGTTCCATTTCGAGCACCGCGTTACGCAGCGCGTTGGTGGCCTTCTTGGGATCGATGATCACCGGCGTGAGCAGGTGCGGAACGCCCTCGTACATGCCCAGCTCGACACGCTTGGGATCGACCATGATCAGCCGCACCTCGTCGGGCGTGGCCTTGTAGAGGATCGACATAATCATGGAGTTGATCATGACGCTCTTGCCGGAGCCGGTGGAACCGGCGATCAGCAGGTGCGGCATGCTTTCAAGCGCGGCCATGCGGATGCGGCCGTTGATATCCTTGCCCAGCGGGATGGTCAATCGCGAGTGCGACTGCGCGAACTCTTCGCTTTCGAGCATCTGGCGCAGGCCGATCAACTCGCGGCGGGTGTTGGGCACTTCGATGCCGACCGTGGGTTTGCCTGGGATGCGCTCGATGAGGATGGATTCGGCCTGCAAGCCGAGGCAGAGATCCTCGCTGAGGGTGGTGATGCGGCTGTACTTGATGCCGGCCTCGGGCTTGAATTCGAAAGTGGTGACGACGGGGCCGGGATTGATCTGAACCACGTTGCCGAGCACATTGAACTCTTCGAACTTGGCCTTGATGCGGCCGGCGGTGTCCTTGAGCTCCTGCTCGTCGTAGGGACTGCGGCCGGGCACTTCGTTGAGCAGTTCGGTGGCAGGCAGATCGTACATCATGCGGCGCGGCTCTGGCGGAGCGAGCGGAAGCTCGGTGGGAAGCGGCACCAGGGCGGGGACGGGCTCCGGCGCGAGGTCTTCGATCGGGCAGATGGGGATGTCGGCGATAGCTTCGAATGCGGCGGGCTCATCCAGACTGGCAGTCTCGCGCGTTTGCCAGGGGGGAGCCTCGTCAGCTTGCACCGCCTTGGCCGGAGCGCCAACAGTTAGTGGCTTCTGGTCCTTCTGCTTTTTGTTGAGTGCGGTTTCCGCCCGGTTGATTGCTTCCAAGGCGCGGCGCTCGGCGCGCAGGCGCGCTTTTTCGATGGCGCGGGCGCGCCTACGCTCGCGCTGCAACCGCCAGGCCAGCGCAAACCGCCGGAGCAGTGAAGACGGACCGGCGAGAAAGCGGCTGGTAGAAGCGAGCGCGAAGCTCGAAACCAGGTAGAGGGAAATCACCAGCGCGGTGGCCGTTACCAACAGCGCGCCGGCCAGATTCAGCGCATCCACCAGAGAGGTGGCCAATGCCAGACCGAGCGTGCCGCCCATGCGCACCGTCCCGCCGAACAGCCGCAGGGGCACGAAGGAAAGCGCGGCGCTGGCCGCCAGCGACAGCAGCACGGCGCCGGCAATCTTCGCCGCGCCAGCACGCAATTCGTCGGAACGTATCCATTTCCAAGCCAGCCCGAAGAGCAGCAGGGGAAATAAAAACGCCGATGCGCCGAACACCTGCAAACAAAGATCGGACAGGTATGCGCCTGGATAGCCGACTAAATTGAGAGGGCGCGCGGAGGCGGCCGTGTTCCAGGAAGGATCCTGGACATGGTACGAAATGAGACTCAACAGCGTCACCAGTCCCGCGAACAAAAGCAGGAAACCGGTGGCTTCGTTCAGCCTCTTATGCTGGGTCGGCGATAAGAGCTTCATCACGCTGGCCGGCGGATGAAAGCCAGAGCAAGTACTATTATGCCAAAAACAATGCGATAGTAGGCGAACGGCTTCAAACCGCTGCGCCGCAAATAATGCAGAAACCAGGCGATGACGGCGCACCCGGAAATTGCGCTGACGGCTACGCCCACCACGAAATTGGTGGTGATGAGGTCATGCAGGTGATGCGCTTTGTGCATGTCCCAGAGAGTCTTCGCCGCGGCGGCGCCGATGACGGGTGTGGAAAGCAGGAAAGAGAATCGCGCGGCGGTGGGGCGGTCGAGGTTGCGGAACAGGCCGGCGCTGATCGTGATGCCGCTGCGCGAAACGCCCGGAACCACCGCGAGCGCCTGCGACAGCCCGATGGCTAATGCGTCCGGGGCGCCCACGGCCGACATGTCGCGCTGCTGGCGCGCCGCGTTTTCCGCCAGCCACATCAGAACGCCGATCGCGATCAGCATGACGCCGATGACGAACGGACTGCGCCACGCTCCCTCCGCCTGGCGGTTGAACAGCAGGCCGGCCACGCCAACCGGAATGCTGGCGATCGCCAGTAACCAGAGCAGCATGTGATTGTGCTTGAGCTGCTCGTCGTGGCCGGCGCGAATGCCCAGCGCCTGGCCGATGATCTGCACCCAATCCTTGAAAAAGTACAGGAGCACGGCGAGCAGCGTGCCGATGTGCAGCGTGATGTCGAAGTCCAGGCCTTCGGTGTTCCAGCCGAGAAGCCAGGACGTGAGGTACAGATGCGCGGTACTGGAGACGGGGAGAAACTCTGTCAGGCCTTGCACGATGGCCAGCAGAATCACCTGGTAGATTGGCATTAGCAACAGGGTACGGCATCGGAGAAAAAATTGGCAAGCGGGGGTGGCCGGCGAAGTGGCATCCGTAGGTCCGCGTCACCTGCGAATTCTGCGCGAACTGCTGCTGCCGCTGGGCGCAGGCGGCAATCTCACATCCGATGCGCACTTGGCGGCGCTGGCGATGGAACACGGCGCCGAGTTGTGCTCTTCGGACGCGGACTTCGCCCGCTTCGCCGGGCTCAAGTGGCGCAATCCTCTGGCGTAGCCGGCTTCCCGGTCAGCTCGATTTCTTCGGCGAATACTTGGCGAGCGCGTCCAAGAGCTTGCGCGCCGCGGCCGGCGGCGTCGCGCCGCTCGTGAGAATCTCGCGGCTGGTCCAGGGCTTGCCGTACATGTTGCGGTTCTCGTCGAGATCGTTGCGCAGGGTCGCGCCATCCAGCGATGCACCGGCGAAAACGCCTTTGGAGCGCGACCAGGAGAGAATCTCGGCGGTCATCATGGCATCGGTTTGCGCGGTGGCGTCGCGGCCCACCGGGCCCAGCGCGGCGGTGGCCTCGCCGCCGATGGTGAACTTGTCCTGGGTGAGGCGCTTCATGCCGCGCTCGTTCATCACCAGCAGAATCACGTCGGAGGAGGAGAAGCCGATCTGCAGGCCGAAGCTGCCGCCTTCAATGCGAATTGCAGCGGGCGGTCCCCAGCCCTGGCCGCTGGCGGCGCGGCAGATGGAAAATCCCCTGCCAAATTTGCCGCCAACCATAAAAGCCCCCTTCTTCATTCCCGGCACCAGCACGACGCAGGATGACCTATCGAGCACGCGCTGCGGAAGCGCGCGATCCGGAGCGCTCATGATCTCGGTGAATAGCGAAGCGGCATCGGCCAGCCGCTCATCGGTCTTCCGCGTATCTTCTTCGGCGGCCAGCAAGGTCGCGCCCAAGGTAATGGCCAACGTCAACGTGAGCAGTCGCATAGTCTTATGGTAGCGTGAGCCGGATCGCCGCGGCAGGATCAAAGTGTACGGGGCGGCACAGTTTGGGACGTGGAGGGCGCGTCGTGGAAGCCCGGGCCGGGCGTGCCCGGCTCCCGGAAGGGACAGGGCGATGGCGCTTACGCTTCGAGCGTGGCGGAAAGCGTGATCTTGGTGTTGTAGAGCTTGGAAACCGGGCAGCCGGACTTGGCATTGGCGACAGCCTGGTCGAAGGCCGCCTGGCTGGCGCCGGGCACTTTGGCCTTGAGCTCCAGGTGGCTCTCGGTGATCGCGAAGCCTTCGCCAACCTTTTCCAAGCTGATCGAGCAAGTGGTTTCCAAACTCTGGGCGACCAGATTCGCCTGGCCCAGTTGCGCGGAGAGCGCCATGGTAAAGCAGCCCGCGTGGGCCGCCGCTAGAAGCTCTTCGGGGTTGGTCCCCTTGCCGTTTTCAAAGCGTGTGCTGAAGGAATACTGCGAGTTCTCCAACACTCCGCTGGCCGTGGATACGGTGCCCTTACCGGTCTTCAAATCGCCGCGCCATTGCGCGCTCGCTGTACGTTTCACGTTGGTGCTGCCTCCTTGATTCCGGATGAGGCAGAGGGCAAAAAGTTGCAGAAAATCGAGCGCGAACCAGAGGAGCCGCAAGGAAACGCGCCCGCAAGCGGGCGTTGGCAAGCTGAAGCATGCCCCACCAAACTTACGCCGCGGTGTTGATCGGCGCGGGGTGGGACGATTCGTAGGCGCGGATGGCGGCATCTTGTTTGAGGATGTAGCCCAGCTCGTCGACGCCTTCGAGCAGGCAGTGTTTGGCGAAAACGTCGATGGGGAAGGGCACGCGCCGGCCGGCCGGTGTGGTGAGTGTCTGCGCCGCGAGGTCGATTTCAACCGTGGCATCGGGGTTGGCGTTGACCGCCGCAAACAGCTCCGTGTGCACGTCCGGCGGGACGGCGATGGGCAGCAGCGCGTTCTTCAGTGAGTTTCCCGTGAAGATATCGGCGAACGAGGTGCTGATCACGGCGCGGAAGCCGAACTGGGTGAGCGCCCAGGGAGCGTGCTCGCGCGAACTGCCGCAGCCGAAATTATCGCCCGCCAGCAGCACCTGCGCGCCCGCCGCGCGTGGCTGGTTGAGAATGAAATCCGGTTTCGCGTTGCCCTGCGCATCGTAGCGCCAGTCGCAGAACAACTGCCGGTTGAGGCCCTCCTTGGATGTGGTCTTCAGGAAGCGCGCCGGAATGATCTGGTCGGTATCGACGTTGTTGATGGCGAGCGGAACCAGGCGGCTGCGGAAACTGGTGAATGGGCGCATTAGCGCGTCCTCCCGACGGTCGGTAACTCGTGCAGAACGGCCGGTTCGTCACCATTGAGCAGTGTCCTCACGTCGGTGACCACGCCGGTGATGGCGCTGGCCGCCGCGGTCAGCGGGCTGGCCAGAAATGTGCGGCCTCCGTTGCCTTGGCGGCCTTCGAAATTGCGATTGCTGGTAGAGACGCTGTATTCGCCGGGCGCCAACTGGTCGCCGTTCATGGCGATACACATCGAGCAGCCCGCATCGCGCCACTCGCAACCGGCGGCGCGGAAAATATCGGGCAGGCCTTCGGCGATGGCCTGGCGCTTGACCTCCTGCGAGCCGGGCACCACCAGCACTCTCAGCTTGGGATTCACCTTGCGGCCCTTGAGAACGGCCGCGGCGGAGCGCAGATCGGAGATGCGGGAATTGGTGCAGCTCCCGATGAAGACCACGTCGATCGCGTGGCCGGCCAGCGGCTTGCCCCCTTCGAGACCCATATAAGCCAGCGCTTTTGCGATGGAATCGCGCGCCATCGGGTCGCTCACCTCGGCAGGCTCGGGTAGCGGCGCGTTGATTGGCACGCCCATGCCGGGATTGGTGCCGTAGGTGATCATGGGCTCGAGCGCATCGGCATCGATAGTGACCTGGCGGTCGTAGGCTGCGCCGGCATCAGTTGGCAGTTGTTTCCAGCGCGCCAGCGCCGTATCCCACGCCGCACCCTTGGGAGCGTGGGGCCGGCCGCAGAGGTATTCGAACGTCGTGTCATCGGGTGCGATGAGGCCAGCGCGCGCGCCGCCTTCGATCGACATGTTGCACACCGTCATGCGCTCGTCCATGCTCAGCGCGCGGATGGTACTGCCGGTGTATTCGAACACGCATCCGGTGCCGCCGCCCACGCCGATCTTCGCGATGAGAGCCAGGATGATGTCCTTGGCGGTGACGCCTTGGCGCAGCGTTCCCTCGACCTTCACTTCAAACGTCTTCGACTTGCGCTGTAACAAACATTGCGAGGCCAGCACGTTTTCGACTTCGCTGGTGCCGATGCCGAAGGCCAGCGCGCCGAAAGCGCCGTGCGTCGCGGTGTGGCTGTCGCCGCAGACCACCGTCATGCCCGGCTGGGTGAGGCCCAGCTCGGGACCGATCACGTGGACGATGCCCTGCCGGTCGCTGTGGACGCCCAGGCAACGGATGCCGAACTCGGCGCAATTGGCTTCGAGCTGGGCAAGTTGCCTGGCCGCGATCTGGTCGACGATGGGCAGCGACCGGTCAGTGGTAGGAATGCTGTGATCGGCGGTGGCGATGGTGAGATCGGGGCGCCGGACTTTTAGGCCGCGCTCGCGCAGGCCCTGAAACGCCTGCGGCGAGGTGACTTCATGCACCAGGTGGAGATCGATGAACAATAGCGCGGGCGCGCCGGGCTGCTCCTCGACCAGATGTGAGTTCCACAGTTTTTCGATGATGGTATGAGGCATAAAAAGGGCTTCAATTACTAGAGTACATCGCTGGCGGAGAGAAGACAGGAGTCAGCGGAAAGAAGACAGGAGCCGGAGTCAGAATATGGTGGACCGCTTCGCGGCGCCTTCATTCTGACTTCTGACTCCTGTCTTCTGACTCCCGTCTTCTCCCTTCTCCCCAAATTTGGCTGAGGCGGCGCTGGTAAGCCCCGCGCTCAGCCGATCGCGGCGCACACGGCATTCCCCACCTGTTCGGTGGTGGCGGGCGCGCCGGAAGGTCGCAAATCCGCGGTAACCTTGCCGCTCGCGAGGACGGCTTCAATCGCCCGATCCACCGCGCCGGCTTCTTCCTTCAGTCCGAAACTGTATTCGAGCATGTCCGCCACCGAGCCGATGGCGCCCAGCGGGTTGGCTTTGTTCTGGCCGGCGATATCGGGCGCCGAGCCGTGTACCGGTTCGTACAATCCCACCCAAACGCCGTTGGGCTTGCGGCCACCAATGGAGGCCGACGGCAGCATGCCGATGGAACCAGCCAGCACCGCGCCTTCATCGCTCAAAATATCGCCGAACATATTTTCGGTGAGCACGATGTCGAAGCGTCGCGGATTCAGAATCAGTTGCATGGCGCAGTTGTCCACCAGCAGATGATCGAGCGCGACATCGGGATACTCTTTCGCCACCTCGACCACCACTCGCCGCCAGAGCTGCGAGTTCTCGAGCACGTTTGACTTATCGACCGACGTCACTTTCTTGCGCCGCCCGCGCGCCAGGTGGAAGGCCATCCGGGAAACCCGTTCGATTTCCGAGCG
>Ga0187848_10002452_pt1 | contig 14567 bp, 10 predicted proteins | sample June2016WEW_4_40_FD_132424 | JGI IMG/M metagenome (GOLD analysis project Ga0187848, IMG submission 132424) | Peatland microbial communities from SPRUCE experiment site at the Marcell Experimental Forest, Minnesota, USA - June2016WEW_4_40 | ecosystem: Environmental > Terrestrial > Soil >... | reverse complement strand
CGCGGTCTGGGCGTCATAGCGGGCCGGCAGATCGGCGTCGGCCGCCGGGTTCCAAACGGCAGGATCGATGCCGTTGAGGATCCCCGACACCACGTCGCGCCGGTACTGGAGCACGCCCTCCAGCCCGCAACCGTGCGGGCTCGTCTGGATCTCCTGGGCGTATCGCGGGCTGACCGTGTTGATCGAGTCGGCAAAAACCATCCCCGTCTTCAACAGGTTCAGCTTCCCGTGAAACTCCATCTGGTGCCAGTTGAAATACTTCCAATCGAGGCCCGTCAGGAGCATGTCCCAGTGCCAGAACTGGCCCTGGAAGGCGATGTTGTGGACGGTCAACAGCGAGGCGATCCGCTGGTAGCGGGGGACGCGGGCGTACTCGATCTTCAGGTACGCCGGCACCAAACCCGTCTGCCAGTCGTTGGCGTGCAGCACGTCGACCGGCAGATCGAGCAGCCGGACGGCCTCCAGCACCGCCCGGCTGAAAAAGACGAACCGCTCGCAGTTGTCGATGTAGTCTTTGCCGTCGGCCCCGTAGAGCTGGTCCCGGTCGAAGTACTGGTCCTGGTTGACGAGGTAGACGGGCACGGTGCGGCCGGGCAGCCAGCTTCGGGCCAGGTGGCCGGCCACCATCTTGCTGCCGACCGGCACGATGAACTCGATCCCCAGCGGCTCGATCGGCTGCCCGCAGTAGCGGGACTGGCGATAGCCGGGCACGATCACCGCCGCCTGGTGCCCCAAGCGGGCCAATTCGACGGGCAGGGCTCCGCAGACGTCGGCCAGACCGCCGGTCTTCGAGAAGGGAACCGCTTCGCTGGTGGCCAGCAAGATGTTCACGGCGACACTCCATCTTTCCGCAGCTTACCCACTGAATTCTACCATAATCCGCGGCACAGGCGGCCCTGCCGGCCAGCGCGTTGCGGTCGGCGCGTCTTGCCCGGCGGTTTTGTGAAGCCGCAAGCGGCACGAATTGCCATCCGCAGGCGGCTACTTCGGCGGCTCGATGCCAAAATCGCGGATCGTCAGGAGGCTGGCCAGCGGATAGCCCCGCGCGGCGAACGCCTCGGCTCCCCCTTCCATGCGGTCGATGATGGCGATGACGCGGACGACCCGCAGCCCGAAGGCCTCGCACCGTTGGATTGCCGCCAGCGAGGACCCGCCCGTGGTCACTACGTCCTCGACGATCACCACCTCCTCGCCGGGGGAAACTGGGCCCTCGACGTACTGGTTCGTGCCGTGCCCCTTGGGCTCCTTGCGGACCATGAAGCCGCGGAGCGGCGTGCCGCGGACCGCCGACATGACCACCACGGCAGCCGTGATCGGGTCGGCGCCGATCGACATGCCGCCGATGGCCGCCGGCATGGGCCCGGCGGCCAGCAGATCGAGCATGCCCTCGGCCACCAGCCGCGAGCCCTCGGGATCGAGCGTCGCCTGCTTGCCGTCCAGGTAGTACGTGGCCTTCTTGCCGGAGGCCAGCGTAAACTGGCCGAACCGCAGGGCCTTCTGCCGGATGATCGCCACCAGGGCGTTCTTGTCGTACACGCTATTCCCCCCTTTTCTCTCCACGCTCACCGGCAAACCCCCGGAGGCAGTCCGGGGGCTTTGGTTTGAAGAAATGCCAATCCCCAATCCCTAATCCCCAATCCCTACTGCAAATACGGCTGGATCACGTCGTCCCAGCGGGACTGGGCCCGCAGCACCAGCTCGACCGTCTCGCGGAGGGCCCCGCCCCCGCCGTGTACGGCGGTGACGTAATGGGCCGCCTGGCGGAGTTCCGCGCAGGCGTCGGCCACGGCCACGCCCAGCCCGACGATCCGCACCACCGGCAAGTCCGGCAGGTCGTCGCCCAGGTAGCAGACCTGCGAGGGCCCCAGGCCCAGCTCGCGGAGGATCTGCTTCAAGGCGGCCACCTTGTCCGGGATGCCCTGGCGGAGGATCTCGATGCCCAATTCCGCCGCCCGCACCTTCAGGCCCTGCGAGCTCCGCTGCGTGAGAAGTCCGACCTTGTAGCCGGCCTTCTGCCAGAGCTTGACGGCCATGCCGTCGCGGACGTGGAAGCACCTCGATTCGGTGCCTTGGTTGTCCAGCACGATTCCGCCGTCGGTCAGCACGCCGTCCACGTCGGACAGGATCAGCTCGATCGCTCGGCAGCGGTCTTCAAGATTCATGGCGATGGCTCATGGGCAGGGAAGACGCGGCAGCGGGGCCCCTTCGATTCCTTTTCTTTCTGCGAGAGCGACCGCGTGCGGCGCCCGCCGGGGGGGATGCGGGGGTGAGGGCTGCCTGCCCGGTCCGCCGTGCCCGCCGCCGCGGCCTCGCCCGGCAACAGCGCCACCACGTCGGTGATGTCGATCAGGCCGAGGGGCCGACCGAGGGCGTCCACCACCGGCAGCTCGCTGATCTTCCGCTGGGCCAACACGGCCACGGCGTCGATCATCATCGAGCCGGCGGTGGTTTTCAAGGGGTTGCGGGTCATGACGTCGCGGATTGGGGCGTCCAGGTCGGCGTCGCGGCGCCGCTCGAACAGCCGGGCCAGGTCGCTGTCGGTGAAAATGCCCGCCAGCCGCCCCCGGCCATCCACGAGCATTGTAGCACCGGTCCGCCGCCCTGGCACGCCGACGCGGATCAGCACCTGGCGGACCGTCTCGTCCTGGGGGGCCACGCGGCACTCGGCCAGCGGCCGCATGTGATCCTCCACCTTGCTGAGCTTCTGGCCAAGGCTCCCGGCCGGATGGAACCGGGCGAAATCCTCCCGCCCGAAACCCCGTACCCGGCTGGTGACCAAGGCCAGGGCGTCGCCCACCGCCAGCATGGCGGTCGTGCTGCTGCTGGGGGCCAGGCCCAGCGGGCAGGCCTCTTCCAGCGTCCCCAGGGAGATGGTGACCGTGGCGGCCCGCCCCAGGGTGCTCTCGGCCCGGGCGGTAATGGCGATGATCGGCACGCCCAACTCGGCCAGCGGCCCGAGCAGCCGGACGACCTCCTCCGTTTCGCCGCTCTGCGAAAGCACCAGCAGCACGTCCTGGGCATGGATGCGTCCCAGGTCGCCGTGGACCGCCTCGGCCGGATGGAGGCAATGGCTGGGGGTGCCCGTCGAGGCCAGCGTGGCCATGATCTTCTGTCCCACAAGCCCCGCCTTGCCCATCCCGGTGACGATGACGTTCCCGCGGCAGTGGTAGAGATACTCGACGGCCCGGCAGAATTCCTGGTCGAGCCGCTTGGCCACCTGCGCCAGGGTGCGGCTTTCGGTCTGGAGGATTTGCCGGGCGTAGCGGAGCTGCTCGAAGGCGGTCAGCCGGTGGCTGGCGCGAGCGGATTGGGAACCCATGGATCGCCATCCTTGACGGGCGGGTAATCCTTTGGAAAAAGGGGACAGTCCCCATTTGTGCGAAGCACCCTCCGGGCCGTTCCGGCAAATGGGGACTGTCCCCTTTTTCCCTTTGGCATTCTGCGCATTTTGCCCAGGCTTGTGCAAACACAGCCTCCAGGCTGGCGGATTGTACTGCCCGGGGCGTCTTGCGGCAACGCGAAAAGCCCCGCGAAATCCGCTAGGATCGTTTCTCTCGGACCTGTGGGTTGGGGCCCTCTTGTCGGCGCCCCCGCGACACTGGTATACTGCCGCATGTAACCGTCTGGGCGGATTCAATTCAAGGGGGGAAGTGTGGGAGTTAAGAAAACGGGGAAGGGCCGGCGGAAGCTCGGCCGCAAGAAGCGGCGGATGCGGGCCAAGATTCGGCACCGCAAGTAGGTTCTGTTGCCGGAGGGTAGGGTGGGTCGACGGGCACCGTGCGCAGCAGGGTCGGCGAGCCCCACCACCGGAATTCGCCCGAAAAGCGGTGGGGCTCGCTGCGCTCGACCCACCCTACATTCTGCGGCGTCCCCTTCCGTAGCAGGAGCCGTGCAGCCAGGGGACCGCAAGTCGTCGGCCCGGTGAGCTAGATTTGAGGTGGCAGTCCTCGTTCCAAGTCGGGACTGCCCCCTTTTTTCCCTTTCCCGGCCCTCCCGATGACAGAACCGGCGACCACGCTCGATCGCCTTGCAGCGCGTGCCGAGCGGCTTTATAGCCTGCCGGCGGTGGCCCTGGAGGTCCTCGACCTCACGCGCAACCCCCAGGTCGATACGCACGCCCTGAAAGACTGTATCGAGCGCGACCCCGCCCTGGCGGCCAAGATTTTGCGGGTGGTCAACAGCTCGTTGTTCGGGCTGAGCCGCGAGGTTTCCGATCTTCAGCAGGCGTTGGGCCTTCTGGGCATCAAGCCCTTGAAGCTGCTGGTGCTCAGTTTCAGCCTGCCCGCCGGCCTGTTCCTGGACCTGGAAGCCCACGTGCTCTCCTGGTACTGGCGGCGGACCTTGACCAAGGCGATTGCCGCTCGGGAGATGGCCGAGCGGCTGTGGCGGATGCCCGGCGACGAGGCCTTCTTGGCCGGGCTGTTCCAGGACCTGGGGGTCTTGCTGTTGTTGCAGGAGTTGGGCAGGCCCTACGTCCGGCTGGTGGAGGCGGCCCTGGCCCGCCGCCTCGACCTTGCCGCGATGGAAGTCGAGGCGATGGGTTTCACCCACACGGCCCTCTCCGCGAGGCTGCTGGGCCGCTGGAAGTTGCCGGAGCCGCTGGTCGAAGCGGTCGCCCCCGCGGTACATGAACTGGAGGACGCGCCAGTTTCGCGGCCGCCCGCCCTGGTCCAGATCCTGCACGTGGCCGAGTTGATTGCGCGGCTTCTGGTCGACGGACAACCGGAGGCGCTGCCTGAATTGCTGGAGGCGGGCCGCGGCTACTATCGCCGGCTCGAGCCCCAACTGGAGCCTTTGGTCTCGGAGTTGGACGAGAAGGTGACGCAGTTGGCCGACGTCCTCTCCTTGCAACTGCCGGGCGGATTGGAATACCGCGACGTGCTGGCCGAGGCACAGCGCCGCCTGGCCGGGGTAGCTGGCCGGGCGGCCGAGGAGTTGCTGGCTTCCGGGGGCCTTGAGCGTGCGGAGCCGGAAGAAGAGGTATTGGACGAGGTCCAGGACTTGGCCGCGGCCCTGGCCGCCGTCTGCCGCTCGGCCGGCTCGCGCCCGAGCGGGGAGAAGCGCGATACGCCCCGCAATCCGCCCGCAGCCACGGAGGAACCCGCACGGCAATCGGCGGCCCCAGAGGCTGTTCGGAAAGCCGGCGCAGGCACATCGCGGCCAGCCGCCGACCGCAGTCAGTTGCTGGCGCCCCTGGTCCGGGCGGTGGCGGCCAGCCGCCGCTCCCGGCAGCCGCTGAGCCTGTTGCTGGTCGAGATCGGCCAAGCCGGGGACAGGACCGTGGCACGGTCAGGAGACCGTGCCACAACTCCGCCAGGAGACCGTGCCACAATTACGAGCGATTGGCGCGGTCTCCTGGCGGCCGCGTGCCGCCGTTTGGACCATCCCCTGGCCCTCTCGATGGTTTACGGAGAAGCGGGGTTCGCGATCCTCCTGCCCGACTGCGACCGCCAACGAGCGGCCGAGTTGGGCAACCAGTTGATCCGCCAGTTCCAGCAACTCGCCGCGGCGAAAGAAGGCGAGCCGGCCCGCCGGCTGCGACTCGGCGCGGGAGTGGCCTCGGTCACCCTGCCGCCGAAGAACTTCTCCACGGCGGACTTGCTGGAAGCGGCGGGGCGATGCCTGTTCGGATCGCACGCCTCCGGCGGCGGCGTCAAGAGCATTGAAATCTATTGAGACGCTGCGAAGCCGCAAGCGGCTCAGCTCATCAGCATCGCCATCGCCACCAGCAATCCCAAGACCACCACGGCCGCCAGGATCGCCCAGGCCAGCCAGATCTGGCCGGACTTCGCATCCTGTTTCTCCAGCAGCTTGGCCTTGCGCCGCCGGAACTCCAGGCTGTCTTCGTAGCGGAGCCGGAACCGCTTCCCGCACAGCGGACACTCGGCCGTCTTGCCCAACATCTCGCTGGCAACTTCCAGGGGATGGCCTGACGGGCAGGGGATGTGCATCTGCTTGGGCTGGATTTCGTCTTCCAGCTCGGGCACGCCGATCGCCTTGGAACGCTTCGCCCGCCGGACCGGGGCGAACTCCTCTTGCTCCGGCGACGTCTCCGAAGACGGCATCTGGTCCAGGGGCTGGCCGGCGCCCGGCATCCCGCCCGGCGCAGCGGAGGAAGGCTCCGGCCCCCCCGGCATCTCGAAGGGCAGCGACGCCTTTTCGGTAGGATCGAAGGGCAGGACGAACTGGCCCCTTGGCTTCTCGGGCGCCGACTGTCCGCCGGGCGCCGCTCCAGGGGCCGTGCCCGGCGAGCCCGGTCCAAAGCTCAACGGTTGCGAGGGGGGCAGTTGGAACGGCAGGCCCGATGAAACGCCCGGCCCCGGCACCGGCACCCCTCCCGCCGGCATCCCGGGAGTCTGCATCCCGCCGGTGGGCATCCCGGGCGCTGGCATCCCGGGGAACTGCATCCCGCCGCTGGGCATCCCGGGGAACTGCATCCCGCCGGTAGGCATACCTGGGGCTGGCATTCCAGGAGTCTGCATCCCGCCGGCCGGCATGCCGAAGGCCGGCATTGGCCCGGGCGGACCGCTTGGCGGCGTCATGCCCCCCGGCGGCGCCAGACCGCCAGGCGGCCAAGGTCCCTGGGGGAAACCGGGCGGCGGCGAAGGGGCAGACTGCGAGATAACGAAAGTCGCCCCGCAATAGGGACACTGGTGCGGTTGCCCGACGCTCGCCGGATCCCCTTGCAACAGGTGCCCGTTGGGGCAATAGAATACAAACGCCATGCTCAGTCCTTCAACGCCTCGCCGAGGGCCTGCCACAGGGCCTCCAGCGATTGGGGAATGACGCGGATGCCTGCCAGGACCGGCATGAAATTCGTATCCCCCGCCCATCGCGGGACGATGTGCCAGTGCAGGTGGCCGGGCAGGCCCGCCCCGGCCGCGCGGCCCAGGTTCAGCCCGACGTTAAAGCCCTCCGGCTTGAGTACCTTCCCCAGCAGGCGGATCATGCGGGCGATGGTCTGCATGAGGTCCAATTGCTCGCCGGGCTCCAGTTGGTCGAGCCCGGCGACGTGCCGCCGCGGGGCCACCAGCAGGTGCCCATTGTTGTAGGGATACCGATTGAGCATGGTGATCGAGTGGCCATTTCGCCCGACGACCAGCCGTTGGCGGTCGTCGCCTTCGGCCACACCCCGGCACAGAAAGCACTCGGCGGCCCCCCCCGGCAGAAGGCTTGGCGGTGGAGCCGGCTCGGGCGCCGGGACATCGCCGACGATGTAGCTCAGCCGCCACGGCGCCCAAATCCGCTGGTGGTCCACGATGCTTCGGCCCCCTAAATCCTTACGCAGTCTACCCCAATCCCAGGCCCGCAACAAGGCGAGGGCCTTTCCGTGGGTTGTGCTTCGCCGGGGTGTCAAGTCGTGAGGATCGTTTGGACGAAGCTGAGTGTAGGGGATATTCTGGATATACCGTTTAGCGGGCGGGCTTGCCCGCCGTTCAAGCAGGCCCCACGGGCGGTATCTCCTGGCCGCGGCGGCCTGCAACCGGTACAATCTCGCTGCCATGGACTTTCGCGTCAACCTGGACATCTTTCGCGGCCCGCTGGACCTGCTCTTGTACCTCGTGCGGCGGCAGGAGGTCGAGATCGTCGACATTCCCATTGCGACGATCACCGACCAGTTCCTCGAGTACCTCGCGCTGGTGGAGCAATTGGACGTTGGGGCGGTGGGCGACTTCCTGGCCGTGGCGGCGTGGCTGATCGAGATCAAGTCGCAGCAGGTGCTCCCGCGGTGCGACGAGGTGCAAGAGGAGATCGAGGACCCGCGGCAGGACCTGGTGCGGCGGCTGTTGGAGTACAAGCGCTACCGGGATGCGGCCAGCATGCTCGAGGAGCGGAGCCGCTCGTGGCAGCAGCACTATCCGCGGCTGGGCAGCGACTTGCCCGGCCGCGACCGCAACCTGGCCGACGAGCCGATCCACGAGGTCGAGCTGTGGGACCTCGTTAGCGCGCTGGGGCGGATCCTCCGCGACAGCGCGGCCGCCAAGCCCGCCAGCATCGTCTACGACGACACGCCGATCCACGTCCACATGGCGCGAATCTACCAGCGGCTGACGGAGCGCGGCCGCTTGGCCCTGGGCGACCTGCTGGACGCCCGCCTGCACAAGTCGGCCCTGGTGGGCATGTTCCTGGCGGTGCTGGAGCTGGTGCGGCACCAGCGGATCCTGGCCGAGCAGAACCAACTGTTCGGCGAGGTCTGGCTGCTGCCCAATTCCGCGCGGACCGGACCGCTGGATCTGTCCGGCGTCGACACCTACGAGCACGCACGCAAGGTCCCGGCGTGATTCACAACGCCCCCGTCAAAGCCCTGGCCTTCAAGGACCTGACCATCGAGGGGTACTCCCGGGCGGCGGTCCAGACCTATTGGCGGATCCCCGAGCTGCGGCTGGGCTTCGACCTGGGGGCCCAGCCGTGGTCGTTCATGGGCACGCCCACCTGGCTCATCTCGCACGGCCACATGGACCACCTGGCCGCCCTGCCCGTCTACGTCGCCCGGCGGCGGATGATGCGGATGGAGCCGCCGGTGATCTATTTGCCCGAGGCCATCGTGGACCCGGTGCACCGCGTGCTCCGCTGGCTGACGCGGATCGACCGCGGCCGGCTGCCGTGCGAGCTGGTGCCGACGCGGCCCGGCGACGAGATCGAATTGTCGCGGGAGCTGGTGGTCACCGTGTCGGCCACGGCCCACACCCTGCCCTCGCTGGGCTTCGTCGTCTGGCAGCGGCGGCGGAAGCTCAAGCCCGAGTTCCAGAACCTCCCCGGCGACCAGATCCGCGACCTGCGGCTGGGCGGCACCGAGGTCACCCGCGAGGTCCGCATCCCGCGGGTGGCCTACCTGGGCGATAGCGCCCCGGCCGGCCTGGACGCCTGCCCCGCCATGTTCGCCGCCCAGGTGCTAATCACCGAGCTGACCTTCGTCGCCCCCAGCCATCGCAAGGACAAGATCCACAAGTTCGGCCACATGCACCTGGACGATTTTCTAGAGCGGGCCGGCCGGTTCCAGAACGAGCTGATCCTTGCCGGCCACTTCAGCACGCGGTATCATCCCAACCAGGTCCGCCAGCACGTCCTCAAGGCCCTGCCCGACCTGCTCGGCGGCCGGTTGCACCTATGGATCTGAGCAAGGGGTCTTGGGCCTTGGGTCTTAGGTCTTGGACCCGCTAAGACCCAAGTCCTAAGGCCCAAGTCCCAAGACCAAAGGCCCAAGACCTATGCCGCAAATCGTCCGCTTCTCCGTCTCGCTGGAAGACGACCTCCTGCAGAAGTTCGACCGCTACTGCCGCCGGCAGCACTTCGCCACCCGCAGCGAGGCGATCCGCCAACTCCTCCGCGACACCCTGACCGCCCAGGCCTGGCAATCGGACTGCCGGGACGCGGCGGGCACGCTGACGCTGGTCTACGACCACCACCGCCCGCAACTCCGCGACCACCTCACCCGGCTGCAGCACGACCACACGGACCTGGTGGTTTCGACGCTGCACGCCCACCTGACGCACGACCTGTGCCTGGAGGTGATCGTGCTCCGCGGCCCGGCCGTGCGGCTGCACGAGATCGCCGCCCGGCTCCGCGGCCTGAAGGGCATCTACAAGGGCGAACTGGTGATGGCCAGCGCGACGAAGGAGGAAGGATGAAGGGTTGGGGATCAGTTTAGCGGGCGACCATGCTGCGCACGGTGCCCTGCCCGCCGTTGCCGCTGTAGGCCGCGTTGAGGATTCTAGATTTTGGATTTTGGATTCTTGGATTGGTCGGCCTGCGGCGGGTTCGGCTGCGGGACAATTTCTTCGCAGGCCTTGTAAAGTGGCAGGTAGCGGTAATAAACCTCCAGGATCAAAGTGGCCAGGCAAGTCGTCATCAGCCGGCCGCCCTGCCGGCCCCAAAGGTCTTTCTGCGGGGCCCAACTCCCGTTGGCACATGAGTCGGGGTCCCGCTCCTGCGACCCGACGAGCACCCGCCGCACTTGCCGCCACCAGGTGTCCCAATCCGTACCGTTGACGTTGTGCATCGCCATCGTAGCCGGGAACCAGTAGTAGAGGTTGGGCTGCGCCGAGTCGGGCAGGTGCCCCATCAAGTAGCGCGCCCCGTCGATCATCATGGGGTCCGTGCGCTTGACCCCGAGGTGCTGCCGGGCCAGGAGCCCGACGGCGGTCATCGTCACGGTCGCCGCCTGGCCCGGCTGATAGGAGTACCGGCTGCCGTTCGGTCCGCTGGCGACCGCGTCGAGCCACTTGCCGGCCGCGCCGAAGGTCGAGCCGCCGACTCCCAGGCCGGCCATCTGGGCGCTTTTCAGGGCCATGAGCTGCCAACCCAGCACGCTGGTGTCGCCCGGGTCGCCCGGGTTGTAGCGCCAGCCGCCGTCGTTCTTGTTCTGTGCGTTGATAATGTAGTTGACCGCCCCCTGCGCCGCCATGCCGACGTTCCGGTCGCCGCTCATGCCGTAGGCCTCGCACAGGGCGATGGTCGCCAGGCCGTGGGAATACATGGGCTGGATGCAGCCTTTGGCCAGGTTGCCATTGGGCTCCTGGTTTCGGATGAGCCAATTGAGGCCGTTGGCGATGTTGCCCCGGTACGGCCCCTTGGTCTTATGGGTCAGGCCGGCGGCGAGGAACGGCAAAAGGGCCAGGGCAGTAGCGCCGGCGTCGGCCTGCACCGCTCCCGGCCCGGTGCAGGTCTTGTCCGTGCAGCGATCGGTGTACTTCTGGAAGTTCCAGCGCCCGTCGGGCATTTGGTGGCGGGCGAGCCACACAAGCGCGCCGGTAACTGGTCTCTCCTGGTGCTTTGTTCCTCCGATCCTAGGGGCCCTGGTTGCGGGATCGGGCGCGCCGGTCTCCGTCGCCGGTTCCCCGGTGGTGTCCGCAGCGGGCGAGGGCTCCGCCTCGCCCAACGGAGACTGCGGGGATGCACGGAGCATCTCGCCCAAGACCCGCAAGATGCTCTTCTTGGCACGGGGCGGGTTCGGCTGCGGGCCAACTTCTTCGTTGGCCTTGTACAGCGGCAAATAGCGGTAATGAACCTCCAGCGTCAAGGCGGCCAGGGAAGTGGTCATCAGCCGGCCGCCCCGCTGGCCCCACAGGTCTTTCTGCGGGGCCCAACTCCCGTTGGCACACGAGTTGAAATCCCGGTCCTGCGTCTCGACGAGCACCCGCCGCACCTGTCGATGCCAGGCCTCCCAATCCGTGCCGGAGACGTTGTGCATCGTCACCGTAGCCGGGAACCAGTAGTAGAGATTGGGCTGGGCCGGATCGGGCAGGTGCCCCATCAGGTAACGCGCCCCGTCGGTCATCGTGGGGTCGCTGCGTTTGGTCCCGAGGTGCTGCCGGGCCAGGAGCCCAACGGCGGTCATCGTCACGCTCGCCGCGCCGCCCGGTTGGTAAGAGTACCGGCTGCCGTTTGGTCCGCTGGCGACCGCGTCGAGCCATTTCTTCGCCCCCTTGAAGGTCTTGTCGGGTACCGAGAGACCGGCCATCTGGGCGCTCTTCAGGGCCATGACCTGCCAACCCAGCACGCTGGTGTCGCCGGCGTCGCCCGGGTTGTACCGCCAGCCGCCGTCGTTCTTGTTCTGTGCGTTGATAACGTAGTTGGCCGCCCCTTGGGCCGCGATGCCGATGTTCCGGTCGCCGCTGAGTCCGTAGGCCTCCGAAAGCGCGATGGTCGCCAGGCCGTGAGAATACATGGGCTGGGGGCAGTCTTTGGCCAGGTTGCCATTGGGCTCCTGGTTTCGGATGAGCCAATTGACGGCGTTGGCGATGTTGCGCCGGTACGGCCCCTTGGTCTTATGCGTCTGGCCGGCGGCGAGAAACGGCAAGAGGCCCAGGGCAGTAGCGCCGGCGTCGGCCTGCACCGTTCCCGGCCCGGTGCAGGTCTTGTCTGTGCAGCGATCGGCGTACGCCTGGAAGCTCCATCGCCCGTCTGGCATTTGATGGTTGGCCAGCCACACGAGTGCGCCGGTAACTGCTCTCTCTTGATGCTTTATTCCTGGGGCACTCGTGCCGCTTGCCGGGGCCCAGGCTGGAATCTCGTACCTATCAAACTCCGGCGCCGGTTTGCCGGCGGCGCCCGCAGGGGGCGAGGGCTCCGCCTCGGCCGGCGGGGATTGCCCGGATGCAGCGAGCGCCTTGCCCAAGGCCCGCAAGATGCTCCCCTTGGCCTGTGGCGGCTCTTTCCCGGGCGCCGGCTCCTGGCCAGGGCAGCGTGCGGAAGCAGCGGCCAGGGCAACCGTGAGCGCAACACACGTCGCGAGGCGGCGGAAAGCTGGCATGATCGGCTCCTGCGGCTCGATTCCCAAAGGCTCCGCGGACACGTCCATTCTGGCGCCGATCCGCACCACGAGCAAGTGGGGGCTCGGGAGTGCGGCGATGCTCTTGTGGCACGGTCTCCCGGGGGTGGCACGGTCGGGAGGCCGTACCACAACAGGCGGAGACCGTGCCACAACAGGCGGTCGAGTAGCCCCCGGACGCAGTCCGGGGGCTTTCCCCCAGTTCCGTTCGCCCGGCGGGTTTGGTAAGATCATCCGCAATCACCCCCCGCGAGCCCGCCCATGTACCCGACGAACACCCTCTTGGCCGCCATACCGGACCTCTCGTCCTCCGCCCTGACCGGATGGGACTGGCTGGCCATCGCCTGCTATTTCAGCGTCCTGCTGGCCGTGGCCTGGTGGGTCATCCGCCGCAGCAAGGACACTGCGGCCGACTACTTCCTGGCCGGCCGGAACCTGGGCTGGTGGGTCATCGGGGCCTCGATCTTCGCCTCGAACATCGGCTCGGAGCACGTGGTGGGGCTGGCCGGCTCGGGGGCGGCCGACGGCGTGGCGATGGCCCATTACGAGCTGCACGCCTGGTGCCTGCTGGTGCTGGCGTGGGTGTTCGTGCCCTTCTACGCCCGCTCGCTGGTGTTCACCATGCCCGAGTTCCTCGAGCGCCGCTTCTCCCCCGCCTCGCGCTACGTGCTCTCGGTGGTTTCGCTGGTGACGTTCATCGTGTCGAAGATCGCGGTGGGCATTTTCGCCGGGGGCGTGGTCTTCGCCACGCTCCTGCCGGAGATCCACTTCCCGCTGGGCGGGGTGGAAATCAACAGCTTCTGGATCGGCTCGGTCCTGGTGATCGTGCTGACCGGCCTGTACACGATGTTGGGCGGGATGCGGGCCGTGGCCTACAACGACGCCGTGCAGACGCTGGTGCTGATCGTGGGCTCGGCGTCGCTGACGATCTACGGGCTGTGGAAGCTGGGCGGCTGGGGCCAGCTCCGCGCGGTCTGCGACCCCGACATGTTCAACCTCTGGAAGCCGCTGATCCCCGCCGGCGTCGAGGGCACCTGGGCCCCGGTGAAGGAGCCCGGCCGCATGGCCTGGTACTTCAACGATTACTACCCGTGGCTGGGCATGTTGTTCTGCGCGCCGATCATCGGCCTGTGGTACTGGTGTACGGACCAGTACATCGTGCAGCGGGCCCTTGGGGCCCCCGATCAGCAGACCGCCCGCCGCGGCAGCATCTTCGCCGCCTTTCTAAAACTCTCGCCGGTGTACTTGTTCATCATCCCGGGCTTGGTGTGCTTCGCCCTGGCCAAGACCTACACCGTGCCGGGACTGGCCGGCGGCTGGGAGTTTAAAGCGGAGGACTTCAAGGAAGCGGAACTGCCCAGGCTCTCGAAGCAGATCGCCGCGCACGCGGATTTGTATTCGATGTTCATCTGGGACCAACTCTCGCCGCAGGCTCGCGAGCAACTTTCGGCCTACAGCCGCGAAGAGGCGGACGCTGGAGCGGTTCGTATTACGCTCGCCGCGGCGCTCAATAAGATCGCCGGCGGTCCTTCCATCGACGAGCAAATCGAATACCTCGAGCCCAACGGCATTGCGCCACGTTCCCGCGGCCGCCCGGAGAAGCAGCCGGATTCAAGTGGGGTGGCGCCCGAGGAGGCCGTACCGCTGGTTGGGAGCGAGGAGACCATCAAGGTGAGGAGACTGCTGTGGAACAAGGCGCTCCAGCCCGAGCAGGCAGCAGCCCTGACTCGCCGCCTGAATCGCCTCGTCTTGGAGGACTCCTTTCCGCAGGCCATCGAGCAAGACCGCCTGATCCAGGAAAACGGCAAGGGCAACCCGCAGAAGTCGCAGGGGGCCTTCCCGCTGATGGTCAAGCATCTCCTGCCGTCGGGCCTGCGGGGGCTGGTGGTGGCCGGACTGCTCTCGGCCCTGATGGGCTCGCTGGCCGGTGTGTTCAACGCCTGCTCGACGCTCTTCACCGTCGATCTCTACCAGAAGTGGCGACCGGCCGCCACCCAGCACCAGATCGTCCGCACCGGGCGGATCGCCACGGCGGTGACGATCCTCATTGCCCTGGCGTGGATCCCGGTGATCCAAGGGGCCCACGGCCTGTATAACTACCTGCAAACGGTGCAAGCCTACCTGGCGCCGCCGATCTTCGTGGTGTTCTTCCTCGGCGTGTTCTTCAAGCGGCTGAACGCCAAGGGCTGTTTCGCGGCCATGGCGGTCGGGTTCCTGTTGGGCCTGTTCCGCATGATCGTCGACACGCCCGTGACGCTCTGCCTGGCGGGCTTCGAGAACGGTTACGCGGTGGGCT
>Ga0187848_10002450_pt1 | contig 14584 bp, 14 predicted proteins | sample June2016WEW_4_40_FD_132424 | JGI IMG/M metagenome (GOLD analysis project Ga0187848, IMG submission 132424) | Peatland microbial communities from SPRUCE experiment site at the Marcell Experimental Forest, Minnesota, USA - June2016WEW_4_40 | ecosystem: Environmental > Terrestrial > Soil >... | reverse complement strand
TGGGTTCGCCGTTTTTAAGTGCCGATAGTATGCGTTGGTCAAAAAAGTCCATTTCAGGCTCTAATTAGCGAAATCAGACTTATAACCATTTTTAACCATTTTCGGGACAAACCAGCGCGCGCTTTATTTTAAGATGTGTGACTGGGAATAAACAGCTACACTTGCTATGGATGTACTGAACGGAAAAGGTGAAGCTATGCCACTTGTCGAGTCGGTTGGCGATTCAGGGTTTGCCCGTTCGACAGTCATTATCCATCTGGAGCGGCTTGGCTCTGAAGAGCTCATTCTGAAGGAGAAAAGCCGAGCAAAGGCCGTGGAAGGCCTGAATTTCTCTATCGCTCAGCAGAAACTTCTCAACCTAAAGCGACCCCCCCAGCCGAATGTCATCATTATGGAGTTCTCGAAGCTCAAAAAGGCATGCAGATACGAGAAAGCCGGCTACTGCAAACTTGCAAAAGACAAATGTCCAACACAAAACTGTAGGCTAATTATGAACCGAATAAAATCTATTAAAGTCCGAATTTAGCAACAAGCTGGCGCGCTCCAATGAATTGATTTTACGCCTCTGTTATGAAAACTCTGAAAAAATAATCCACTTTTATAGTAAAAATTTTTGCACTTATTTCAGAAATATTGACAAATAGGCCATGATTGCACCCATTTATACAAAATAACCTCAAAAACTGCCTAAAAAATGGCGCCGGGAGGGGGATTTGAACCCCCGAGGCCCCGAGAGGCCACAAGCTGATTGGTGCTTGCCAGCGGCAAACATCTCCAGGCTTGCTCCCTGCCTGGCTAGGAGACCCCGGCAAACGAAAACCAACTTGCATTATAGCTGGTTTTGCAACCTTTCTCTGATTTAAGCAGAATTTAAAGCTTTATCGGAATGGTGTTTGATTAGATTATTTTGGCATTGGCGATTAGTGCGAATAGGGGTGTAGATATGCTAGGTTCAAGTCTAGCTCTATCTCTATCTTGCTAAACTGTTGTTGATAATTAATAACGATATTAGGCAGCAGTTAAAAGCCATTTTTCTGGGAATTCAAAATTATACTCATGATTCTGAGCGTAATACTTTTTTGTTAGACAAAGTTTTTATTCGCGTTTGAAACTTAACTTCGACCGTTAAGATAAAGGATGATTTAAGATGGCCCTACAAAAAGGAGATTTCATACTAATCAGTTATACAGCAAAAGTTAAGGAAACAAACGAAGTTTTCGATACAATATACGAAGATGTAGCAAAGAAAGAGCACCTCTATAAAGAAGGAAAAATCTATGAGCCTAAACTGGTAGTTGTAGGCGAAAGTTGGGTTCTCAAAGCCCTGGATGACAGTTTAACAACAATGGAAATAAACAAACCTGCAACCGTCGAAATTCCACCGGAAAAAGGCTTCGGACAAAGAGACCCGGAAAAAATGAGGCGCGTGCCACTCAAACAATTGCTGGCAAAAGACATCAACCCAGTTATTGGAGCACAGATAGAGTTTCAAGGGAAAGACGCGGTTGTTCGTTCAATCGGCGCCGGAAGAGTACTTTTAGACTTCAACCCTCCATTAGCTGGAAAAACCTTAATTTACGATCTCACAGTCAGTAAGAAACTTGAAAGCAACGAGGAAAAAATCGGTGCACTTATTCACCGCAGAGTACCTGTGGTGGAAGAAAACAAGTTCACATTAACCATACAAGACAAAACCTTAACTATTGACATGCCCGAGGTAGCCTTCTACATTGAAGGCATCCAAATTGCCAAACGCGGCATTGCCCTAGACATCCAGAAATTCATCCCTGACTTGGCTGAGACAAAATTCGTTGAAGCCTTCAAAGCGGAACCCAAACCAGCGCCAGCAGCACCGACACCTGCACCAGCACCAGATGCACAAGCTAGTGCGCCCTAAAAAGCGTTAGCAAACAGTTTTTACCTTTTATAACAAGATTTTGGACGCATTTGCTTCAAGGCAACGTTTCAAGATGGAAAATGTTCTTGAAATGATAGACAAAATCTGTGGACCATAATCATGGAAAGTCACAAGCTTCCTGAAGCCACAAAATTGTTTGGCTATTTTGAATTAGGCGTTGTGTGAGGGGGTCTGAAACGAACATCGGATCATTAATTCTTTTTTACTTTTTGAGGAGAACTTTTTGAAGTTACTACTGCATCAGCTATTGATGAAGCAAAGCAATTCTTGAGCGCTGGATTGAGATGTCATAGAGAGAAAGGGGCTAATGCTTTTAGAAGACCAAAGAGGTTTTCAAAGTATGTGTCCTAAACGCAGAATTGCGAATGATAAACTTAAAATAATTGGAATAACTGATGTGTTAACGAATTCATAAATTAGGTAAGATTAATAGAGGAAGAAAAAATGAGCAAACAAGAAAAACCCCACTTAAACCTCATCATCATGGGGCACGTTGACCACGGAAAATCCACAACCACAGGGCACTTACTTTACTTAGCAGGCGCAATCGACGAAAGAACAATCAAAGCATATGAAGAAGAAGCCGAAAAAATGGGCAAAGGCACATTCAAGTTCGCTTGGGTACTGGACAACCTCAAGGAAGAACGAGAAAGAGGAGTCACAATCGACCTTCGATTCCTGAAATTCGAAACAAAGAAATTCAACTATACAGTCATCGATGCGCCAGGACACAGAGACTTCGTTAAGAACATGATTACTGGCGCAAGCCAAGCCGATGCTGCCGTTCTTTTCTGCTCAGCCAAAAAAGGCGAGTTTGAAGCAGGCATTGGTCCAGGCGGCCAAACACGCGAGCATGCGTTTCTAGCATTCACTTTAGGTATTCGACAACTAATCGTTGCAGTTAACAAAATGGATGATATATCCGTTAACTGGAGCAAGGATAGATATGAAGAAATAAAGAATGAAGTTTCAAGAATGCTCCGAATGGTAGGCTTCAAAATCGATAAAATCAACTTTATACCCGTTTCAGGCTGGACAGGTGACAACCTGATCAAGAAAAGCGACAAAATGCCATGGTACACTGGTCCAAGCCTAATTGAGGCACTAGATCTTTTAGAAGTACCCGCTAAACCAACTAACAAGCCCTTACGCGTTCCAATTCAAGACGTTTACAGCATCACTGGCATCGGTACCGTTCCAGTCGGCAGAGTCGAAACAGGCACTCTCAAAGCAGGACAAAACATAATTTTCATGCCCAGCAACAAAACCGGTGAAGTAAAATCAATAGAAATGCACCACAGCATGATTCCAATAGCTGAACCAGGCGACAACATAGGCATGAACGTAAGAGGCATCGCAAAAACCGATATCCACAGAGGAGACGTAGCAGGACCAGTTGACAATCCACCAACAGTAGCTAAAGAATTCATCGGTCAAATCATAGTGATTTACCACCCAACCGCCATAGCAGCAGGATACACACCAGTACTCCACTACCACACAGGACAAATCGCTTGCAGATTCACCGAACTTCTAAAGAAAATCGATCCACGCTCAGGCCAAGTAACTGAAGAGAAACCAAGCTTTCTCAAAACCGGCGACGCAGCATGGGTAAGAATGGAACCATTGCACCCTATAGCCGTCGAGGCTTACACAGACTTTCCAGAGCTCGGACGATTCGCCATCAGAGACATGGGCACAACCGTAGCTGCAGGTGTCATAAAAGAAATCACCAAAAAGGGACCGTAAACCCTTCCATTTTATTTTTTGTTTAATTAATAAAACGTGTATTTTTAACTTTACTTCGTAATATTTTCAGCCTGTAACAGGTTAGACTATTCAATTTTTAATTTGTCTCGTTTAATTCTGAAAGCTGTGTTGCTGTCACATGACAGTCACAAGTGTATATATCGTATGATTGGGAGTGGCTTAACTAAAGGTGTGGGTTAATGGATTATCAAAATGAGAAACCCGTCATGCTGTTACACAAGAATTTGGATGGGGCTAAAAGGAGACGCTTAAGCGAAAAGCTTGAACTTGTAGTAGCATTGAAAGACGTGCCACTAGAAGTTAGGCGCAAAGAAGCAAAAAAACCGTTATTCTTAATTAGGTACGAGTAAAACCATGCTTAAGAAAGCAAACATTTGGCTCAATCTGTAGTTTCTTCTAACATTTTAACTGTTTACTGAAAAAGCGGAGAATTTTTCAGCCTTAAATTGTTTTTGCATTTTTAAATTCAAGGTTCTTAGAAGCGCAAGCAAAATAAACATGCAGTTATGGTTACCTATTACGGGTTGACTGCATGTCCGGAACTGAAACGTTGATTCCCTTCATGGGTAATAAAAAGAAGAAGGGTGAAGAACCTACCATAATAGTGGATAGCCGAGAAGCAAGTAGCGCAGAAAAGATTGTTAAAGGTTTAATTGAACGGGGAGTCAACGTTAAAACTGAGTTATTAGAGAAAGGCGACTACATTCTCTCTGACCAGTGTGCAGTTGAACGTAAAACTGTAAACGATTTTGTTTACACCCTTACCCGGCGGTACCTTTTTGAGCAGCTTTTCGGGCTTAAAGAGGCTTATCCGAAAGCGCTTATCGTTCTTGAGGGCTACCTACCGATAATCTACAAGTACAGCAATATTCAGCCTAGCGCAATTTGGGGCGCGATGTTTAATTTAGCCAAAAACGGAATTTCGCTGGTTAACACAGCGTCATATAAAGAGACCGTTGATTTCCTTTATGTAGCGGCTCGACAGGAGCAAATTGTCGAGAAAAGAAGCCCAGTTGTGCATGCCTTCAAAAAATGCGAGACACTATCGGATACCCAAGTATATTTTATTGCTAGTTTGCCTAATATTGGAAGGGAAAAAGCAACAGCCATATTGGATTCTTATCAAACACCGATAAACGCGCTAATTAACGTGGATGATTGGTCGAAGGCTGTGAATGGTCTTGGTCCCGTGATAACTAACAAGGTAAAAGAGGTTTTGAGCACACCTTACAAGGATAAAACATGTTTGGAAACATAGATGCTTTTAGGCTCCTTGTTTGGCAAAAAGATTAAAAGCTTGTAGTAACTAATAAGACTACTGATGGCATGGACAAAGTAAAGATCGCCTTAACAATACTTTCGATTGCAATTGTAATTGGTCCTCTCGCTGGCGCAGCGTACGTTTACAGGGATAACTTGGTTGGTTTGGTGGTTCCTCCCGAAGTTAAGAGCTTGGCAAGTGGCGATTCCTCTGGGTCACAGTTTCAAATGCCCACGCTTGTAGGGGAGCCGCAGTATAATGCTCAGACTGGAGCGGTTACTGTTTCCTTCAACTTTACTAATCCCTTAACAAATGGAGTTTCAGTCGATAAACTGTCAGCAGAGGTGCAATCAGAAGAGGATGGTGTCTCTTTAGGCAATATATCACTAAGCCAACCGATCCAGATAGCGTCAGGTGAAACTTCTACCATAAACGTTTCTGGAGTGCTGAATCAAGCTGCAATAAGTCAATTTGAAGCACAAAATCCAGGAGTCAGTGGCATCAACATTTCCCTTGAAAACCTGAATGCTGAAGTTGCAGGCGTCACCGTGCATATGGACCAGGTAAATAATGCAGGGCAGCTTCAATTGCCAAGGTGAACAGAATGGGTCGAAGCATAAACTGGTTCGGTCTCTCCGCTGGAATCACAACTTTAATTGTGCTTGTTATTTCTTTTTATGTTCCTTGGTGGCAGTTAACGATTGGTGAAAACCTGATAAAAGTTAATGCCTCCCCAGTGATCACAAATTTCGGATTGTTTGGCACCCAATTTACGGTGCCGTTAATTTGGGCTTTAAACCTTATAAGCATACTAACGTTCACCGCCTGCGGTCTTGTTATGCTGATTTACTCACTGAATCCTACAAAATCTTACTCTAAGCATCTGCTTGGCTTCTCGTACAAAAAGCCACTGTATGTGTTGATATTTTTCGTGGCTATTCTAGTAGCAATTATAGTAATCGCTGGGTTCATCGGAATGAACATTCCTCTCATGGGCTCAACAACCCTCTCGTTGCCGACACAATTCATCTCCTCGGGCTTAAACATTAGGGCTTTAGTTTCAGGAAGCTTTCAATTGCCCTTCTACCTTGCAATAGCCGCCGCCGCACTATGTATCGCCGCACGCTTATACCACAAAAACCTTGCTAAAACCCTAAAAACAGGACCAGAAACAGCAACCTCGCCGACTGAGACTACGGCACCCAGTGTAACGGCTTAAGACACCCTTTCTTTTCAACAACAAATGTTGTTGACCGTTAAAGTTTAAAGCCTAAACCAACATTATTCTATAAACCCGCAAAAAATAGCCGTCTAAAAGCGATTTAAAGGGGGGGCTGTCGGCTAGCTTGGTCTAGGCTTGTAGCCTCGGGCGTTATAGACGAGAGTTCAAATCTCTCCAGCCCCATCACAAATCTCACAAAACAAAAAAATTATGTTGATTTTTCTACCCATACCCAAGAAAACTGACCACTTATGCATAACTTGACGCTTCTTAAATACTTCAAGTACGATAGGTTTTGTTCATGGGATATCAACCGCCGAAAAAGTCGCCTCGAGCCTCTGGTCGAGGATACAGAAAGTTGCAACATGAAAAGGTCAAAGATAGAGGACGGAAGCATAGATCTGCAGGTGATTCCAAGCGGGAGGAGCAGCATGTTGCTACTATGAAAGAGATTTCGGACAAAACACTCAAGCGACTACGTACTCTAGGCAGCCAAAGATTTGGTTCTTCCCCGTTCAGTGAGCACTTCGACCGTTGGCTAGTGAACCTAACAGATGTCCTGTCTGAGTTTGAGTCAAGTCCAAACATAAGCGCAGATGATCAATTCGTAAAAGAGCGCTCACAAATACTCGCCATTGTTAAAATTGAGCTTGAGGAAAGACGCCGTAAGGAGGCTTCTCTAGAGGAAGCTAGCAAGAGTCTATCGAAGAGCAAAAATCTTCTTGAACGAATCAACGAAGAATATGCTACTAGGACTAGGGAGATTAAAGGGCAAAAAAATAGTGAAATCAAGCGTCTGTATAACAATATTGATAGTCTCAAAGAAGAACTGGATTATATAGTTAGGATGAAAACTGGCCTCTTCAGAGGCATCTCCAAGAAGGATAGGGAAGAGAAAGAGACAGAGACAACTCAGGAACTGAACACCGGACAAAGGGAACTTGAATTAGCATTACTGGATTTCACTGAAGTACAAGAAAGGCTCCGAGACGAGTATGAAAGAAAGAAGCAACCAGTCATCGAGCAGATAAAAGATTGCCAGAAAAAGATTGAAAACCTGGAGACCGATGGTTCTCGAGAAGACAGATGGTTTGCTTGCGAAGCTCTCATAGATGCAGTGAATGCACTTCTCCAAAGAAAAAAGCTCCAGCTTCATTAGCCCGCTCAATGCTACCCATTCCAGTATTTTCTGACTTGCTGACGATTTTTCATTTCTTGGAGCGTGAATGCGTGTCCCTAAATTCGTAAATCAATTAGTCTCGCAACTACGCGCACTCATGCGCATTAACCCAGCATTTGAGACATTTATTAAACTAATTTTGACAATTGTAATAACATGCAGAAGAGACAAATAGGCTTTGGTCTTGTTGCTGGAGCTTCAGTATTTGTCATAGTTCTACTGCTATTGGTTCAGTTGCTGGGGTTCCGCTTCAGGCTTTGGTAAGTTCACAAAACGGCTGGTGGATAGTATCTGTGTCGCCTGAGAATCCAAAGATAGGGGAAAACATAACAATTGAAGTGGCTGCTGGCAATATCGAGTTACTTCCGATGAGCAATGCGACCGTCAATATTATTGAAAATGGAAAACAGCCGTTTTCAGTTTATTTGGACGAGCATGGACAAGCATTCTTCATTTATTCTGGCGGTTTGGCGGTCGTGAAAGTCAGCGAATCATGTCCAAGCTGGTGGTTCATTTCACGTTATTTTGTTGTTCCCACTACACATGGATATGGATTTGTGGGGTGACAATCTCTGGTGCCGTTGCCGCTGGTCTGATTGCTGGTTTTGTATATGTGCTTCAAAAGAAACGCGGAATTAATAACGATAATTAAAAAGCAACTAAAAAGGAAGAACATACTTTTTTGGTTCATGGTACTAAAAGGAAATTTAGGAATTGTCATGCGAGCTAGTGTAATCAATCATTAAGTTAACCCTAACTTTTGCCTAAGGCCTGTATCCGCTCAGGGTGCAAAGCGCCAAGGAAGCTGCTGTTAAATCCGCAGTCGTTCCAGGATTGCACTTGTTTTGGGATAGCCGTAGTTTCTTATCAAATGCTATGAGGTTTTTTTTGCCTTTCTCAGTTTCTAATCCGCCAAGCTCCAAAACAGCCTTAGCGTCAGATGACACGTCCTCTGCTTTTTCCCTGCCAACTTTTCTTGCTACAAAAGTGTCGGGGCGTTCTGAGAGGATTTTTAAGTAGGTGTGAACGACTGCTGTGTTCAAAGGTTTACTTTTAAGCTGCTCCATCAAGTACGGGTAAGCCAAATCGAATGTAACAGGGTAATTTGTCACCCATTCGGCGCAGATGTCGTCGTATGCTGAGGCGAGTTTGAAAACCTCAAATAACGTGACATTCTCTCGCATCAAGCGCTCTTTGGAGCGTGGGTCAGTGACATCAAGGTCTGGCGCGTCGTTGAGACCACTTGGATTGGCAATGCCTACCGCTTCGTAGAGGTGAACTGAGTCCTGTGCAGTGGTTGATTTAACCGCCAAATCAATATTTTTGCGCAAAACAGAAAAATCAAAAAGGTAATTTTTGTTGGTAGGAGTCATGCCTGAGGCTACAGCGATTGGCGCAAAGAGCATTATCGTTCCCAGAATAGTGTTTCCACCCTTTTGCCAAGCATTAACATCGCTGGCGCAGGTCTTTATGAGTTGTCCCAAGCCAACCTCGCTTATGCCAAGTTTCTTTTCTGCCACTGAAGCCCCACGGTAAGCAGCCTCTTGGAAGGATGGTCCTGCAGCAACGGCTGAAGCCAAGAAATGCTGGCATATTGTTGCTTCAAATCCCGAGGTGAAGTTGACGTTGCCTGGTTTTTCTGCGCTGACCTCAAGCAGTATCGCCAACTCTAAACATTTGGAAATGTGTTGTGCTTTTTCTTGGTTGCTCATCGGCTCATCCACCTTAAATGGTTCAAAAAACGTTTATTTAAGTTTGTGAAAAACTACAAGCAGTCTATGCTTAAGTAAAGGGATTTGGATGAGGGCACGAGAAGGCGACTTAATCAAAACAAAGAGCAAAGTGGTTTTTGATGTTAAAGGCTTAGTTCACCCAGCAGGCAAAATTGTTGCGTTTCCCCGATTTATTCCCTCGCCGCAGGGCACTAGGCAGGGCAAAGAAGGCATTTACGGCAAAGTGTACAGCCTTAGTGACAGGTTCAAGTACCTGCAGGAAAATCATCCTGACCTTATAGTTTTTGACCCAGTCTTTGGTGAAACGCTCTGCGAAGTCCCTATTGCAGAAATAGCTGAGCATTATCAGCCTGCAGAAAAGCTTGCGTCATTACGATTATCCAAGCATCTTACCACATTAGAGAGTAAGGCGGTGCGCCTGGCTGAAACTCTTAAGGCGGAAACGAACATTCCTTGGAACAACGTAGGGATTTCCGGTTCGATAATGGCTGGTTTAACCACTGAGAAATCAGACATTGACCCGCTGGTCTACGGCGTTGATAACTGCCGGAAAGCTTACGCGGCGTTGCAGAGATTGCTTAAAGGCAAGGATTCTGGGTTCAAGCCTTATACACGAGCGGAGCTAAAGGAGCTGTTCGATTTCCGTTCGAAAGACACCCAGATGAGCTTCGAAGACTTCGTTTTAGTCGAAAGTCGTAAGGCGTTTCAAGGCAAGTTCATGGGAACAGATTATTTTATTCGTTTCGTGAAGGATTGGAACGAAACCTTTGAGCAATATGGTGAGGCGTGCTTCAAGAACAGCGGCTACGCAAAAATAACAGCCAAAATAGCAGACAGCACTGATTCGCTTTTCACACCCTGCACATACAAGCTTGAAAATGTCCGAGTTGTTGAAGGACCCAAGTTGCAGCCAATAATTGAGATTGTTTCTTTCAGGGGCAGGTTCTGTGAACAAGCAGAGAACAGCGAAACGGTTGAGGCTCAAGGAAAAGTTGAATTGGTAACCAACAAGAAAAACGGCGGCGAACATTACCGTTTAATTCTTGGCAATAAGCCGTCGGATTACATGGTCCTGTCGCATGTTTAGTGCAGCACTCTCAAGGTTTGCTCATAGTAGCGTGGGCAATAAGTCAAAGTAACCTGACTGAAACTTTCTTTGGGCGACACTACTTCTTCGAGGTTGCCTTCAACAATTACCACTTCGTCATTTTGCGCTTGCTGACGGAACTCTTCCATGAAAGAGAAAACCCTCTTAGCCTTAAGCGCTTCTGGTCCGCCGCTTAACACTTCCAATGGCTCAATGTCGTAGATTGATGGGATGAAGGGTGCTTCATCATCCGATGTGATGCGTGCTTTGAGTTTAACCCAGCTTTTTTGTTGGATTCTTGTTTTTGGGTCGTATTCTGATTTGATTTCGCTCCAAGCTTTTACAGGTTCAAACTCGGCTTTTATAGTTCGTTTGCTGGCTTTATCGTCGTATAAACCGTAGATTTGTTTTCTTCGCTGATGCCAAACGAAGTCTTCAACGGTGAAATTTTTGAAGCGCCAATCCTTGCCTTCCATGGCTTGGTCTGATTTAAACTCGTTATGCAAACCTGAACTCTTATCGCAGTATAGGGCTTCGAGTGTTTTTCTGATTTTGGCGTTTTCTTTTTTGCCGTAAACTATCAGGTCTATGTCTGAAAACTTTGGGTGATGGAAACCATGAAGCATGGAGCCGAAAACTCCAAAGTTCCGCGGGGTTAAGCCTGAATTTTCGAGTGATATGTTAAGCACACGTTCCATTGCACCAAGCAACTCGTCTGTCGGACCAGCCTCAAGCAAAGCTGCTAGTCGCTCCTCAGGTTTTCTTGCTTCCATTATTGCATTCTGGTTTACGCCGACAATTTTTTGCCCAAGCATCTCATGGAAAACCAAGTACTGAGGATACTTCTTAGCTACCAACTTCATGCCTTCGTCATTATAGAACTTGTAGTAAAGCTGGTTTCTGCCAGTTCTTGGCGCTCGCGGGTCCTTTGACTTGAAAATGTTTGCTGAGGCATACTCAGCATCGCATATGTAAGCGTCTGGCGGGTGGGAGTAGCCGAAGACACGGAAGATTAAGCCTTCACTTGTCTGGATTGCGTCCCGGTCGCGCAGATTCAAGCAGTTGGCCAAATGTATTCTTCCTCGGAGGTTGCTGTTCCAACAACCACTTGATAGAAGACTTCGCTTGAACTGGTTGATTCGACCCTTTCTAGTTTGCCTGCGACTTTGATTTCGCTGGCTTTACGGGCGATGTTTCTGTAACAGCCTATGTTTGAGACCACTTGGGTGGGGATTTTGTTTAGGTCAAGCTCTGACTGGTCGTCTTGGGGTTTGTAACCTGTGATTTTGTAGGTTGCTGGGCGATACATAGCTTCAGTGTCATCACAAACAGTGGCTTGGAAACACACTGGGTCAAGCGGTATAAAACGGTACGCTCCATATTTCGCTTTGACTTCTTCGGGCTTTTGCGTTGCATTATACATGAATATTTTACCTTGATATTTTCCTTGGAATTTTCTGGCGGCTTCCAAGCGGTTGCCAATAATGTAGCTTAGTTTTGCAGTGTTGACAAGTCTTGCTATGGCTTCTTCTACTAGACGAAAGTTTTCTGTGCCGTAAACAACAAAGTCAATGTCTGACTCAGGCGCATGCATGTTCAGAGCGATGGAGCCATGAACACCGAAGTCGCTTAAGGGCACGCTCGATTCTTCGGATATTAAATGGATGAGATCTAAAGCCATTTGTTGCAACTTATCACGTTTCGGAAGGTTCTCCAACCAGACCAAACGGTCTTTAGGGACAAAAACCTGCTGAATTAATTCGAAGGGTGCAGTGATTAGTTCCTTGTTGCGGAAGGGACAGTAATAGAGGTAATCTGGGAAGTTTTTGCGGAACGTTTCAATGAAAGTCTGGTAGTTTTTCGCAGTGTACAACTTTTCTGCCCTGAAAAGCTGGTTGTCACCGAATTTCCAGGTTCTCTCCAGCATTTCAACGTTAAAAAGCTCCTTGTACTTGGCTGGGATGTATTTGAGAAATGCAAAAACGCGGTCGTCCGGATGCTCGTATCCAAAGGTGTTGAGTATTAAGCCGTCTTTAGTTACAAAGGTATCTCCATCCATTGGAACCCAAATTTCTTCTGCCGTGTGCATGCACCGCGAATAAGATAAAAAGTGTACATTAAAAAATCTATTGCATCCCCTGCCGATAGGTTATCTGAACTTAATGCTTTCTTGAACTAAAAGATTAGAGAAATAACCAAACCAGAAGAGTTAGCTTTGTGAAAAAAGATATATTCAAAAACGAATTCATTCTTGACAATAACTGGTGATAAAAGATGGCTTCATCTAACGCTGAAGAAAACAATGACGAAATGGTTGTTACACCTTGGGAAGTAAAAGGTAAGGTAGACTACGAACGTTTAATACGCGAGTTCGGCACCCAACCATTAACCACCCAGCTACTTGAAAAATTAGAAAACCGTACAGGCAAACTGCACGTTCAACTTGAAAGAAAAATATTCTTCAGCCATCGAGACCTAGACACAGTTCTGGACCTCTATGATAGAGGCATAAAATTCGTCCTCTACACTGGCAGAGGACCGTCTGGTCCCGTGCATATCGGGCACCTTGTTCCATGGATTTTCACACTTCACATTCAACAAAAATTCAATACGCGATTATATTTCCAGCTGACAGACGACGAAAAATACCTCATAGATAACGACGCCAACTTGAAAGAAACGCGCAAATACGCATATGAAAACGCCCTAGACCTCATAGCGCTAGGATTCAAACCAGAGAACACCTTCATAATCTATGACACCGAAGACATCGATTTGCTGTACGACATTACACTTGAAGTTGCCAAACGAATCACTTACAGCACCGCCCGCAGCAGCTTTGGCTTCCAAGACAGCACCAACATAGGCTGGGTATTCTGGCCAGCCATCCAAGCCGCACCATGCTTTATCCACAAAAAACTCACAGGCGAGAATGTACCTGCGCTTATTCCTGCAGCTATCGACCAAGACCCCTACTGGAGAGTAACACGCGATATAGCCCAAAAACTCGGCTACTACAAACCTGCCCAAATCCACTGTCGCTTCCTACCTGGCCTCGGTGCAGGCGGAAAAATGAGCGCCAGCATGCCAGAAACCAGCATATTCACAATAGACCCACCCGACGTGGTCAAAAAGAAGATTTGGAACGCTTTCACAGGAGGCAAAGGCACAGCCGCAGAACAACGAAAAACAGGCGCTGACCCAACAGTCTGCAGCATATTCCAATACTACTTCTACCTTTTCGAAGAGGATTCTGGGAAACTTGCCGAACGAGAACGCCGATGCCGAGCAGGCGAAATGCTATGCGGCGAATGCAAAAAAGACATCGCAGACAAACTCAACAAATTCCTAGAACAACACAGGGAACGCAGAGAAAAAGCCAAAGATGTAATCGACCAATACCACGTAAGACGCAAATGAATTTAATAAACGCAGATATCCCATTTGGAAACGAAAATACTTCCTCGTACTTTAGTGTACTTTCTGTACTTCCTTGTCCTTCTTTGTACTCAACCTGCAAACGATTCAAAACCCCAAATTAAAAAAGCAACTTGAAACAGCTATTAAAAAAACAGAAACGGAGAATCATTTTTGGGTACTGTCACTCACAACAGCATCACGAGAAGGCACAAAGCCTAACCATAACTAGTTCTTGGCTAAAAGGTCCCTGATAAATACACTCAAAAAACTAAATTAATAGGGGCTTTATGGTAAAACTGCGTGGCTAGCAGAAAGGGAAATCAAAAGTCAGCGGCTTGAATTGGTGAGCCTAACCCATGTTGAAGCACCTCAACGCCATAATGGAGTAGACTTTTCACCGCGCTTACCCTGCTTCCAGGCACACACGCAACACCATGAATTAAACCATACAAAGACAAAAACGTCATGATTAGAAACCTAGATTTCGAATAGACCACAAGCATTAAAACAAAAAGAGACAACCTTGAAACCCAACTACTCGAAGTCCATAGAAAGCTCATCATGCCACTTCTTGCAAGCACTAGCCTCAACGGAAAAAGTTAAGGGTTTTGTTTAATTCTCGTCCAATACTCATCTTTGCTAAAGCTCCACAGCATTTTGAACATTCGTTATATGAGAGAAGACGAAGACTTGTTCTGCGAGTGCTTTTTAATTAGGTCTTGGATGGCTTTGGTTCTTAGCAATTTTCTAAGTTATGTGAAGTTCTTGTGTAAAATTGAGCAAATTAACTTCGTACGAGCAATCCAAATGGTGTGGCAAGTCACTTGTTTTTGGCACTTTTGCATTGACAGCAACTTATTTTTGTGCCTTTTTTGGCTTCAGCTTCTTCCCTCGTTATCACACTGGTTCTTACTAGTTTGCCACAGCAATCACAGATAAATTGCACTTCAGCAACACGGTCGTTAGATTGAAGAACCTTAATGGGCACACTCA
>Ga0187848_10002449_pt1 | contig 14588 bp, 18 predicted proteins | sample June2016WEW_4_40_FD_132424 | JGI IMG/M metagenome (GOLD analysis project Ga0187848, IMG submission 132424) | Peatland microbial communities from SPRUCE experiment site at the Marcell Experimental Forest, Minnesota, USA - June2016WEW_4_40 | ecosystem: Environmental > Terrestrial > Soil >... | reverse complement strand
TTTTTTAGTTCGTTTTTTTCTCTGCTGCAAAAGTTCTTCCAAATCTCGCATTTGGATATTTGGTAAAGAGCACATGATTGTCATTTTGAAGCTTCATCTTATTAGGATTTATGAATTATTGGTCCACTACAATAAATCTCAAAATCTTATGGTCATGTAGAATTTACTTGTCGTATAGTTCTGGTATTAGCCGAGCTAACTTGACCCAGTTTTCAGCAACGTTCTGTTTTATTAACGGTTTGAGACCAGCAAAAACCTGCGGTGGCATCAGCGTCATCCAACCTTTCGTAACCACGAGTTGGTCTTCAAAGTCAAGCAAGGAGAAAAGCCATTTAGCTAGAGTGGGAAATCTATCAGGCGGAACTTTTTTTGACATAATACCAACAATGGAACCCTGCTCGCTTTCTGTTGTTCGCTCTCTAAGAATCGGGTACAGATGAGCGTCTTCCTTGTCCAAATGAATTCTTAATTGCGAATTTAGGACTACTGTCGCCCTAGCGGTTGCAAGAGGATCAGGATTTTTCCGCATTGCTTCCAACCCACTAACCATGTTATCAAGCTCACGATGATCCATCATGTAAGCCACAGCAACAAGAGGAGCCACTTTGTCAACAGCAGGGAAAACCGCTGCCTCCTCACCCTTAGCGTGATAATCCAGAACCTCGCCCATAATATGAAGCCGATCCAAAATGAAAGTTAGATCCCCCTCCACCACGGGTTATTTTAAAGACTGCATCATCAATTTGAAAAATATCACGACGAAACGCATTATGCAACGAACGCACTATATCAATCGGTCCTGACAAAGATTCACATCCAAACCCCAAAAGATCTATCGCGTTATTAAAAATATGTTATTGTGGTCATACAGGTACAAAAAGGAAAAAAAGAGGTTTTTCGAGTGACATCTCCACTTTGGCAGGGGGTTCAAATCAACCCCTCGGCTTTCCAATTTATTTCTCTTTTGGGTCAACACAAAACTATTTATTTTCAGTCTACTACTTTTTAATTTGTATTTGGGTATGTTGACCTAATAATAGTAATCTAAAGGTTAACTTTATTCAAAAAAGAGAATTGGGTGTGGTAAGTTAGGCATCGATTTGAGGAAGTGAGATTATTAAAACAGAATCATTTGATGTTGAGAAAACTGTAATGGAACTGGTTATAGAGGATGATGTGGCAAAAAAGAGGCAGTTAGTCAAAAAGATTTTTGACGCCGCTTATGAAGAGGGGATTTATCCCGCTAGTATCAATGAATTTTATATGGCCCGCGGCAGGGGAGAATTCGACGGTTTCACAGTTCCCGCGATAAATTTGCGGAGTATGACTTATGATCTGGCTCGTGCAATTTTTAGAGTGGCAAATAAAAATGATTCTGGCGCTTTCGTCTTTGAGATTGCCCGCTCTGAGATCGGTTATACTAATCAACCGCCGATCGAATTCGCAGGCATGGTTATGGCAGCAGCGATAAAAGAGGGCTATTCTGGTCCAGTCTTTATCCAAGGAGACCATTTTCAAGTTAACGCCTCCAAGTATAAAGAGAATCCCAATAAAGAACTTGAGGGCTTGCAGGCTTTAATTGGGGATGCGGTTAGTTCGGGTTTCTTCAACATCGATATCGACTCATCAACACTTGTCGATTTATCCAAACCGAATTTTAAGGAACAGCAGCTCCTAAATTATGAAGTTTGCGCAAAGCTCACGCAGTTTATCCGTCATCTTGAACCGAAGGGGTTGACGGTTTCGGTGGGAGGAGAGATTGGCGAGATTGGGCATCAGAATTCGACACCTGAAGACCTCCACGTTTTTATGGACGGTCTCAAAGAAAAGCTAATCAAGGGTTTAGTTGGCATAAGTAAGATTTCAGTTCAGACGGGAACAACTCATGGCGGCATTGTCCTTCCTAACGGGTCAATCGCCCAGATCATGCTTGACTTTAACACGTTGAAGACTCTTTCTGAGATTGCCCGCAAAGAATATGGGCTGGCGGGTGCTGTTCAGCATGGAGCGTCAACGCTGCCTCCTGAGGCATTCCACAAGTTTGTCGAATGTGAAACCGCTGAAGTACATTTGGCGACGGAGTTCCAGAACATGATTTACGAATCAAAGCATTTTCCTGCTGATCTAAAGAAGAAAATATACGCATGGCTAAAAGTCAATGCTATAAGCGACGCTAAGCAAGGCGAAACTGAAGATCAATTCCTCTACAAGACTCGAAAAAAAGGGTTAGGTCCCTTCAAGAAAGAAATTATGAGACTGACACAAGAGACGCGCGATGCAATTGCGGCTGAAATCGAGTCAAAGTTCGATTTCCTCTTCAAACAACTCAACGCCGTAAATAAGAGAGACCTATTGAATAAATACGTATGCGCCCCCTCAAACAAAGAAAACCGTATACCCTAACACTCAAGCGTTGTTACCAATTGCCTCGTTACAGCCCATTGGTATTTTCTTTTGGGTGAACTAAGGTTTGACAATTGTGAGTTGTATCGGCGTTGTCTGTATTCCATAGGTTGGGCCAGTTTGACCAATTATGTTGTATGTTCCTAGCGAGACTGGGTCTCCTTCAACTGAAGCATTGAAATTGCACGTCTGCAGCCAAGTGAAGCTGGCTGACATTCTCTCTCCGGCGTGAAGCGGCACGATGGCTATGAATTGAGCTATGGCTCTGAAATTTGACCAATGGTATACTAAATTGTTTGTGTCGTTGTAAACTTGAAAATCAAAATCTAATCCTGTATGGTCGAAGTTTATTGTCTGATTGCTGATGTTGGTGATTGCCAAAGTTAGGTTGATGGGTTCGCCTAAATTGTAGGCGGTTTTTCCTAGGGTCATGGTAAGTTCGAGATTGCCATTTTCTCCGGACGCAGTGAACTCATTGGAGTATTGGGCTATTTTCACCGGAGTGACGAAATCGAACATAGATCCGTTTTGCAGCGCGCCTATGATTTCCAGCGGGTATGTTTGGTTTGTTTCAAATCCGGCGCCAATAAGAGTATCTGTTTGGGATGCGTCTTGGTTGGGCAACAGTGGGTTGCTTGAAGATACATCGTCGAAAACGTAGGTGTAGTTGTGTCCTGATAGGGGTAATACTGCTTTAAGGCTAACTACAGTGTTGGTTGCGTTATTTTGCAGGATGACTTCAATTGTTGGTCCGCCTGGATTATAGGGCTGAAAAATACTAACTGAAACTACGGTTAGAGGGCCTGCATTTACAGGAGCGGGTGTTGCAGTCGGCGAAGAAGCCGGTGATATGATAGGAGTAGAAGTAGGGGTTAAAGAGTTACTATTCTTTGCCAGTTCTTTCTGTGCAATATAGTAGGCGCCGACTACTGCAATCAAAAGCATAACCAATAACAAGACAACCTGTGCCTTCGCCAAGGCTCTTTCCAATAGACTCTTTCCCCTAATTCTATCAATAGATAATGTGAAAGATTAAAATTAACTGGTCTGCAGACGACTATTGCTCTATTGTATCTGGTATTCTTTGATTGTTCCGCTCTATTTCTTTATTTGAGGAATACATAAACCCACACAAACGCTTTTTAGGGTCAATTTTCAAAGTTGAGAGTATGTCTGCGAATAAAAAGAAGATAGTTTTAAACTGGAAAGGAAAGTTTCGTTTCGAAGCCAAAAACGAGAAAGGGCTTTCAGTGAACTTCGACGCGCCTGCAAAATATGGAGGAGAAGACACAGCACCGACACCCATGGAAACAGTCTTGGCAAGTTTGGCGGGATGCACCAGTTTTGATGTTGTCACTATTCTGAAAAAGAAAAGACAGAATATCACGGGCTACTCCGTTGAGGCCGAAGCTGAAAGGACTGACGAGCCGCCAGAAGTTTTCACCAAAATCCACATCAAGTACATCGTTAAAGGAAAGAACATTAGTAAAGAAGCCGTTGAGAAAGCAATCCAACTCTCATACGACAAATACTGTTCGGTCGGAGCGATGCTAAAGAAAGCAGCGGAAATCACAACCTCATACGAGATAATACAGGAATAATCTTAACCTATAAATTAATAATATTTGCTCTCAGAAGCCATTTTACATCGTCAAGCTATAGAGCGTTACCCTGTACCTTTATTATATGTCCAACAGATTGTGGTTTAATTGTTTGAAGCATCTGATTGGAATGTAGGGAATGTAGCTAAAAGGAATCTCTGATTTGTGAGCTCCTAATCTTTTATTTTAAGTCTGCGTGGTCAACATTAGGGGTTCCACGCTTGAGCAAGTGCCAAGTTGACGTCTTTTCAGTTTCAGCCAAGACGCAACTGTCAATCGGCAAACCCTGAATTTCCGCGCTTTTTTCCAAACCAGCAAACGAAGAGAGAAAGGGGACAGTCATGTTCGAAAAATCAGCAACGCTGATTTTCCCGCATAAAGGTTAGCCCTTTAGCTTAAATAGCATTTTCGGTAAAGTGACTATTCATGGCATTTGAGCTTATTCCTCTACCAATCTCTATCATTTTAGTTTTTGTTTTTATCGCAGCTTCTATGGTGGTCTTATGGAAACTTCGAAAAAGAGGCAAAGTGTACCTTATTCTCTTAACTTTAGGTATAGTGCTTTTAGCTATTGCATTAGCCTCCACAGTTTACGTATTTACCTCTCCTCCTAATCCTATTGGAAACGGACCTGTAGAAATTGAAATAATCTCCAGCCAAGCTTCCTATGCTCCAAGCCAACAGGTACACTTCCAAATCTTCATCAATAACCCTCATGACTGGACGGTACCCTACCCAACATATGTATCGTATAACTTGCCACCCGTCGGCTATACAATCAATGGTGACCCTCTGCATGCTAGTCAAAATTCACCATTCCCTCCTCATTCAAGAACACTACTTCAAACACCGACCCTTTGGACCCCAAGTCAGTCAGGAAATTATGCCCTCACAGTCACCCTACATGGCGCCGTTGACTATGGTCAATCAGCCAACTGCACTGTAGAAGTGGAGCCTGACACATAGCAAAAGAAACCCTCGAAAAGCTATAACTAGACAGCACAATTAACAACAAAGGGATTGCAATCAATAAAGAAACAAATAATAGAAAATTACTAAGCCCTAAAGCGGGTTACAACGACTACACCAATGTTCACAGCAAAAGCCACCTGTCTCTCACCTTCGTGTCACGTCGTGTTCTTTCTTTTTTCAGAGCTTTTGGCCTGGTTAAACAGTTACCAAAGAAATGCCGCAATGTATGTATGCTGGTCTCAGCCTTGGGTTTTACATGCATTGCTTGCTGAACATTTAAACTATCTTTATGTTTACGTCATCTATGCTGCCAAATTTTTGGTCACGTGTTAACAAAAGCTCGTCGTTGGATAGTGAAATTCCTGCTATAAGCAAATCATTCTCGTTGATCATCTTTCCAGCTTTGCTTAACTTCTCAAAAAGTAAAGCCGCCTTTCTGGCAGATGGTCTGTCGAAAGGGCAAACAATTATAGCAGACAAAAACTTCTTCGCGACCTGCCTTTTTAGTTCGGTCTTATGCTTGAGTAATTCATACTCTGTTATGGTTGTTGTTTTGATTTCGTCTTTCTCAGCGAGTTCTTTTACTAAGGAAACAATTTTTTCGTCGCCCGCTAAGAAATCTATTATAACACTTGTATCTATGAACGTCATCTGCTCACTTCTATGTCCTTCCGTAATTCGTCTCTCTTTCGGCGGATATTTTCGATTTCAATAGCTCAAGATTGTCCTTTTGATTCTTCATGACCCCTGCAAAGCTCATGATGTCTCTTTTTTCTTCTTGTGAGCATAGATTTTCCTTTATAACCTGCGAGAAGCTTTTTTTGCCTTTTCTTTTTGATAGAAGTTCATAAACCTCATTTGAAACTGAAATCTGTCTCGCCATTAAGCATTCCCTATATACATAATGCATATACATCATTTATTTAAATTGCCGCAAAGAGATAAACTTCTTCCCGATAATGCTTTCGCTTGAAACGCGGGTAGCCCGATTAGCCGAATGCAACAATAACCTAAGGTGGGTTACAACCAACACACCAGCCTATCCTGTCACCCGACTTGCTTTTGTCGAAACGAAAGCCATTCTACTAGAAGAGAGCAAAAAAGGTCTACGGAGAGGAATCGGAATGTTCGAGGGCGAGCAATTAAATTGGAAGGATGCGGGTGCTGCAGTGTTCCTAAACCATTAAGTAGACATCCAACCCACGATATTATATGGCAAAAGCTACGCCTCCAAAGATAACCTACGTTACTCTCTTCGCAGATGAGAGCATACACCCGAAATACGAGGTTGCTCTGGAAAGATTCGAAGGGGAACTCGGAAGCATTACCCCATGTACATCGGAGAGCAAGAAGTATGGTTAGAAGACGGCGAGTTCGAGCACCATAGTTCTATTGACACGTCGATAACAGTTGGCCACTTCCAGGTCGGTACCCGAGTACACGCGAAGCTTGCGATTGCAGCTGCAAAGGAAGCGTTCCCGCAGTGGAGTGAAAAAAACTGGCAGGACCGAGTCAGGATCATGAACAGGGCAACCAATCTAATTGATGAGCGAAAGTTCGACATAGCTGTCGCCATCACATATGAGGTGGGGAAGAACCAGCTTGAAGCCTTGGCTGAATGCTGGGAAGCAATAGATGCGATAAAGTTCTACTCAAAAATCATGGAGAAAAACAATGGATACGTTGAAAAGATGGACCAAGGGGTCCTGGCGAAAATTGCACGGTGATCTCGAAACCATTTGGCTGAACCCCACATTTCTGTCTGAAAGGCTATAGTTGTTTGTATATCGGTTGGCTATAATTTTACCTAGTCCAAGGTTGACAGGAATTCTAAGGTTTTACGGTGTTTAGCCACCCCAGATAAGCTTCTCGCATTTTCTGCAAGTTCTCCAACACATGTACACCTTCCACGCTTTCGAGTTTTCGGACTTGGTCAGCTTCTTGTTTGCGTACTCTCAGCTTCATTTCTTTGCCGTTAGGAAGTTTCGTGTAAACGATGCTTTCCCTGTAGTCTGTTGGCAATATGTAAACTGGCACAAAGGCTTTCAAACTCATAATCGCCGAGTTCGTTATCAACGTGTCACCTATGCCATTAACGAGTTTAGCGACCGTATTTGACGTTGCAGGGGCTATGAGCAAAAACTCGTACTTGCGCATTTGCAGCCAAGCGGCAAGAAAAGGAGAATTAGAATTAAGCTCAACCTGCACTTTCGGAAAATTCCTCTTCAACTCATCCTCAAGCCTATAAAACTTCAACACAGTATCAGCAGCTTTCGAAACAAAAACATCAATCTCCACAACATCTTCCGACTGCTTCTTCAAATCCTTCATTACTTCCAATATTTCAGCAATTTTATCGCCAGCACCGGTGATTCCCCAAGCAACCTTACGCTTCTTAACCTTAACACTTTCACCCATAACAATCACCCATTATTTTTCTCCATACTTCTCCAGAAAAGCCGCGAACCGCTTCACAGTCTTGCTCAAACTCCTAAAACCCTCCTCATCCAACTTGACACCCTCCAAAGTGTCCTTAGACCAGAAAGTTGCACCTAAATTAGCGCCGAAGAATCCTCCACCTACAGGTATCATACCGTTTATGATGTAAAAGGCGTGAATCTGCATTAATGCGAATTCTTGGCCACCCGATCTGTCTCCCCCAATTGCTATGCCCATACCGATCTTGCCTTTGAAAACATTTTTGTCCGCAGCAACTAATGCACGTGTTCTATCCATCAACGCTTTAATTTGGGCACTAACTCCCCCGTTATACACTGGTGTCGCAAGGACAATTCCTTTTGCCTCGGTAAGCAACGCGTAAAGGTTCTGCATATCATCTTGGAAAAAACATTCTTTGTTTTTGAGGCAATAATCACAATGGATACAAAACTCGATCCACTTTCCCCGAACCGTCCACAACTGCGTTTCAACACCTTTCTCGTTTAGCATTCGCAGAGCTTCTTTCAAAACATAATCAGTAGCTTGTTCTCTTGGGCTTCCGCAAATTCCAACAATCATAAGCTTCAATAAAGGTTAACTGTTAATTTGCATTAAAGCATTACTCCAAAACCGTGTCCAAAAATGGTCAAGATACTGCAACATTGAGAATTACACGTCTTTGAGGTAAAGCAAACCCTCAAAAAGCTGATTAGAAATCCCCTATCTACCTTATTCTTTTTGAGCAGTACGGACAGATGTTCTGATCGTCTCTAACAGGTCGTTTGCAATGTGGACATATTTTTGTATAAGGCGCTTGTGGACGGTTAGTTGCCGGTTGATTAATCCTTGAGGATGAATAAGGCTGGTATGACTTGGTAGTTGCCGGTTGATTAAATCTTGAGGATGAGTAAGTTTGGTATGACTTGGTAGTTGCCGGTTGATTAATCCTTGAGGATGAATAAGGCTGGTATGAACTTTTAGTTGCAGGTTGATTAGTTCTTGAGGGTGTGTAAGGCGTCTTTGACGGAGTTGACGGACGCGGCTCGTAAGGTGAGGCTTCCCCATATGATGACGGTTTTTGTCTGCCACGTTTTAGGTATACGGCAGTCATAAAAAAGGCTAATGCAATTACAGCTGCGGTTACGGCGATCGTTATCGGTGACCAAAATCCGCCATTCACTGTTACGGGAACTGTTACAGGAACATTCGTAGGGCTTAACCCTGTGGTTCCTGTAGTTCCTGTGGTTCCTGTGCTCCCTGTGGACCCTGTGGGTGTGCTTGTCGGTTTGGTTGTAGAAAGTGCTTGGGTGACTTCAAAAGTTGTTGTGGCAACCTCTCCTGAGTTACCCGTTGCGGTAACAGTATACGTGCCGGGAGACACTGACGGAACTGTAAATTGCAAGCTTACAACATTATATGAATATGATGGTGTTAATGTTCCGACATTTGCGGTTCCAAGCGAGATGCTTACTGGGTTAGGTGCCGTGAATCCAGATATTTGGACCACAAATAATGAGCCCGCAGGACCCTGAGAAGGATTTACTGTTACGGATTGGCTTTGTGCCTTAGCCATTGGCGTTATTATTACTGCTAATGTTAATATGCTTAGAAAAAGTAGCACAAACGTTGCTTTGCTAAAACTCTTCTCAATATCAATAAAACCCTTTTGCAATGAAATAACGCCTCTCCTTCATCGAATAGCTTTTCGTAGATATAAGATTTGGCATATTTAGGAGATTAAATAAATGGTTAAAAATCGTTATAAGGATATTTTTGTTTCTTTGACATAAAGCAAATCTTTCGTAACTTCCGGCACTGGAAAGCAACGGCGGCTGCAAGCGAATCGACAATAAACAAAAAGAACAAAAAAAAGATTAAGCGGTTGATTACTCAGATTCGAAGTATTCTTCTGGTTTCGGCGGAATCGGTGGTAAACCTCTGCGTTCACGAATCTTCTTTATTGTGTCAGCTTGCATCTGCTCTGGAACTGGTGCCCAACGGCTAAACTGTGTCGCCCAGAAAGCTCTACCCGAGGTGGAACCGCGCAATTCATCAGCGATTCCGAAACTTTCGGAAACTGGCATTTCAGCTTTAACAGTAATCATGTCTTCTTCCGAGGGCATGTCTAAGATTTTGCCGCGTCGCTTGTTAAGTAAAGTTATAACGGAACTGACGAATTCGCTTGGAACCTTGCATTCGAAACTTATTAGCGGCTCAAGCAGTTTTGGATCGCTCAGCAGTATAGCGCAATATATTGGTCTCCAAGTCATTGGGATAGCCTGTGCTGGGCCTCTGTGAACTGGGTCTTCATGGAGCGTAATATCTTCAAGGTTGATTTTTAAGCCGTAAGCTGGTTCTTTAGCTAAAGGTGAAGTGTGCACAGCCTCGCGGAACCCTGTTTTAATATGGTCGAGGACTTCTTCCACGTACTGTCTTCCTCTGATACGATTGCAAAGAATGTTGTTTTCTTCGACCGCTACTGCGCCTTTAGCTTCGTCCGGAGCCCAACCTAACGACCGTAGTATTTTAGTTCGTTCATCTTTATTCTGCATATCATTAATTTTATCAGACTTTATTGCTTCAATCACTTCATCTGACAGCTTCTCAATGGTTATCCACAGTTTGTTGTGTTTGTTGGGGCTTTTACCCATTATTGGTGGACCACGATAATCGTGACTTATAGTTTCTCGGTAAATAACAATTGGTTTGCTTAGTTTAACTTTTAAGCCTGCTTCCTGCATGCGGTAAGCGGTGATTTCAAGGTGAAGCTCGCCCATACCTGATAGGAGGAATTCGCCGCTTTCCTTGTTCATAATGAAGTGTAGGTTAGGGTCTTCGGTTGTAAGTTTGTGCATGACTTTATCAAACAATGGCAGGTCTTTGACGTCTTCTGGTTCAACAGCTACTGTTACGACTGGGTCTGAAACGTATCTTAAGCCTTCAAACGAGTGCACTTCTACACCATCTTCAGCAATAGTTTCGCCGACATGTATGGATGGTAAACCTGAAATCGCGCCGATGTTGCCTGCTGGAACATGGTCAATGATGACTCGGTCTGTCGCCATACTCATGAAAACCTGCTGTATAGTGCCCTTCTGGTTACTGCTTACAAGTTGGACTACTTTTCCTCTGGTGACTGAACCACTGAAAATTCTGCCGATTGCAACTGTTCCACTGTGCGGATCAACTTCAATTGTAGATATACACATGAGCAAAGGAGCATTAGGATCCACTTTCGCCATGCCTTGACCCGTTGGACTGCTGACATCTCCTGGCCAAATCTGAGGTTGCCTGTATGGTTGCGCTTGAAAAGGATTAGGTAAGTGCTTGCAGAACATGTCCAAAATCGGCTCTGGTAATGGCGCTCTCTTGCTTAATTCATCGACTTTTCTCCCAACATCTATTGGGTCGCCCGAGTATGCGTCGATAATGTCTTGGAAGGTGACTTTCTTTAGTTTCATGTGGTCAATGTTCAAACCCCATTTATGAAGCGCCGAACCGAAAGCCACACGTCCATCTTCAACTGTGACCTGCCAATCTTTCTTGTGCTCGGCAGGAGCATACTTCTCAATCAAATTGTTTACTCTCATGAGAATCTTAGCGAATCTTTTTTGAATCTCCTGAGGTGTAAGCTTAATTTCCTTTATGAGCCTATCAACCTTGTTTATGAAAAGAATCGGTTTAACACGTTCACGCAAAGCCTGCATCAAAACAGTTTCTGTCTGGGTCATGGGGCCTTCAACGGCATCCACAACCACAAGTGCACCGTCGACTGCTCTGAGGCTTCTTGTTACGGCACCTGAAAAGTCAATATGCCCGGGTGTGTCTATGAGATTGATGAGGTAATCTTGGTTATTGTAAGTATGGACTAGGCTTACGTTTGAAGCGAAAACGGTCATTTGGCGTTTCTGCTCAAGATCCCATGAGTCAAGAAACAACTTTTGCCCAGCAGTTTGTGTGCTGATTATTCCTGCAGCAGCTAGAAGGCTGTCGGAGAGGGTGGTTTTTCCATGGTCAACGTGAGCGATGATACTGGTGTTTCTTATGATGGTCGGGTTTTCCATCAGTTTAACAATTTCTTCTGTTTGTCTATAACGCGCCAAAATTATTCAGTCTCCTTTTTGATTACATTTGTAATTTTAAAGGTTGATTTTTTACTTATATGTAGCATTTTAGTATCTCTCGAAAGTGATAAGCTACATGGAAAGTGAATTTGTAGCCTATTAACCTTATGGCAATCTTTTTTGAAACACTTGGAAAATTAAAAAGTGGAAAAATCGACTAGGAAAAAGTTATCCCTAAAAACAATTTGGCAAAAATTAGCCAATTTTACTTCCATAACTGACAAGTAAGCTGTCAATTATAGCTTTTAGCGCAACTCTCTCGGTATTCCTTGAAAGGTTTTTATTGGGTCAGCGGCAATGTAGATTCAATGTCTGGCAAACAATTTTTCATAGACCGCTACACAGAACTTGCCTGGAAATTTAAGGAGACCCAGCTCAGGCAATCAATACGGATAAACCAAACAAACGCTAAAGGCAAAAACCTCCCAGAAAGGCTCCGCAGTTTAGGGGTTGAGATTGAGAAAGTGCCTTTTTTATCGAAGGGGTATTGGGTAGCGAAATCAAAGGTTTCAGCTGGCGCCACAGCCGAATACTTGCTTGGCATGTACTCGATTCAAGAAGCAGCTGCTCAAATTCCAGTTACGCTTTTCACCGCCTTGAGAGGCAAAACGGTGCTTGATGCTTGTGCATCGCCCGGGGGAAAAACTGTTCAACTTGCCGACCTCATGGAGAACAGCGGTACCCTAATAGCCTTAGACGTAAGCAGGCAACGGTTAGCCGTTATGGCTAATCATTTAGAGCGCTGCCACATCAGCAGCACAATTGTCTACAACCTAGATGCACGGCAAGCCTCAAAGCTGAACCGCACGTTTGATCGCGTTCTTTTGGATGTTCCTTGCTCAGGCAACTTCGCTTCTGATAAAGAGTGGTTCAGCCGAAGAACATTTGCCGACATAGAGCAGAACTCGAAGGTGCAACGGGAAATTTTAGCTGAAGCCGCAAAGTGCTTAGTAGCTGATGGTGAGATTGTTTATTCTACCTGTTCTTTGGAGCCTGAGGAAGACGAGTTAAACATGGATTGGGCAATCAAAAATCTTGGGCTTACGATTCAGAAAGTTGATTGTATTGGTGTGAATGGGTCGACTGAGGTTTTTGGCAGAAAACTTGACCTTCAAGTGGCAAATTGCAAAAGAATCTGGCCGGGGGAGACTCAGGGTTTCTTTGTGTGCAAACTAAAGAAGGTTGGGTTTCAATGAAGCCGTTTGAAGTTTTTTCTTCTCGTTTTGGTTGTAAAGTGGCTTTTAATCAAGAATTCATTCTCGAAAAAGGTCAACGTTATTATCTCTTGAATCCTGGCCTAAAAAGAATGTTGCAAGGCGACTTTTATTATGCTGGCTTGTATCTTGGCAAAGTAGGCAAGAATGGCGTTTTCTTTCCAAGCTTCAACCTGTTGAATATGCTTGTTGATGTAGCAGCGAATAAGATTGTAGTCGATCGGAAGACGGCTTGGCTTTTCATTTGCGAAAGAGATGTTTTTCGAACAGGAATAGTGAAGGTGATGGGATCTAAGCGTAAAGGCGATGCTGCTTTGGTGCTTAATGAGTTTGGTGAATGCCTTGGCTTTGGCACGATAATGGATGGTTTAAATGAGTCTAAGGGAAAGGTTGCGGTTAAGGACGTGCTAGATGTTGGGGATTTTCTGCGAAGAGAAGCTAGAGGAAAGTTCTAGCTTTTCCCTATTCAATAGGTTGAATAGTCTCTTTCTATTATTGTTATCTTTTTGTTCTGGTTGTTTTGGGTTGCTTTTTAGTTTAGGGTTTATCAAAGTAATTATTTTGATTGTGGTTTAAATTCTCCCCAATCTAGATCTTCCATAGCCACTACACTTAGTTGTTTATCCTTAGTTACTTTTAATTCTGTTCCACAGTCAGGGCATTGAATTATTTCTCCAACTTCAGCGTACTTTAAGAAATCTTCTTTATTAGAGAAATCATATCCACATTCAGGGCATTTTTCATTCATGTATATACACCTGACAAGCTAATTGAGCATGTACAGGTTTCCATCAAAGTTCACCACTCTCCAATCCAATAAATAACTTGCGGTAGGTCACTTCATTTTGATGCCTTGTTTTAGCTTTAGTATGTTACTTCAGATAAAAATCACATACATTCTTCACTTTCAGTAATGTCTCTACTATGCTGAAGGTCGTTTCAACATTTGCTTCAAGAAGTGATGAATACTATTCGTTTACTATGGTCGATTTATCAATTCCTTGGAACGCCTGTGGAAGAGAAACTGCGGGTGGTGGGGCAAGCGCTGTCCAAAACGCAACATTCATTTTTGCTTCACATGTATGCTTGAATTAATGTATTTGCAAAAGAAGCTTCCACTTGAATGCCCCATGTGCGGTGGAAAACTTCTATATCCTTAAGGCAAATGATAATTCAAATATTAAGCAAGTGCAGTTGGGTTCTTTCATCGGTTTGATTGCTGATGTGTGTTGGTTGTAACCCCAATAAAAGGGTGCTTTTTTTAAAAGTTAAACGAGGTTGTGCCTCTCATTGTTAAAAACTTTTGGCAGTATGAGTTTTCCAGCGTTCATCAATATGTTTAGCTACAGTGCTTCTTTTAGCATTAATACGCTATGCCTTTCAAATGTCATGAGGAAGTTTGGGATAACTTCGATACCTCATCTATATATGCCTATAGAAATACCGAAGATTTCATAGCAAAGTGTTATTAATTTTGTACGTTCATAGTGGACTGGGAGAAGCATGTGAAAAGAGAAGAAGCGGTAGCCTTACTAAAGGAATTAGGTGCTGAGCATTTAATTCAGCCGTTTTTAGTTCTTATCGAGCAAAGAAGCCCTGATAGATATCAATTGCAGATTAAAGGTAATTATAACTTGCGAGAAATTGAAATGTTTGTTAAAAATAGGTTCTCTTTAGAAGAGAGTAAGGGCTATTTAATTCTTAACTAGTCATTAGACGTGTGCACAATTCGTTTTTTATAGTTTGTTAGCTAAGTTATCTTTGAGCAGGTTTGGGCTGGTACGCGTGTATACCATTGGTTTGGTGTCTTTGCGGGTTCCATGACCATTGTTATT
>Ga0187848_10002443_pt1 | contig 14627 bp, 10 predicted proteins | sample June2016WEW_4_40_FD_132424 | JGI IMG/M metagenome (GOLD analysis project Ga0187848, IMG submission 132424) | Peatland microbial communities from SPRUCE experiment site at the Marcell Experimental Forest, Minnesota, USA - June2016WEW_4_40 | ecosystem: Environmental > Terrestrial > Soil >... | reverse complement strand
CGCGAATCGGCTGAAGTCAGCGGCATGCACCACAACGTCCTCGGCGGATTCCTCGACCTCCGCCCCGCCGTTTTCGCCGCCGGCTCCGGCAGCACCAGTTTCCGCAACTTCCGCTACTTGGCGGAAGCGAAGGCGCCAGCATAGTGGTTCCGCCGCTCTTGTTCACCGCTGCACCGTGCCGTTCCTCTCCGCAACTCTTGCGGAGAGGAAAAAACGGCTGGCCGTGTGCGTGCCGCCGCTATGTCACGTGCCGAGAACGCGGCAGCCGGAGTGTCCGGGCCTCCCCTGTCCCTTGCCCTGAAGCGCACCGGCGGCTTTATGAGGATTACTTTGGATGCCCCGTGATGTTCGGGGCGCGACGGAATAAGCTGTCCTTCCGCGCGGAGGACGTAAGTCAGCCTTTTGTAACGCACAATCCTGAAGCGAGCGGCCGTCGTTTCGGCTGGGCTCTCGCTTACACGTCACACACGCGCATCGCTGGCGGAAAACAGTGCCCGATAATAGCGAATATCGCGCAGATTCGAGCGTTTGCCCCTCGCACTGGTACGAGCCCAAGCGCTGCTCGGTGATGCTGTAGAAGTACAGCTTCCCGTCGCTTCGAGCTGTACGAGTTGCCCCTTTCTTCGCCGCGCAACTGTCCGAGGTCTCGCAATTGTCCAAATTCGCGGTGAAGACGTTGCCGGAGCCGTCCACCCCCACTCCAGCAGTGTCGAATAGGGATCAGAAGAGGAAAGCAGCACACCAGTGCGCGTATTCAAGCAACTCGAACTTCGGAAGCTCGGCTCGTGTAAAGCGTGAGTTTGATTTGCTCCTGGCTGCTGAGCGGTACAGTGTTCTTTGTCGAGAGGTGTCTTTTCGATGAAGTCAATTAAGTTGTTTACGCGTATCCTGGCGACTCTGATGTTTCTCCTGCCCTTCGGTTGCGCACAAGACGCCCGGACTACCCTCGTTGGTATCCGCGGATCCCAGTTCACGCTCAACGGGCAGGTAGCCTACACTCGGGCATCTGGATTTCCGTCCGCGAATCCCGATCTGGCCGGTACGCTGCTCAATGTTCGCGCCGTTCAGGCGATCTTCGACGATGCGAACTATCCCAGCCAAGGATCCCGAGCTCACCCTTACCAGTCCAATACGCTGGGAGCAATATTCTGGGACTATCCCGACGGCCCCTGGGACCCTGAACGAAATGTCCACGAGTTCCTTGCCGCGCTCCCTGACTGGCGACGCTCCGGGTTGCTGGCCTTTACTGTGAATCTGCAAGGTGGTGGCCCGCCGGATGGCAACTACGGCGCACGAGTTTCGCTTCAGCCTCAGAACAATAGCGGTTTCGATCCGCAGGGGAATCTGAAGCCGGCGTATGCCGGCAGGTTGCGAAGAGTCATTGCGGAAGCCGACCGCCTCGGCATGGTAGTCATTGTCGGATTCTTCTATTTCGGATCTAACGAACGCATCCAAATTACTCCTGACGATCGTTATGTGAAGGAGGCAATTGCGCAAGGGTGCCGCTTCCTCAAGAGCCTTCCGCATCGAAACGTGTTGATTGAGATCAACAACGAGACCAACGCGAACAGCTACAAGCACTCCATTCTACAGCCGAATGGCGCGCTGGATGCGGTACTCCTGGCGCAGCAGACGGTGGAGCATCAGATCCCGGTTTCGATGAGCTGGTCTGGCGGCATCCTGCCGCATGGCAGTCGCGGGGAAGCTGCGATGCAAGCAGTGGACTACATCATGTTTCACACTAATGGGCAGACGCCCGAAGAAGTCCGCCAGAGCATTCAGGCCATGCGCCGGTGGCTGGGCGATGGCCGGCCTATGATCATTAACGAAGATGGTGTCAGCACGTTCAACCTGCAGGCCGCCGTTCAAGAACATGTGGGATGGGGCTTCTACGACAACGGCCTGAGCAATTACCGGGACGGCTTCCAGGCGCCGCCCGTGAACTGGAATATCAACACGCCCGTGAAGTGGCTGTTCTTCGAGCAGGTGGCACGTTTGACCGGATCGCCGGTTCCACCGAAACCGCGATACTTCGCGGACGACGCGCCGGAAATCGATCTGGTTGGTCTTCAGCCGGGGCAAGTTCTCAAGGAGCCTGCATGGATTGAGGCGATTGTCAAAGACCGCCACGCGCGTTGGCCCATCAAGCGCGTGGAGTTCTATATCGACGGCGTGCCGTATAGCTATTGCAGGAACGCGGCATTCCTGCTGAATAACCAGGAATGGTGGGATATGGCGGGCGTGGCGGCTGGCCGGCACGTCTTGCGCGTGGTTGCGTATGACCAGCGAGGGCCACGGTTCACGGAGATCTGCTCGATCCTGGAAGTTCCGTTCGTGGTCGGGAAATGAGTTGAGCGCCGCGCCAACACCGCGGCAACGAGGAGCGTGCGGGTTGCGCGTATCCAGATCGTCGCGCTTAGAAAACGGCGACGGGGTTGATCGGCGACCCCGTCCCGCCGGGAACGGGCTCGGGGGCGGCCACGATCAGAAACTCCCAGCGGCGCAGTCGCGCGGCGGTTTCGCTCAAGGCCTCCAAGTCGCAGTTATCGAGGATAGGCATGCCCATAGCGACCAGCGCCAGTTGGTGAATCGGCATGGGCACGCCGTCCACTCCAGAGGGCATCACGTCGGAAGCGAAATCGCTGCCGAGAACGGCAGCGTCGCGCGCATGCAGCCAGCCCGCGCAACTGGCGTAGAGGCCCGCCGCCTTGGCGCCGATGTCCCATGGCCCCAGTTTCGCGCGACGCGCCCAGCGGCCGGTACGAATCAAAACGACATCGCCAGGCGCGACTTGGATCCCCACCTTCTTGATCCAAGCGTCCAGGTCCTCCGGGTAGATGGGCTCGCCTGGTTCCAGGAATGGCTGGCCTTTCAGCCTCGGAATATCGATCAGGATGCCGCGCGCAAAGATGCCGTCCTTGATATTGAGGACGTCGAGCTTTGCCGCGCCGGTCTGGGTGATGGAGTCGCGTGGAAACCCGTTGAAGAGCGTGCCCCTGTAAAACATGTGACACAGGGCATCCAGGTGGGTGATGCCGGAACCGTGATACGACTGGGTGTAGCGGTCCATCGCGAACTGAGCCGGAGGATTCGTGCTGGTCATCAGCATTTCATGGACGAAGGCGGGCTTGTTATCCGGCGCGTCCTCGGTGGAATCGGTACGCGCGAGGGAAACGGAGATGCCGGAGTGCACCAATGCGGCCGCGCGTTTGCGCACCGCGGGCGTAATCAGATTCAGGGTACCTTTCTGGTCGTCCTTTCCCCAGCGGCCCCAGTTGGAGAGTTCCGTCATCCACCGGTCCACGTCCGCGCGTGTGGCGCGGGTGGCATCCGCCCCGGGCAAGATGGCGCAGACCGCGATACATAGGGTCGCCGCGGCCAGCGGCGTGATCGGCTTCACATACATATATTCTCCTGATAGACTGCGTGCCCGCGGCCGGAACTTCACATCTTGGCGACGCCCACACAGCGGTTCCGGTGGCCATTGCGCATTCCAGGGACCAGCGGCTTAACGATTAATCATACTAGGATCTCCGAGCCTGGTGTGGCGAACTGCACACAAACTCCACATGAGAGGGCCCTACTACCGATATGGCGCGATATCGTTCTATACTTCTTGGCTCGGTGCTGGCGCCGGGCCGGTTCGTAGTTCGCCTGACGACCGGGAGCCGAGCAGCCCGGCCGCCACAATCTGCTCGACGAGCGCGGCTTTGTCGAGGGCCGGTCCTCGATCGGCCCCAACTTAGGCGGCATGGCCGGTCGTGCAAGGCTACTTCAACCACCTGAAGATCGTTTCGCCGTGAGATATCTTAGATAAGAGCCGTATGCGCTAATGAGCGCTCGTACGGATCTGTGCGGGGGGTGCTGAGCAATTGGCATCCCTGCCGCGACCGGATGAATACTGCACGCCATTGGCGCATTTTTGTTGGCTTGTTTTGTTGCGGGGCGCTCTCTGCCGCGAGTTACCGTTACCCGCTCGAGATCAGCAGCGCGAATCCGCGCATTCTCGTCGACCAGAACAACGTTCCATTCTTGATGGTGGGTGATTCCCCCCACAGCATCTTTTCGAACCTTTCGTCGGCTGATGCGGAGATTTATCTGGCGGATCGGGCGGCGCGCGGAATCAACGCCTTGTGGGTCAATTTGCTTTGCATCCGACCCGTGGAGGGTCGCCCCGACGCCAGTCTTCTGGACGGAACCAAGCCCTTCACCGCCACCATACCAGGCACGCGCTTTTACGACCTGACCACGCCGAATGAAGCTTATTTTGCCCATGCGGACGAAGTTGTCCAAATGGCGGCCAAGGGCGGCATCGTGATGATGATCGATCCGCTCGAAACCGCCGGGTGGCTGCAAACCGCGCTCGCCAACGGCCCCGATCGGTGCCGGACCTATGGGCGCTATCTGGGGAATCGTTACAAGGGCTTTTCGAACATCATTTGGTTGAACGGCAACGACTTTCAGAGATGGGCCGTTCCGGCCAACGACGCGGTCATCACCGCGATCGCGCTGGGCATCAAGGATGAAGCGTCGAAACAACTGCAGACCGTGGAATTGAACTATCAGGCGAGTTGTTCGCTCGACGACCCGAACTGGGCCCCCATCGTCGGCCTGAATCTGGCCTACACTTATTACGCCACCTACGCCAAGGTGCTAGATTGCTACAATCAATCCGCCAAAATCCCGACGTTCATGGGCGAGGCCAACTTCGAATATGAGAGAAACGGCGACGAAGACGGCGGCTCGCCTCACGTTCTCCGCATGCAGGAATACTGGACCCAGCTCTCCGGGGCGACCGGCCAGCTTTACGGCAATAAGTACCTTTGGAGATTCCTGCCCGACTGGAAGAGCTATCTCGTCTCGCCCGGCATCGTTCAGTTGGGCTACATGGCGAATCTGTTTCAGACTCGGAAGTGGTATGATCTGACGCCCGACCAGGGGCACGCCTTTGTCACCGCCGGCTACGGCCATTACGCTTCCACCGGTCCGCCGGCTACGGCGACGGCAGCGCGATTCGCTGACAACGATTATGTAACCGCGGCCGTGACGCCCGACGGAACGTTGGGGATGGTCTATCTGCCGCAAGGCGGGACGATCACCGTGGCCATGAGCAAGCTTCAGAATGGCGTCACCGCCCGATGGTTCGACCCCACCGACGATGCCTTCCAGGCCATTGCCGGCTCGCCGTTTTCCAATCAGGGCGCGCACGAATTCGCCACGCCGGGCAAGAACGGCGCCGGCGACCCCGACTGGGTGCTGGTGTTGGAAGCCGCCCGTCCATAACGGGCCCGGTTTGACTTGGGTTGGTCAGTGTAGCTCCGCCGGAAGTCGGATTGCTTCCGCTCAGTTCGCTTTCGTCACCGGAATCCGCATCTCCGTAGATTGAGTCTGCACTTTGGCGTGGTCGCCCGACCAGATCTCCAGCGGAGGGCCTGCGGGCGCGTAGCCCTGCTCCACAACCGACTTCAGGAAAGCTCCCCAGCGGGAGCCAGGGTCCGTTCCCCAGGCGCCGTTCACGACCGCCGATGCAACCAGCGTTGCAGGCAAAGTCACGAACTGAAAGGGGGCCTCGACACGCGTACCCGGCGGCACAGGATACCCGGCATCCCAGCTCTGCTCCGACCCGAAACGCCCAAAGGGTTGGCCTGCGGGAGTCACTCCCTCTGTCTTCAAGTAAGATTCGACCTTCTCAAGGGCAGCTTGAGTTTGTAGGTACGATCCCGTCATCGGCAACATCACCGCCGTCATCGCACCGCTCTGCCGGATCTGCGCCTGCAGCACCAATGCGTTTTGCGGTGCGAGCTTGCCGGCCCCCGGCTCGGCAATCGGCGCCGCGATCGCTCTATATCCCGCTGGTGGAGTCAGATCGAACAACGATGGGTTGATCTGTCCGCCGACGCGTATGTTATTGATATGCATCCGGTAAGCCGGCTTGCCCTGTTCCCCAATGGCCATATCGACATGGTCGGCCTGCCGTGTTCTGGCGTCCACCCACAGATCGAACGACTTGAGCCCTGGAATTGAAGTACCGTGCGGCGCTTTCACCAAACGATAGCCGATCAGCCGCTTGCCTCCGACCTGCCGCTCGCCGAGCACTTGGTCCGCGACCGGTGGAAGCGATGCCAACTGCTCCACCCAGTCCTCCGAGTTTGTGAGGCTCTCCACCTGCTCGCCCGATCCAACCGCGTACATCCGCGTCAGGTGCATCAGGACAATTTGCTTTCGGGCGTTAGAATCGGCCCTCACCTCGATACCCCAGGAACAATTCACCCGCCGGTAACCGGGTGCGGCGTAGCTGAAATCGACTCCCACATAGGGCGTCTCGCTGAGGACGACGGTGAATTCGAGCGACTGAGACGTTCTGAGTTGCGCGGCCGCTGCCGCGTACACCCGGCTTGCATCTGCCTCCCTTGGAATGAGCACCAATCCCACGGCCACGAACACCAGGGCGGCTGCGGCCATCGCCATAACCCGCACCGCCGGACGGTAAGTCAGAGAATATGCCAGAGACCGCCAGCGGCTCGGCGGCCGTTGCTCTATCCGGCTCCGGAACTCGGACAGCCTGTGCCGCAAGCGATCTTCGACTTCCGCTGGTATCTCCACTTGTGTACTCCTTCGAATCAGGTCGTCTATTTCGTCGTTCTCGTTTTGGTCACGCATGGCTGCGTTCCTCCTTGTGGATCGCCGGGAGCAAATGCGAGTGCAAAGTTCGCAGCTTGGCGCGTGCGCGCGCCACGTGCTTGCGCACGGTCGCTTCGCGGCAATCCATCGCTACCGCGATATCGCCATAGGGGATTTCCTCGACCGCGTGCATCAGGATCGCCCGAGCCTGGTTCGTCGGCAAATGTCCGATTGCCCGCAGCACCTGGGTCTCCTGCTCCGTTCCGGAAATATCCTGGGTGGCGGAGGGCGTGGAATCGGGAATGTCTTCCGGGATAGCGCCCGCCTCCAGCCACCTTCCCTGACGCAATTTACGCCGGAGCGCGTCATGCGCCGCATTGATGCAGATCTGCAAAACCAAAGCTTGAGGATTCGGGTGCATACATATGCGATCCCAACGCTTCCACACCGTTAGCAGGGCTTCCTGGAAGGCGTCTTCCACTTCGTTGGGGTCCCGGATGACGCGCCACACGGCACGCATCATGCGGCCTTCGATGGGCGCAATCAGCCGCTCGTACTGCAAGTGCCGACCGTTCATGGAGTCCTTTTCTTCGCGACGACTCAAGTCAAGTAAAGAGGTTGCCACGCCAATTATTGCTCTCAAACAGGGAACGCTCGATGGAGATAGTTTGTGGACAGCGGACTGGAATTGATTGCGTCACCGGGCAGTGCGCATTCCGACAAAGTTTAAACCGATAGATTCTGAAAATGCTGTAAGCTATTGTTAATAAGTTAATTAATCTGTCGAACTAAAGTGGCGATCCGGATCTTCATCTCACGTGCCCGCCAGGACATCGCGGCCTTTTTCCTATGGCTGTTATACTCATAGGTTCCCGTGTTCCATTCCATTGAAAAGCAGGTCGCAGACGCATTTCACGCGCACATACAGGTTCGCTACGGCGTTGACCTGACCGTTGCCATCGAGCAGCCGCGGCAGAGCGATTTCGGCGAAATCGCGGTGCCGGCGGCATTCCAGCTTGCCAAGCTGTTGCGGCAGCCGCCGAAGAAAATCGCAGCCGAGTTGGCCGCCGAAATCGGGCCGATTCCAGGCGTAGCGGCGATCGAAGTGGCGGGCAACGGCTACATCAATATCCGGCTGGACCGGGCGGCGTACGCGGATCTGCTGCGGGGGATCGAAGCCTACGTCGAGTCTTCGGGAGGGAAGATCATCGTCGAGCACACCAACATCAATCCCAACAAGGCGGCGCACATCGGCCACCTGCGCAACGCCACGCTAGGCGATACGTTCGTGCGCATGCTGCGCGCTTGCGGAGCGCGCGTGGAGGTGCAGAACTACATCGACAACACCGGCGTGCAAGTGGCCGACGTGGTGGTGGGCTTCCATTTCCTGGAACAGAAGACGCCGGCCGACGTGGAGGCGCTGCTTGCCGATCCGGCGGTGCGCTTCGATTACTACTGCTGGGATCTCTACGCGCGCACTTCGAGCTATTACAAAGAGCGGCCGGAGTCGCTCGCCTGGCGCAGCGAGACACTGCATGCCATCGAAGCCGGCGCCGGCGAGCTGGCGCGAATGGGGCACATGGTGGCGGACGCGATCGTTCAGGCGCATTTGAAGACGATGTTGCGACTCGACGTCGAGTACGATGTGCTGCCGCGCGAAAGCGAAATCCTGCACCTGCAATTCTGGGATGCGGCCTTCGAGCAACTCAAGCAGCGCCAGGCCATTTACTTCGAAACCGAGGGCAAGAACGCCGGCTGCTGGGTGATGCCGGGACTCTCCGAAGAGGGTAAGGTGATCGTGCGCTCCGACGGCACGGTGACTTATGTGGGCAAGGACATCGCCTATCAGCTTTGGAAATTCGGTCTGCTGGGCACAGACTTTCATTACCGGCCGCTGATGACTTACGCCGACGGGCGCGTGCTCTGGGTGAGCACGGACACTGCTTCCGAAGGCGAACACGAGTTCGGACACGGATCGCGCGTCTACAACGTGATTGACGCGCGCCAGTCTTACTTGCAGGACGTGGTGGCGGCCGGACTGCGCGGTTTAGGTTATGCGGCGCAGGCGGAACAGTCGATCCATTTCTCGTACGAGATGGTGGCGCTATCGCCGCGCTGCTGCGCCGATCTGGGAATTCCGCTTTCCGAGGAGGACCGGCAGCGGCCTTACGTTGAAGTTTCCGGGCGAAAGGGCTTGGGCGTCAAAGCCGACGACCTAATCGACAACCTGATTTCGAAGGCGCTGGTGGAAGTGGATGCGCGGCACCAGGACAAGCCCGCCGCCGAGCGGCAACGCGTGGCCGAGCAGATCGCGATCGGCGCGCTGCGCTATTTCCTGCTCAAGTTCACGCGCACCTCGGTGATCGCATTCGACTTACAGGAGGCGCTCAGCTTCGAGGGCGAGACCGGCCCGTACGTGCAGTACACCGCGGTACGGGCGCGCAACATTCTGCGCAAGCTGGAAGAGCGCGGTGAACCGGTGCCGGATTTCGCGGCCGAGCTTTCCCGCGAGGCGCTCGCACGGCAATTGCAGTGCGAGGATTTCTGGCAAGTGCTGCTGGCCGCATCCAAGGCCGATTCCGCCTTGGTTGGCGCCTTGGCCGCCGGCGAGCCGGCGCATGTCGCCAGATATGCGTTCCAACTGGCGCAGTCCTTCAACAACTTCTATCATCAGTACCCAATCCTCCAGGAGGAGCAGCGCGAGAAGAAAGTTTTCCTTTTGTGGATGACCGATTTCTTCCGCCGGCAACTGGAACGTACCGCCGGCATCCTGGGAATTCAGATTCCGGAATACATGTAACGCTGTGTACTAATGTGACCGGCGCTCGCGGCCCTGCGGAGTGAATCCTCCTGGTTTCGCTCATCGCCTATGGCGCCGAACGGGGCGCCCCCTATGAGCCGCCATCCAAGTCCGTCTTGTCTGGATCGGATCACCCTATTCCGCAAAGAGATGGCACGGCACCCGGAACTTCCGACGGAATGCGAGGGCAAGAAACCGCGGATACTCAGCTCGTCCGCGCTGCCGCCGCTTGAAGAAATGTATAAACTCCACGGGCCAATTGAACAATCGGCGCGCGCGGGCCGCCAACCTTCCCACGGTTACCGGAGATGGGCCGCCAGCGCGGAGGCCAGGGCGGCGGAGTCGTGGCCCTCTGCTTTGATCGAGTAGCCGCCGATCAGGCGGCCTTTGCGGAAGATGAACAGGCGGCCGAGATACTGGTCGGTGGTCTGGAATGCGTCGTCGCCGAGATTCGCGGCGGTGACTTGGCCGAAACGAGTGCGCAATTTCTGCATGATTGCGTTGGCTGAATCGGGCGACGCCTCAAACGCCACGAAGGCCTTGCCGAAATCGTATTGGGCCACGTAGCCGCGCTTGAGCAGGTGTATGCCGAGGACGCTCTCGGGCACCAGCCGCAGCGACTGCCGGCCCTCGGCGGGAAACCAGGCGAGTGCTTCCGGTAAAACGGTGCTGCCAGTGATGGTGCCATCCAGAGCCGCCAGCCACGCCCGCAAGGCCGCAGTGTGATCGCCCTCCGGATTGGCGGCGATCTCGACGAAGTAGTTTCCCTTGACGAACATGCCGCGGCGCGGCGCCACCTGACCCGCCATACCGATCTTGTCTGTGGGCAGTTGCGGGTCGCGATTGGCGGAGAAGATGCCATAGGCGCCATCGACATCGCCCATATCGGAAAGATCGATGACGAAGCTGATTTCGCCCTGCCGGCAGGTAACACCCTTCATAATGCGGAAACCGTAAATGAGATAGCCCTCGGCATTGCCATCCATGTACTCGAAGAGGTTGGCGGATTCATACGAGCGCGCCGGACCGCTCTGCGACCAGCCGGGCACGAGTGCGCAAGACGGGGCCGGGGCCGGCGCATCGCCCGCCCAGGCGAGCGCCGCCAGCGGCAGCGCAATCCACATCATCTTCTTTAGCATCTTCTTTAGCATCGGAACAGCTCCTGCGCGCGGAGCAGCCGCTCCGCGACCTTCACACCATGGGGACATTGCACCGTGCAAGAGTCGCAATCGCCGCAGCTCGCCGCTACGTGGCCGGGGGCGAGTGAAAGGAAGTGCTCGCGGCCGAGTGCGAACTGGCCGTAGCCATCGGCGTAGGTGAGGAAACGGAGCATGTCTTCCACCGGCAGCCCCTGGCGGCACTGGTCCTGGCAGGCGCCGCACATGCGGCAATAGAGCGGGCTGATGCGCTCGAGCTGGGCGGCCAGCCGTTTCTCGTCGTCCTTTCCGAAGGGCGCGGACATGGCCCTGATGTTTTCTTCGAGCTGGTCGATGTCGGTCATGCTGGGGACGGTGGTGTTGACGTTCCGATTGTGAACGACCCACTTGAGCGCCGAGAGCATGGCGCCTTCCTGCTTCAGCTTTTGATAGTTCGGATCGTCCGGCTTCATGCGGCGAAAGCCGCCCGCCATCACCTTCATGGCCACGGTGCCTTTGCCCGCCTTGGCCGCCTGTTCCAACACGGTGGTGACGACCGGCTCCAGGGTGAAGTTGTAAGCGGAGAGAATCACGTCGATCTTGGGATGCGCGGCGAGGAAAGGGATGAGCCGGGCCTGGCCGCTGTGCGTGCTAACGCCTGCGAAGCGGATCTTGCCCGCTTGTTTGGCGGTCTGCTGCGCGTCGATCAGCTCGTCGGTGACGTCTTCCGGGCGCGTTTTGCCGTGCAGATACCAGATGTCGAGATGATCCGTGCCGAGCTCCTTGAGGCTGGTGTCGAGCTGATCGAGCGCCTCGGCGCGGGTGTGGGCGCCGGTCTTGCTGGATAACACGATGTTCTTGCGTTTGTTCCTGAGCGCGGCCCCGACCATGCGCTCATTGTTGCCGTTTTGGTAAACGCGGGCGGTGTCGAAGTAGGTGATACCCATATCGGCGGCGCGCTCGATGACGCTGCCGTCGGAGGTGATCATGCAGCCGAAGCCGACGCTGGTCACCTTGAGTCCGGTTTTCCCAAGGATGCGGTACTCGAGGGCCGGCGCAGCGGATTTGGCGGCTTGGGGCGGAGCCGGCGGCGGGTCGGAGGACCGGGCGGCGGATGCGGCGGCGGGCAGAGCCAGCCCGGCAGCCAGAAAAGTGCGGCGTGAAGCGGTTCGATTCATGCGCGACTCCTAATCGATATGACTAGATGCTAATATCGTATTATATTTCAGAGTGGAGGTCCACCCCGATGCGTTTCACACGCCGTACCATGCTGCAACTCACCGCTTTTGCCCCGGCCCTGCGGCCGCTGCTGGGGCAGGCGCCGCCGCTGCCGCGGTCGACGGTTTCGGTGGTCCAGGGCGACGATCGCCGTAAGAATATTGTCGCGGCGCTCGAGGCGATCGACGATCAGATCGGCCCGGCGCTGCGGGCGAAGAAGTACGTCGTCATCAAGCCCAATTTCGTTTCGATGACCAACCAGCTTGCCAGCACGCACGTGAACGCGGTCCACGGCATCCTGGATTATTTGGAGCCGCGTTTCAAAGGGCCGGTGATGGTGGCGGAAGCTTCGGCGGGCGACACGATGTATGCGTTCGAGGAATTCGGCTACCGGCAGATTGCGAGCGAGCACAAGCCGCTGAAGGTGGATCTGGTGGATCTGAACCGCGAAGCCCGGTACGTCACCGTTCCGCTGATCGATTACGACCTGCACGCCAAGCCGGCGCGGCTGGGCGCGCGGCTGATGGACCCGGACGCCTTCGTCATCTGCGCGGCGATGATGAAAACGCACAACACCGTGGTGGCCACGCTATCGGTGAAGAACATGGCGCTGGGCGCGCCGCTGCACAGCGCGCCGGGCGTGATGCCGCGATGGAACGACAAACGGGTGACGCACAACGGGCTGCGCCAGACGCACTACAACATTTTCCTGACCGCGCAGGCGATGAAGCCGTTCTGGGGTGCGACGGTGATCGACGGATACGAGGGGATGGAAGGCAATGGCCCGTCATCCGGAACACCGGTGGCCTCGCGCGTGGCGATTGCCTCGCGCGACTACATTGCGGCCGACCGGGTGGGGCTGGAAGTGATGGGCATCGATCCGAAGTGGCTCGGCTATCTGAATTTCTGCGGCGATTTTGGCATCGGCCAATACGACCTGAGCAAGATCGATATTCGCGGCGCGAAGCTGGAAGCGGTGCGCAGGAAATTCCGGCTGCACATGGACATGGAGCGCGAGCTGGAGTGGATGGGGCCGATGGAAGAATTGCCGCGGGTGGTGGGATAGGGCCTCGTTCCGTAACAACTGAATCAGCCGCTCCCCGCCTTCCTTAGATTCATTGGCAGGCCGGCGACCTGCCCTACGAGGCTGCGGGCGCTGTACGCTATCATAGGGAAAATCCCTATGATCCAAGACGTAATCACCGAGGGCCTCACCTTCGACGATGTTCTGCTCGAACCGGCCCGCAGCGAAGTGCTGCCGTCCGAAGTCGACACGCGAACCCAACTGACGCGCGAGATCGGCCTGAACATTCCGATCGTTTCGGCCGCCATGGATACGGTGACCGAATCGCACCTGGCGATCGCGCTGGCGCAGCAGGGCGGCATCGGCATCATCCATCGCAACATGTCCATCGAGAGGCAGGCCGAAGAGGTGGACCGCGTGAAACGCAGCGAAAGCGGCATGATCGTGGACCCCATCACGGTGGAGCCGGAGCAGTCGATCGCCGACGCGCGGGCGCTGATGGCTCGTTACCGCATCTCCGGCGTGCCGGTGACCAAAGCGGGTAAGCTGGTCGGCATCCTCACCAATCGCGACCTGCGCTTCGAAACGCGCTCCGACATCCCCATCTCCGAGGTGATGACCAAGGAAAACCTGGTGACCGTCGCGGTGGGCACCACCCTCGAACAGGCCGAAGCCATTCTGCACCAGCACCGCGTAGAGAAGTTGCTGGTGGTGGACGACCAGTACAACCTCAAGGGCCTGATTACGGTCAAGGACATCCAGAAGAAACTGAAGTATCCCAACGCCGCCAAGGACAGCCAGGGGCGGCTGCGCGTGGGCGCGGCGATCGGCGCTACCGGCGATTTCCTGGAGCGCGCGCTGGAACTGGTGGCACGCAAGGTGGACGTGCTGGCCATCGATACGGCACACGGCCACACCACGCGCGTGATGGCGGCGGTGAAAGCCATCAAGAGCAGGCAGCCCGGCGTGCAACTGCTCACCGGCAACGTGGCCACGTTCGAAGGCGCGCGGGAACTGGTCGCGCTCGGCGTGGACGGCATCAAGGTGGGGATCGGGCCGGGATCGATCTGCACCACGCGCGTGGTTTCCGGCGCGGGCGTGCCGCAGATCACGGCCATCCTGGACTGCGCGCGGGCCGTGCGCGGCACCGGAGTGCCGCTGGTGGCCGATGGCGGCGTCAAGTATTCGGGCGACGTGACCAAGGCGATTGCGGCGGGCGCGGACACGGTAATGATCGGCGGCCTGCTGGCCGGCACGGATGAAAGTCCCGGCGAGACCATTCTCTTCCAAGGCCGCACCTTCAAGACCTATCGCGGCATGGGCTCACTGGGCGCCATGTCGCAGGGGCAGACCAACCGCTATGAGCAGGACCCCGGCTCCAAGCTGGTGCCCGAGGGCATCGAAGGACGCGTGGCTTCCAAGGGACCGCTGGCCGACCTGGTATACCAGCTCGTGGGCGGCCTGCGCGCCGGCATGGGCTATTGCGGCGTGCGCAGCCTCGCCGAGTTGCAGAACAAGGCGCGCTTCCTGCGCATCTCGCCCGCCGGCTTGCGCGAGAGCCACGTACACGACGTCATCATCACCAAGGAAGCGCCTAACTACCGCGCGGAATAATCCGCGAAATCGGCGAGCCCTGCGCTGTGCGGACCGCGCTATCATTTGCACGTGGGCGGGAAGGCGGAACCGCGTAGCCGGTCACGGGTTTCTGTCGTTAACAAGTCAAGTTGTCCGGTTCTAATAATTAGTGATCTGTCCGCTTTGTGAAACAAAGCGATGCGGCCGTCAGGCCGCCGCCTTGGGTTTGGGTTTGGCCTTTGCTTTGGTTTTG
>Ga0187848_10002440_pt1 | contig 14644 bp, 14 predicted proteins | sample June2016WEW_4_40_FD_132424 | JGI IMG/M metagenome (GOLD analysis project Ga0187848, IMG submission 132424) | Peatland microbial communities from SPRUCE experiment site at the Marcell Experimental Forest, Minnesota, USA - June2016WEW_4_40 | ecosystem: Environmental > Terrestrial > Soil >... | reverse complement strand
CGCGACCGGCGCGTTCTCGCGGGCGGGCGGCGCCGTCACCCTGGTCAGGACCCCGCCGTTCGGCGACGACGGGCATCAGCTCTTCAGCGTGAAGGGGATCCCCGTGTGGTCGCCGATCGTCGACCGCTTCCTGGCGACGAACGGGCTCGCGCCGCGCGGGGCCTCGATCGAAGCCGCCGCCGCCGCCGCGCCGCCGCCGCGCCTCGACGCCCGCGGCCGGGACGCCTTCAAGAGCTATCTCGACAGCGGCCCCAACAAGGCGTTCGCCGTCGGCGCGGGCACGCGTTTCGGCTGGGCGACCGGCCGCCGCACGATCGATCAAGCGAAGAAGGACGCGCTGGGGTTCTGCGCGGCTGACGGCTCGGGCGCGTGCACGATCGTCAACGTCAACGACAATGCGATCCGATGAACGCGCCCGCCGCCGAATCGGCGTCTTGCGCTAAGCGCCCGCTTCGATCTCGATCCAACGCCCCTCGCGGCTCGCTTGCGCGATCGCGTGAATCGCGCGCTCGATCGCCAAGCCGCCGTCGAAATCGATCGCGAGCGCCGGCTCGCCGGCGATGCGCGCGAGCAATTGCCGGCATTCGACGATCTTGAGATCGTTGAAGCCGAGCTGATGGCCGGGCGCGACGACGAACCGGTCGTAGGGCGGATGCGCCGGCCCCATCAGCACTCGGCGAAAACCCTGGTCTTCGGGCCGCCCGTCGGCGATATAGACCTCGACCTCGTTGAAACGCTCCTGATCGAACAGGATCGTTCCGCGCGAACCGAACAGCTGCAGTTGCAGCCGACCCTTGCGGCCCCAGGCGCAGCGGTTGACGTGGATGGCGCCGCCGGCGCCGCCGGCCATGCGCAATAGAGCGGTGGCGACGTCGAAGGTCTCCACCGGGCGACGCCCGGCGCCGTCTTGCCGGTCGGCGTAGGGCTTGGCCATTTCGCCGAAGACGCGCGTCGGGCGGCCGATGAGGGTCGTGATCAGGCTGAGGGGATGCACGGCGAAATCGTCGAGCGCGCCGTAGCCGGCAGCCGCCTCGCTGCGCCAGGAATAGGGCGCGTTCGGGTCGGCCATGAAGTCTTCGTCCATCTCGAGGCGAAAATGATTGACCGGCCCGATCGCGTTCTCGCTGAGCAGCGTAGCGATGTAGCGGACGGCGGGGCTCTGAATGTAATTGTAGCCGAGGACGGCGACGCGACCGAACCGGCGCGCCGCCTCGGCCATCGCGATCGCGTCGGCCAATCTCGGCGCCATCGGCTTTTCGCACCAAACGTGCTTGCCCGCTTCGAGCGCCCCGATCGCCATTGGCGCGTGCAACGGGTTGGGCGTCGTGATCGAGACGACGTCGACGGCCGGATCGCTGATGAGCACGCGCCAATCGGCCGTCGCGGTTTCGAAGCCGAACTCGTCGGCGCGCGCGCGGGCGAGCTCCGCGTCGACTTCGCACAGGGCGACGCGGCGAATGCGGGGCGTATCGCCAAAGACCGCTTGAACGCCGGTCCACGCCAATGCGTGGCATTTTCCCATGTAGCCCGTGCCGATCAGACCGACGCCGATCTCTCGCATCGCGAAACCCCCGTGCTTTTTCCCGTCGTGCGTCGACGCCCGAGTCGCCGTTTTGCAGCACAAACGTTCCTACGACTATCAACTATGGAATATTTGTTCTAGCTTGGCCGCCGGGAATCGCATTCGCCGAGCGGGCGCAGACGACGCGAAAACGAGCCGCGCGAGGCTTTCGCCCATTGGCGGGCAGGGGAGATCATGGACTCGCCGCAGGACTTTGACGCGCTCAAGCGTCGCCTCATCGACATCGAGCCGGAATTGCCCAAGCGCTTGCGCCAGACGGCGGCGTTCGCGCTCGAACACCCCGACGAGGTCGCGCTCGGCACCGCTTCGAGCGTCGCGAAGCGGGCGCAAGTGCAGGCCTCGACGCTGGTGCGTTTCGCCCAGACGCTGGGCTTCGCCGGCTTCTCCGAATTGCAGGGGGTCTTTCGCGCGCATTTACGCAACCGCTGGCCCGACTATTCCGAACGTCTGAAGGCGCTGCACGAGGGCGCCCTCGACAGCGGCGATCCATTGCGCCTGCTGTTCGGCTTCGCCGATTCGGCGGCCGCTTCGATCGCCAAGCTGCGCCGCATCGTTCACCGCGAGGAGCTGGACGAAGCGGTCGCGCTGCTCGCCCGCGCGCGCACGATCTATCTCCTGGGGCAACGGCGCTCGTTCTGCGTCTCCCATTATCTTGCCTACGCGCTCGCCCAGCTCGGCGTCGGCGCGGCGCTGATCGACGATGTCGGCGGCCTCGGGCGCGAACAGCTGGCGAGCGCCGGGGCGAAGGACGCGCTGATCGCGATCAGCTTTTCTCCTTATGCGCCGTTCACCATCGAACACGTCGAAGCCGCGCGAAAGAAGAAGACCCCGATCGTCGTGATCACCGACAGCGCGCTGAGCCCGCTGGCGGGAATGGCCGACGCGCGCTTCGAGATCGCCGAAAGCGATTTCGGCTCGTTCCGCTCCAACGCGGCGACGTTTTGCCTGGCGATGACACTCGCGGTGGCGGTCGCCGAAAAGCGCAACGGCGCGCCGGGCGGGAAAGGCGGATCGACGGCCCGCCGCAACGCCTGATCGCGCCGTTTCCCGGGTTCGCCGGCGGTGCGCGGTCAGGCGCCGTGCGAAAATATCATGCCTGCGCAAGCGCCGCCGGCCGGCCTGTTCGACAGGACCAGGCGGCCGTCGTGGGCCGCCATCGTCCGCTCGACGATGGAAAGACCAAGGCCCAGACCTTCGCCGTCCTTGGCGGCGCGCCGACGCGCCTCCTTGTCGAATCGGCCCTGCGGAAAGCCTGGCCCTTCGTCGAGAACTGCGATGGCCGGAGCGCCGCTCACTTGCACCGAGACGGTCGTATTTAAGGGAGCGTTGGCGATCGCGTTCTCGATCAGATTTCGCAACGCCCGGAAAATATAGTCGCGCGCGCCGGCGACGAAAATCGGGCGCTCGGCGCCGACGACTTCGATCGAGCGACCGCGCGCCACGGCCAAGGGGGCCATAAAAGCGGCGGCGCTGCGTGCGACCTCGCTGATGTCGACCTTGTCGTTGGGCTCGAAATGCAGCCCGCCGAGCCGCACACGATCCAAGAGCTGCAACACCAGCCGCTCCATCGCGGCGAAGTCGCTTCCCAGCGCGCGCGCGACCGGCGCGTCGGAAACGTCGATTTGCGCGCGGATGACCGCGAGCGGCGTTCGCAACTCGTGCGCGACTTCGCCGACGAAGGCGTCGAGCTCACGGTAACCCCCTTGCAGCCGATCCAACGCGCTGTTCACGGCCTGTACGAGAGCGTGCACGTCTTGCGGCAAATTCCCGCCGCTCAGGCGCACTGCGACGCCGTGCGGTCCGATCGCCTCGGCCTCGCGCGCGGCTATGCGCAAGGGTTTCAGCGCGTACCGCGCGACGATCAGATTGGTGGCGAGCAAGCCGAGCGCAAAGGGAACGGCGATCCAGCCGATGTCGCCGACGAACTCTTCGAGCACGGAATCGAAGACCACGGGACTGCCGGGAAAAGCCACCTGAACCATGACGGGAGGCGAAGAGTCGCGCACCGGCAGCGAGACGCCGTACATCGGCTCGCGCGGCGCGACCATCGGCAACAAAAAGTAGCGAAACCCGTCCTCGCCGACCGGGCCGAGCGGCGCGGACACCCCGCTCGAGGCGGCGAGCACCGCGCCGGCGGCGGAGACGATCGCGAAGCGTCCACCCGCTTCGTCGATGCGCTGCGCGATCGGCGCCAGCGACGCGGAATTGTCGACGCTCCAAGGAATTCGCGCCTCATGCGCAAGGCTCTCGGCGAAGCTGCGCAGGGTGTCTTCTCGAAATCTCGCGTCGATGGCGCGAAACTTCACATAGAGGTAGGCCGCGCACGCCCCCGCCGAAACGACGCTCACGACCACGAGACCGAGGGCGATCTGTCCAAAGAGCGTCGTGCGCAGCCGTCTCATGAGGCAGGCTTCGCCAAGAGGTAGCCGATGCCGCGAAGCGTGTGAATCTCCGCGCCTGCGCCCGCGCTCGTCAGCTTCTTGCGCAGGCGGTGGATCAACACCTCGACGGCGTTCGACGCCACTTCCTCGCCCTGGCCGTAGAGCGACTCTTCCATATCCGCTTTGGCGACGACCCGACCGTTGCGGCGAAGCAGAAGTTCGAGCGCGCCGAATTCGCGGCGGCTCAGTCCCACGCTCTGACCGTCGACGCTGACCGACCGCTGCGCGCAATCGAGCGCAATGTTTCCTTCGCATATGACGGCGTCGAGCATTTGGCGGGGTCGTCGCAGCAGCGCGCGAAGCCGCGCGACGAGTTCGTCCATCGCGAACGGCTTGTGCATGTAATCGTCGGCGCCGCCGTTCAAGCCATCGACCGTCTCCTGGGCGCCGTCGCGCGCGGTCAGAATCAGGATCGGCGTCGCCAGACCTCGCCGCCGCGCCAGCGACAACACGTTCAAGCCGTCGTCGTCCGGAAGGCCCAAGTCCAGCACGATCGCGTCGTAGGAAATCGAAACGACGGCCGTCTGGGCGTCCGCCGCAAAAGCCGCCGAGTCGACCGCGAAACCGTTCACCTTCAAAGCGTCGCCGATCAGCGCGCTCAGACGAGCGTTGTCTTCGACCAACAGAATTCGCATGGCGACCCTTCGGACGTCGGAGAACCGGCACTCACCACCGGATTGTGTCCGCGCTTTGGCCGCAACATTGCCTCGCTGCAATGTTGGCGGCGATCGATCGCCCCGAGGCTCGCCGCGCCCAAAATGACCTCGCAAATGACACGCATTCACCGCGGGCTTGTAACTCGCCTGTAAGCCAAGTCGGCCAAAGACTTGCGGGCAGCGGGCAAGGACAGCCGACGATGAAGACGATCATGATCGGGCGCACCGGTCCCAGACGCGAAGACGCGGAGGGGTTCATACGCAATGTTTATCGAGCGCGATACAACGCCGACGTAAGCGTATTCCCTGCGCACATTATCGCCCGCGTCGATCGCGGCGACGCCATCGTGTGCGCCGCTGGTTTGCGAACCGATCGCGACGGCTTCTTTTCTGAACGCTATCTCGACGCGCCGGTCGAAGCCGTCTTGACCGCTGTTTGCGGCGGCGAGGTCGCCAGGGAGCGGGTCTTCGAAGTCTCCAACCTCGCCAGCCGCGCGCCTCGAGCGACTGCCGCCTTCATCAATGAAATCGCCGCGCTCGGCAGGAGGAGCGGCTTCCAGTGGTCGTTCTTCACCCTGACCCGTCGTCTCGGCGTCATGGTCGAACGTCTCGGCGTCGACCTGACCTACCTCGCCGACGCCGATCGTCGTCGCATCGCCGACTTCGAGCGCTGGGGCGAATACTACGCCCATCAGCCGAGGGTGTACGCGGCGGCGAAGACGGCGATCGCCCGCCTCGCCGTTCCCGATGTCGCGGACGTTCGTCATGCGCACGCTGTTTGACGCGATCCGCCAAAACGCCCGGCGCGCGGGCGACGCCGTCGCGCTCAGCGATGGGCGCGAGACTTTGAATCGGCGCGACCTTCTTTCCCGGATCGTCGGTCTCGCCGACACGCTGCCGCCGCAAGCGCGGGTCGTCGGTCTGTTCGCACCCAACGGCGTCGACTGGGCGGTCGCACAACTCGCTTGCGCGCTTGCGGGCAAGATCGTCGTGCCGTTGCCGACGTTCTTCAGCGCGGCGCAGCTCGGGCATGTCGCGCGCGACTCCGGGGTCGAGCTGATCCTGGCGGCGGAGGCGACGGCGGCGCGCGCGCTCCAGTCCGGAGTGACGGTGCGTCTGATCGAAGATTGCCGCGCGGACGGCGAAGCGGCGCAGCCGGCCGCCGGCTTCGGTCAAATCATCTACACCTCGGGCACGACGGGACAGCCCAAAGGCGTGCGACACGAGAGCGGACAGGTCCTCTGGTCGGCCAACGCGCTCGCGGCGGCGACCGGGGCTCTGGAAAGCGACTTCTATCTCTCGGTTCTGCCCCTTCCGCTTCTGCTAGAGACGATTTGCGCCGTCTTCGCTCCGGCGCTGATGGGCGCGCGCGTCCATTTCGACGCCAAGCTCGCCGACGCCGTCGGTCGGGGCGAGGCTGCGGGCCTCGCCGATGCGTTCGACGCGCACAAGCCGACGACGAGCGTACTCGTTCCCGAATTGCTGAAAGGTTGGGTCGGCGAACTCGCGCTAAGCGGCCGGCGCGCGCCGGCGTCCTTGCGCTTCGTCGCCGTAGGCGGCGCGCCCGTCTCGACGCAAGCCGCGGAAGCGGCCTGGCGCCTCGGAATCCCCGCCTACGAAGGATACGGCCTTTCCGAATGCTGTTCGGTGGTCGCGGTCAACCGCATCGGTCAGCGCCATGCCGGCGCCGTCGGCCGGCCTCTCGACGGCCTTACCGTGTCTATCGACGGCGGCGAGATCGTCGTCGACGGGCCGACGATCACCGACGGCTATCTCGGTCAGGCGCCCGCGACGCGGCCATGGCGCACCGGCGATCTCGGCGCCATCGACGACGAAGGTTTCCTGCGGGTGCTCGGACGCAAGGACAACATGCTGGTCACGGCGTTCGGCAGAAACGTCAGTCCTGAATGGATCGAAACCATGCTGCTCGGCGACCCGCGCCTCGCGTTCTGCGCGGTGACGGGCCACGGCGAACCGCACCTGACGGCGCTGCTCGTTCCCTCTCGCGCCGGGTCCGACTGGTTCGCCGACGCCGGTCCTGACGACGTCGGCGATCTCGTGCGGGTTTGCTGCGCCGGCGCGCCCGACTACGCGACGCCGCGGGCCCATGTCGTCGTGTCGCTCGAAGACGCGGTGAAAGGGCGACTCCTCACCGCCAACGGCCGCATCCGCCGTTCTCAGGCGGCTGAATTCGCCAAGGCCGCGTCGGCGCCCGCTCTCGCGCCTTCCGCCTGACGTTTCCGCCAACCAACCAAGAGGCTTTCCCCATGTCGTTCTACGATCGAATTCTCTCTGAGACCGCGCGCGAGCGCGAGCAGTTTCTCGCAATACCGATCGTGCGGGAGGCGGTTCGCTCGGGAGCGACGCGCGCGCTTTATCGCGACTTCCTCACCCAGGCCTATCACCACGTGAAGCACACGTTCCCGCTCCTCGCCGTGGCCGCCTCGCGCACGCCCGACGAACGCTATCAGGACGCGCTGTTCGAATACATGCGCGAGGAGCGCGGCCACGAGAAATGGATCCTCGACGACATCCGCGCCATGGGCGGCGACGCCGACGCGATCCGGGACGGCGAGGGAGGAGCGGCCTGCCGCATCATGGTGGGCTATTCCTATTACGCGATCGAGCACGTCAGCCCCTACGCGTTGCTGGGCAGCGTCCATGTCCTGGAGGGCATGTCGGTGCTGCTCGCCGACCGCTTGGCGGACGCGTTGCAAGATTCGCTCGCGATCAAAGGCGACGCCGGATTCTCCTATCTGCGTTCGCATGGATCGCTCGACAAGAGCCACGTCGACTTCTTCCACACGCTCGTCGACGGCATTCACGATGAAGCGACGCAGCGGATCGTCATCGACAGCGCGCGCGTCTTCTACCGGCTCTACGGCGACATTTTCCGCGATCTCGGCGCGCGAGCGGAGCTTTCCCATGCCGCGTGAGCCGAAACGGGTTCTGATCACCGGCGCGGGCTCGGGCATCGGTCGCGCCTTGGCGATCGAAGCGGCGAGCCGCGGCATGATGGTCGCGCTTTGCGGACGACGCACGGAGGCGCTTTTCGCGACGGCCGCGGCGATCGCCGACCGTCATCAACCGCTCATCGTGCGCGCCGACGTCGCGCTCGCCGCCGACCGACGCCGCCTCGTTGCGCAAGTCGGCGAGGCTTGGGGCGCTCTCGACATCCTCGTCAACAACGCCGGGATCGTCGAGGGCGGGCCCTTGGAGCAAACGAATGACGAAGCGCTCGAGCGCGTCTTCCAGACCAACGTGATTGCCCCGATGGCGCTGGCGCGCGATTTCAAGCCGCTGCTCGTCGCGGCGAAGCCGTCGCGCGTCGTCAATATCGGCTCGGTGTTCGGCGACATCCCCTATCCCGGCTTCTCAGCCTATTCCGCTTCGAAGTTCGCCTTGCGCGGCTTCTCCACCGCGCTTCGGCGGGAGTGGGCCGATTGCGGCGTCGGCGTGACCTACGCCGCGCCGCGGGCGACCAGAACCGATGCGGCCGCCGCCTTCGCCGACCTCGTCGCCGCTTCGAAGATGTCGCTCGACCCGCCCGAACTGGTGGCTCGCCGAATTTGGCGCGCGGTCGAGAGCGGCGCCGACTCGGTCTACCCGAAAGGTCCGGAGAAGCTCTTCGTCCTCATCCAGCGCTTGTTTCCCCGCGTCATCGATCGCGCGCTGGCGCGACAGGCCGCGCCGAACGCCGCTTGACGCGCCACCTTCACACTTCGCCCAAAGGAAAGGCATCTCTCATGTTCACGACGACACGAAGAATTCTGATCTTGGCTCTGCTCGCAGCGGCGAGCCCGCTCGCGCAACCCGCGACGGCTGCGAACGATTCGTCGCTCGACGCGGCCATCCGCCATTTGCAGCTGGAGTGGGAGCGCATCAAGTTCGACGTTCCCGAGGGCGCCAAGCAGACCGAGGAAATGAACGCTCTCGGCGTCGAAGCGGACGCGACGGCGGCGCAGTTTCCCGACAAGGTCGAAGCGCAGATCTGGGACGGAATCATCACCAGCGAGAGAGCGGGCTTGGCCGGTCCGTTCTCCGCGCTCGGGCTCGCCAAGCGCGCTCGCGACGTTCTCGAGAAAGCCGACAAGATGGACGCGGCGGCGCTCGACGCCGGGGCGCCGACGAGCCTCGGCGTGCTCTATTACCGGGTTCCCGGGTTTCCCATCGGGTTCGGCGACAAGGACAAGGCGCGTCAACTGCTCGAGCAAGCCGTCCGCACCGCGCCGAACGGCCTCGACGCGTGGTACTTCTACGGCGATTTTCTCTTTTCGCAGAACGAGTTGGCGAAGGCGAACGCGGTCTTCAAGCACGCCCTGGAGATTCCGCCGCGCCCTGATCGTCCGCTCTGGGACAGCAATCGGCGGCTGGTCATTCAAGAGCTGCTCGACAAGATCCACGACAAGTCGTGAGCAGCGGGAGAGAAGAAGGCGCGCCTGTCCGGGGGCTGCTCGCCGACACGTATCGTTCGTGGGCTGAAGCCTTCGGCAGGCAACTGCGCTGCCCGACGGGCCGGGCGGGGGAGTTCATCGGCTGGCTGATGGGAATCGCCAACGCCAGGCCGTACGAAGTCGCGATCGACGCCCTCGACCCGCGTCCGGGAGAGTGGGTGTTGGAACTCGGCTTCGGCCCGGGGCACGGCCTGAAAGCGTTGGCGGCGCGCCTCGGCGACGGCCGGGTATTCGGCCTCGATCAGTCGGCGCCAATGGTCGAGCAAGCCGTTCGCCGCAACCGAGCGGCGATCGCGGCGGGCCGCATGCGACTCGCGCAAGGTCCGTTCAGTCGCTCGCCATGGCCCGACGGCGCCTTCGACGCGATCTTGCTCGTCAACGTCGTCTATTTCTTCGATTACCGCGGCCGCGACATTCGCGAAGTCTATCGCGTGCTGCGCGACGGCGGGCGCATCGCCGTCTATGCGACCGATCGTTCGACGATGGAGAAATGGCCGTTCGCCAGACCCGACACGCACCGAACCTTCGATCGCGCGGAATTGCTGCATTTCCTGGAAAGCGCCGGCTTCGACAAGGCCGATATCGAGATCGAGGCGCACAAGCTTCCGTTCGGCGTCACCGGACTGCTCGCGATCGTGCACAAGCGAAGTACGCGCTAAAGCGGCGGCGGCGCCTCGCGCGCCGCGCCAAGCTCGTCGTTGATGCGGGCGAGGAAGTCGACGAGGTCGTCGGTGACGAAATCGACGTGGGCGGACCCGGACCCGTCGCGATCGAGCGCTTCGCGATGGTCCTCCTGTCCGGGCCTCGGCGCGATGAGGGTCGTCGTCATGCCGCGCGCCTTGGGCACGAGAAGGTTCTTGGCGAGATCTTCGAACATCGCCGCGCAGGCCGGGTCGACGTCGTACTTCGTGAGGAACGCCTCATAAGCAAGGTCGGCGGGCTTGGGAACAAGGCCCGCCGCGACGATGTCGAACGCATCCTCGAACAGGTCTTCGAGCCCGAGCTGCGCGACCGTGCGCAGAGCGTGATCGCGCGACCCGTTGGTGAAGATCAGCTTGCGTCCCGGCAGTCGCTCGACTTCGCGCGCCAGCGACGGATTGGGCGCAAGGCCCGAGCGGTCGATGTCGTGAACGAATTCGAGAAACTCGTGGGGCCTTACGACGCCCTCGTCGACGAGCCCGCGCAGGGTGGTGCCGTGACGATGGTAATAGTATTTCTGCATCGCCCGGGCGGACTGGCCGTCGAGCCCCGACAGGGCCATAAGGAAAAGCGTGACCCGCTCATTGATCGCCGGCCACAGGCCGCAGTCGGGCGGATAGAGCGTATTGTCGAGATCGAACACCCACGCGGAGACGTGGCCAAACTTGCCGAGCAAATCCGGTTCGAAGGTCAGCGGCGGCGCGATCAAGGTCATGGAATAGAGCGGTCCGGTGCATGCCGCGGCGTCAGCCCGGCTGTGGAATAATGACAATTGGGGGCGATCGCGGGTCGGATCAAGTTGTCGGCTTAACCATTCCTTGCGGCGCGCCGCAACTCTTTTGGGCGAAACGGACGCTCGGCACGCGGTTTGCGTCGCTCGTTGCCGAACGGCGCTCGAAGCCCGCTCGCGAGGAAATCCGTCCAGCAATGAGACACGCCCGGGTCAAAATCGACGGCGCGCCGCGGCGAGGCAGGCGACCGATTGCGCGCGCAGCCGTCGCACGGCCGCTGTCCCGGCGGCAGGGGCGATGGCGCGCGATCGAGGATTTCGCGCCGATCGGTTTCGCCTATCTGGCGGGCCTCCTCGACGCCCTGGCGATCTTAAGCGCCGCGGCGGCGTCGAGCGCGCTCTATCGGATCGTGACGTTCGGGCGCATGCCGCCGGTCGAATCGGCCACGACGGTCGGCGTCATCGTCGGCGCGATCGTGATCGCGGCGGGCGTCCAGAACGGCGAGTACGGCCTCGAGGGCTACAGCGAGCGCGCCGGCCAATTCGCCCGCAGTTTTTCCGCCTGGAATTTCGCCTTTCTATGCGCGCTGGCGCTCGGCTTCGCGACCCGGACGTCGAGCGACTTCTCGCGCGGCGCCGTCGGCGTCTTCTACGTCGCCGGATTCGTCGCGATGTTCGCGACCCGCCTGGCCCTGGTCGAGGCGGTGGGGCGCACGCAGCGCGCCGGCCTGATCCGGCCGCGGCGGGTCGTCGTCGTCGGGTTCGAGGATGCGCTGGCTCAACTCGCGCCGCGGTTCAACCCGGCCGTCGACCGCATGGAGATCGCCTCGATGATCGCGCTGCGCGACAATCAGGCGTATCTGACCGACGATCTCGCGCTCGCCGCCGCCGCCGTGCGCATGCTGCGCGCCGACGACATCTACATCGCGATTCCGTGGTCACGCACGGAGGTGATCGAGGCCTGCGTCGACGTCTTCCTGCGCACGCCGGCCGAAATCCACCTCGGCTCCGAGGCGATCCTCGATCGCTTCAAAGAGGCCCGCGTCGTCCAATTCGGCCCCACCGCCGGGCTCGGCCTGACTCGCCCGCCGCTGACTCGTCTGCAACGAGCGGAAAAGAGAGCTTTCGACGTTCTCGCGGCGACGCTTGGCCTGATCGCGCTGGCGCCGCTGTTCGCCCTCGTCGCGCTCTGCATCCGCCTAGAGGGACCGGGACCGATCCTGTTCCGGCAGACCCGCTACGGCTTCAACCAGGAGCCTTTCCGCATCTTCAAGTTCCGCACCATGAGCACAATGGAGGACGGCGCGGACGTCAAGGCGGCGACGCGCGCCGACCCGAGGGTCACGCGCGTCGGCGCGGTATTGCGGCGTTTCAGCATCGACGAACTGCCGCAGCTCCTCAACGTCCTGATGGGCGAAATGTCGATCGTCGGGCCGCGCCCGCACGCGCTCGCCCACGATCAGCGCTACGTCGCGCGCATCTCGCGCTACGCGCGCCGCCACAACGTCAAGCCCGGCATCACCGGCTGGGCGCAGGTCTGCGGCCATCGCGGCGAAATCCGCGATGACGAGGACATGCAGGCGCGCATCGAGCACGATCTTTATTACGTCGACAATTGGTCGCTGTGGCTCGACATCAAGATCGTCCTCAGGACGGTCCTTTCCGCGACCGCCCATCAGAACGCGTATTGAGCGCTGGGGCGTCGACGAAGCGCCGGGCGTGCGCGACCGCCTTGAGCATGACGCTGGAGAAGCCTGCGCTGTCCGCGCTTGCCGGGTCGATCCAGATCGAGCCCTGCGCCTCCGCCGAAGCCGCGCCGACTTCGGCGGCGTAGACCGTCAGCCGTAGCGTGAAATGGGTGAAGGCCTGCTCGACCTCGCCGGGAACGCGCCGCCACGACGCCGCGAAGGGCGCCTGACCTAGGCCGACGTCGGCCCGCTCCGCCGCCTCCCACGGCCCGCCCGGCAATTCGAGCGTTCCGCCGAGCAGACCTTTCAGCGGGCGCCGCCGCGCGAGGATCGCGCCGTCCGCGCGGCGGGCGAAAAACGCCACGCCGAGGCGAACCGGCTTGGGTCTGCGCATCGCGCGTCGCGGATAGGCGTCGGGCGCGCTCGTCCGCGCCGCCGCGCAGGCCGAAAGCAAGGGGCAAGCGGGGCAGTCGGGATTGCGCGGGCGGCAGATCAGCGCGCCGATGTCCATCAGCGCCTGCGCGAAGTCGCCGGGACGCTGCGCGGGCGTCAACGCCGCCGCCGCCTCGCCGATCGCGCGCCGCGCGTTGGCTACCGGCGTCTCCAAGGCGTGCAGCCGCGCCAGGATGCGCGCAATGTTGCCGTCGACCGGCGCCGCTCTTTCGTCATAGGCGATCGCCGCGACCGCGGCGGCGGTGTAGGCGCCGACGCCGGGCAGCCCGCGCAGCTCCGCTTCGCTCGGCGGGAACCGCCCGCCCCGCCCCGCGACTTGCCTCGCGCAGGCGTGCAGATTGCGCGCGCGCGAGTAATAGCCGAGGCCGGAAAAGGCGGCCATGACCTCGTCGAGCGAGGCGGCGGCGAGCGCCTCGACGCGCGGCCATCGCGCGACGAATTCTTGGAAATAGGGCGCCGCGGCGGTCGCCGTGGTCTGCTGCAGCAGGATTTCCGACAGCCAGACGCGATAGGGATCGGGCGTCTCGCCGCGGCGCGCGCGCCATGGCAAATCGCGGCGATTGACGTCCCACCACGCGAGAACGCGGCGGGCGATTTCGCGCGGCTTCAAACGCGGGTCGCAAGCGGCTACACTGTCGTCCATGCAACGGACTCTATCCCCGAGAGCGCGATGACGAAACCGGCGCTCCGCAAAACGCGCGGCTGGGCCGCCCGACTCGGCTCGCTGCTCGAGGGCGTCGTGGAGCCGGCATTGGCGGCGCGGGGATTGGGCGAGACCAGCCTGGTGACGGACTGGCCGGAAATCGTCGGCGCCGAAATCGCGCGATACGCTCGGCCGATCCAACTCCGCTGGCCGCCGCGCGGCGCCAAGCGAGGGCCCGAGGACAGCGCCCCCGCCACCCTGGTGCTGCGCATCGACGGCGCTTTCGCGCTCGAAGCCCAGCACGCGGCCGCGATCATCGTCGAGCGCGTCAATGCGCACCTGGGCTGGCGCTGCGTCGAGAAAATCGCGTTCCGCCAGGGCCCGCTCTTGGAATTGAAAGCCAAGCGCCGCGCCGCGCCGGCCCCGAGCGCAAAGGCGCAGGCCGAAGCCGCGGCGCTCGCCGATCGAATCGACGACGAGGGCCTGCGGCAGGCCTTGACGAAGCTCGGCGCAAGGGCGATCGACAGCGCCGCGCGGACGCGGTAGAGCCTGCGCCAGAAAATTGGGATGCGCGCCCCTTCCCCCCTTGCGGGGGAAGGTGGCCCTCGCGCCAGCGAGGGTTGGATGAGGGGGATCGCGCGAAGCGCGATGACGTGGCTCCAAGCCGCCTCGCTACGCTCGCCCCCTCATCCGGCCGGCTCCGCTGGCCACCTTCCCCCGCAAGGGGGGAGGGGCTCTCGTCCTCCCGCCGGCCAGAGGAGAACACAAACATTTTGAGCACTTCCAGCCCCCTGGCGGGGCGCCGCGTCGCGCGGATGAACGGCGTCGGCAACAAGATTCTGGTGCTCGATCTGCGCGGCGCGGCGATCCTGCCGACGCCCGAGGAATTGCGCGCGATCCATCGCGCCGACGGCCTCGACTTCGATCAGTTGATGACGCTGAGCGACCCGCGCGATCCCTCGACCGCCGCGTTCGTGCGCATCTACAACAACGACGGAACCGAGGCCGGCGCCTGCGGCAACGGCACGCGCTGCGTCGCCGACCGGCTGGCGCGGCAATCGGGCGCCGAGGCGCTGACGGTCGAGACTGCAGCCGGGCGGATCGCCTGTGAACGCGTCGGGGCGTGGAGCTGGCGCGTCGACATGGGCGCGCCTCGCCTCGCCTGGAACGAAATCCCGCTGGCGCAAGACGTCTCCGACACGCGCAAGGTCGAAGTGCGCCTGCCCGGCGAGGGCGCGCCGGACTTCGGGCCGGCCAGCGTCGTCAACATGGGCAATCCGCACGCGATCTTCTGGGTG
>Ga0187848_10002438_pt1 | contig 14649 bp, 8 predicted proteins | sample June2016WEW_4_40_FD_132424 | JGI IMG/M metagenome (GOLD analysis project Ga0187848, IMG submission 132424) | Peatland microbial communities from SPRUCE experiment site at the Marcell Experimental Forest, Minnesota, USA - June2016WEW_4_40 | ecosystem: Environmental > Terrestrial > Soil > Wetlands... | reverse complement strand
TGCGAGCAAGTATGGTTACGATGCCAAGGGAAACGTCATCCGCCTGTCCTTGTTGAGATCTCCCGCCTGGCCTGACGCGCACGCCGACGAGGGCTTCCACGAATTTACCTATGCCCTTTATCCCCACACCGGCGACTGGAAAGCCGCGGAAACTGAACGGCGCGGCTTCGAGCTCAACTTCCCACTGATTCCGGTCACCACCGAGCCCCGCCAGGGCGTGCTTCCCGCTTCCCACTCCTTCGGGCAGATCGAACCTGGCAACGTGATTCTAACGGCCGTGAAGAAGGCTGAAGACAACGCCGCGCTGATATTCCGGTTCTTCGAGTTCGAAGGAAAAACCAGCGAAGTTCATCTGCACTTCCCCGAAGCCGCGACCCAAGCCGCACAAGTGAACCTGATGGAAAAGCAGGATGCTCCGCTCTCACTCCAGGACGGCGGGAAGGAAACAACGGTAACTGTCCATCCTTACGAGATCGTGACGGTCAAAGTGTGGTTCGGCAAATCCAGCAGCAGCCAGGCCGGGGGAGGACGATAAAGAAAAAGTTTCCGCCCCCAGGCGGCAAATAGTTTGGCTGCCGCACCACCTACGGGTTTGGGAGAGGCAGCGCCTTGCGTGCTCAGGCAGGCCGGAGCTATATTACCAGTGGGAATCCGGCTCGTTCGGGCTGAATTTGGGCTTCGCAGACCCTGCTGCTCCTGTTTCCCGAAAACGAAAAACCATGTCGTCACCCCCACAGCGCCCGAAGATTTACCACATCACGCATGTGGAGAATCTAATAAAGGTCGTTGATCACGTCCTATGGTCGGACGCCGAGCGGATCCGCCGGGCGCTGGAGTGCACAGCTGTCGGTATGAGTGAAATCAAACGTCGTCGGCTTGAAGAATTGGAGGTAGATTGCCACCCTGGAACGCGAGTTGGCCACTATGTTCCCTTTTACTTTTGCCCTCGCTCCGTCATGCTCTACCTCTTGCATAAAGACAATCACCCCGACCTGGCATATCATGGAGGCCAGCGACCGATTGTGCACCTTCAGGCTGACCTCTACACAGCGCAGGAGTGGGCCGATGCTGCGGGCAGACGCTGGGCTTTCACCAAAGGCAACGCCGGCGCTCGCTACGCGGATTTTTACAATGACACGGCACAGCTCGACAAACTGGACTGGGAAGCAATCGCGAAAACAGACTGGCGAGATCCCGACGTCAAGGAAGGCAAACAAGCCGAGTTCTTGGTCGAAGAATGTTTTCCATGGGAATTGATCGAGCTCATTGGTGTCATCAATGCTGAGGTTGCGCAACGGGTAGTGAATATCATCAACAAGGCGGGTCACCAACCTGACGTGGCGGTAAAGCCTGCATGGTATTATTGAGGAGGACCGCACATGATGATTGAGCCAATGCAGGGCGACATTTTGCAGGCAAAAGCCGATGCTCTTGTCAATAGCGTGAACTGCGTCGGTGTCATGGGTAGAGGTATTGCCCTTCAATTTCGCAAGGCGTTTCCCGAGAACTTCAAAGTTTACGAAGCAGCCTGCAAGCGGCAGGAAGTGTCGCCAGGAAAGATGCTGGTGTTCGAGACCGGCCTGCTGACCGGGCCGCGCTACGTGATCAACTTTCCTTCGAAACGGCACTGGAAGGGAAGGAGCCGTATCGAGGATATCGACGCCGGCCTGCTTGGACTCGTGAAGGAAATCAGGGACCGCGGGATTCGGTCGGTGGCCGTACCCCCTTTGGGTTGTGGACTGGGTGGGCTGGATTGGAATGTGGTCCGGCCCAGGATCATCCGAGCATTCCTCGAGTTACCTGACGTCCGGGTCCTCCTTTTTGAACCAGCAGGGGCTCCGACAGCGGAGAAGATGATCAGAGAGCGCCGTGCGCCGCGCATGACCCCGGGAAGGGCGGTTCTTATTGAGCTGATGGTCAGGTATCTTGCAGCAGTCTTGGACCCATTTGTTTCCCTCCTTGAGATCCACAAATTGATGTACTTCATGCAGGAGACTGGTGAGCCTCTTAAACTCAATTATGAGAAGGGGACATACGGACCGTATGCGAAGAACCTGCGTCATGTGCTGAGTCTGATTGAAGGGCACTTGATTGTTGGATACGGCGACGCCCAGGACAATCCTGAAAGGGCCATTGAACTCCTGCCAGGGGCCGCGGGAATGGCGCGGGGCTTCATCGCGTCGCTTCCGGATACGCGAGCCCGCTTTGACCGAGTGGCCCGTCTGATACACGGATTTGAAACTCCATATGGGATGGAGCTTTTGGCGACTGTGCATTGGGTGCTTACGCATGAGGGGGCACGTTCTGCTGATGATACCATTGCAGCCACGTATAGCTGGAACGAGCGAAAGCGGATGTTTGAGGAAAGGCAAATTCGTCTGGCGTGGCAGGTCTTGACGGATCAGGGATGGGTTGCTTCAACTCTCAATTGATCGGGTCCCAGGTTTTCGGGATTGGCTGCATGCGCAGGTCAATCATGCCCGTGCGAACTGGCTCTTCCCACATGTTTGTGTCCACCAGACAGAGGCGTGGATTCTAGCCGAGGGGCATGCACTCGCGGTGCGACTAGGAGACCCCAATATCAGGCCACATTCCATTGCAGAGTTGAAGAACTTCCAAAATCCTCCTTCCCAACGTCTGAACGAACTCTTCCTACGAATCAAAAAACGGCGCTACAACAAGAAACGTGACGGTACCCCTCTCTTTAAAGCTATGGAGTTCCAGCCCGTCTACAACTCCTGTCAATATTTCCGAGAGTTCTACAACGACTTGAAAGCTGTGGGACAGCGGTAGAGCAAGGTAGCGCATCTATGTCGCACTGGTTAAACCAGTGGCTTGCCATGAACCAGTAAAATCATCCGCTCACTGAGCGCTTTCAGGCACAACGTTCCCGAAAGTCATGGGGACGTCATCATTATCTGTCAGTCTCATTCGCACCGAATTGGTATAGCTCTTTGGAAGGCCGAGGGGAGGCGCAAGGTTTCCCCAGCCCAAATCAGGGTAGCCCCAGAGGTTATCAACACTGAAGATGACCTTGCCCCCTGCCCGCACCCCGGCGCGCACCGCAACCGTGCCCTCGGATTCCGCTCTCAGGCGGAGATTTGTTCCGGACAAGACACACGAAGCGTAGAAGACATCGGTCTTCAGGCTTCTGAAATCGTTGGTCCCACGCCCGCCTACGTCGTTGCTTCCAAAAAGGAAGAAATCGCTCAAGTCTTCCGCCCAGGGATGCGCAGGCTGCGCGCGGTATCTCTCAGTGGGGCCGTTCACCTTCATGGCAACGCCTTGGGGCCTGCCGATGTGGTCGGCCGGGTAGACCGACCAAAGGGAGTTTCTCCGCCAGGCGAGGCGGTCCACATCATTCGAGAGCTCATAGGACACGCCAACTTCACTGGCGTCTTCCGGCAAATCAAAGACCGTGTAGTGGGTGGTGATTAGCCCCGCGCCATCTATTCTGACTTGAAACTCGGTCTTCCCCCGCTCTTCACCGCCGCGGACGGCCATGTACCGTCCGCTGATATCAACCACGGCCTCGTCGGGGGCGGTGGAATAACTGAGCTTGCTCAGCCACCAAGTGGGGAGACTCGAAGCGCCCAAGTTCAGATACGGCCCGCCTTCCAGAAGTCTGCTTCCACGGAAGATTCCCTCCGTGATCAGTCCGGTCTGCCTGCTGAAGGTAATGGTGAAGTCCGGGCCCGCGACGCGGAGGGTGTTGGTATCCGCGATCACCGCCGGGGCGGGACCCTGAACTTTGGGGAAAACCGGGGTCGGCCTGCCCAGCGTCAGATTGAATTCATCAACCAGGATCCTGCTCGGGCGATAGAACTTCAAATTCAGCACGTCACCATTCTGCCAGGCGCGCGCGGGGATGGAGAGCGTTCCTGGCGCGTGGGGCGGGAGGCTGAAGTGGGTGACTGTCCCGGAATCAGGCCCGACGCTCCAGTTGATGGTGAGCTCGTTGAAATCCGTATGGTCAAACCGGTTCTGAATTGGCAGGCTCAGCGGCTTCCCTGTCCCAGGATTGGCGACCGGACTATCACTGATATGGATGGGAGAGTAGGCCTTTTTGGTGAGCCAGTATTCCGGCTTGGGCCTCCTCCATCCGTCCACAATGCCCCATTCCCCGTAACCCACGGGTGAGTCCGGCAGCATGAAAACCTCGTCAATCGACCCCCAGATGGCGCCACCCAGGCAGCCCTCCGAGGCGAAACAGTTATCCCAAAAGCGTCGGAGGCTCTCGCCCCAGAAATCCCGCACGCCGGGGTCTCGCTTCAAGGTCTCAATGTTGTAGCAGGAGACGTGTCCATACTCATCGTTCAGTTTGGGGACACCGGGGCTCTTCAAATCGCCATCGACTTTGGGATAGTGTTCACTCCAGATGTCGTAGCCGGCGGTTCCCGAGGGGACCGTTCCCGGATAACTGAAAATCACCGGCCGGCTTGGGTCCTCGCGCTTCGCATAGGCGTACTCTTTCGCGATGTTTGTTCCCCACCGGCTTTCATTCCCCAGCGACCACATGAGCACCGAGGGGTGACTCCTGTCCCGTTCAATCATCTCTGAGAACTGGGCCATGTAGCGCGAAAGAAAATCGGGGTCGGACTGGCTCCCTGGGCGCGACACGTTCCATTCAGCATCCACGAAGCAGACGGCAGTCTCTTCCTCCACGTACACGCCATAGCGATCACAGGCCTCCAGAAACTTCTCCGAGGGCGGGTAGTGGGAAGTCCTGACGAAATTCAGGTTCGCATCGCGGAACAGCAAGGCGTCCCGCTCGTCAAGCTCGGGAGTAGTCGACCTTCCTCGCAGCGGGTGGACGTCGTGCCGGCAGGCGCCGCGCAGTTTCACTTCCTTGCCGTTGACGTAGAGCTTGTTCCCGCGAATCTCGAGCTTGCGGAAGCCGATCTTCCTTTCCACGGTCTCAACCGCCACGCCATCCACCACCACCCTGGCTTCGAGCGTGTAAAGGTTTGGATGCTCGGCGTCCCATTTCCTGGGGGCAGGCACCGGAATGTCCAGACGGGCTTCGGTTTTCTGCGCTGTAAAGTCAATCGAGCCGGGCCGCAAGCCTACCTCATGGTTATCAGGATCTTTCAATTGAAGTTTCAGGGTGGCCCTTGGGGCTCCATGAAAGGCGAGCGCGGCAGTCACCTGGAGCGTTGCATCGCTATAGGTTGGGTCCAGGTCGGTTTCGAGTTGCAAGCGGGTGGCCTGGGTCGAGGGCAGGGCGAGGAGCTTCACATCCCGCAAAATCCCGCCCATATAGTGCTTGGCGTAATTGCTGCCGTAAGAGATTTCATCCGACCGGTCCGTAACCCCTACGGTGACCCACGCGGCTTGGCCGGGCGTCACATGCTTTGTTATATCGCAATCCCAGGAAGTGAAGCCTCCATGGTGTTCGCGCACCAAGACTCCGTTCACCCACACCCGGGCGCAACTGTAAACGCCATCGAAGCGCAAGATAATTCGTTTGCCCTGGAAGTCGGGGGGAATCAAAACCGACCGCTTATAAGGGTATTCCACGTCCCGGCTGATCCTGAAACCCTGCATCACCAGTTCCCCTGGCACGCTGATCTCTGGCCAGGCAGCGGGGTCGGAACTGTTCAACCAGAATTCCGTGGGCGGAGAAAGGGTGAACTTCCAGGTCCCGTTCAAGCTCAGCACGGCATTCGACACTCCCTCGACTTGCACGGGAAGGGGGACAAGTTGAGGCCGGGGCCATTCCTCTGCCGCCCATGCTGCCGAATAGCATATCAGCCAGACCAAGAGGGCCCCCAGGCAGAGCCCAATCCTGCCGGAATACTCCCTCCTCTTCATCAAGGTAGTCACTCTCTGAGCCGCCCCAGCCTCGCTGAGCGCCCCCATGAGTTCCTCGTACTGCCTCTCCGTGAACCGCTTCATATCGCGCCACCTCCCAGGGTGGGTGATTCTACCCCAGCGCGCTGCCGAGACCAATACCGAGCCCCTGGACCCATCCAAAGAAAAATCGTGCGCTGGAACCCCTCGAGGGGTGTATAGTGTGGGGCTGTTGGGAGCTAAAATGGAAATTCCGGTTCAAATCTTTTGAGACTTTCAAAATACAAATCCCTCTTCATTTGTCTTGGTGTGGTTTTGTGGGCACTCTCCGTCTCCGCTGCCGCGCAGGTCGCTCCCGCTTCCTGGCAAGGCACCGCGCGCGACGCCCGGGGAAACGTCATGGCCGGGGCGCAGGTCGAACTGCATGAAGCCACATCGGGTCGCACCTTCGCCACCACTACAGACGCGCAAGGCGCTTTCAGTTTCCCCGAATTGCTTGCCGGGAATTATACCGTGCGCATCCACTGGCATAACAAGACGACCACGTCGCGTGAGTTGCTGAAAATCCAGCCGGGGGACCACCCGAATTCCTCCGTGCAGGTTGCCGTGGCGGGTGGATGGCTGGTTCTCCAAACGGCGGCAGCGGGAGAGCAGCCGAAGGCGAGCGGTGGGGAAAAACTCTCCAGCCGCGAAGTTTCGGAGTTGCCCCTGAACAAGCGCGACTTCAGTCAACTGCTGCTGTTGGCTGCCGGCACCATGACCGATACCAACGGGTCGGCGAATTTCACCCAGCAATTCGCCGTGAACGGCCAGCGCGGTGTCACCGCCATCTTTGCCATGGACGGGGTGGACACGACCGACCCGGAATTGGGTGGCGCCACCTTTACAAACTTCAACGTGGACGCGGTGCAGGAAATCCAGTCGCTTTCGGGGGTGATGCCTGCGGAAATTGGCCACGGTGCTGCCGGCTTCACCAACATCAAAACCAAGGCAGGGACGAATCTGCTTCACGGCTCGGTTTTTGAATTCGTGCGCAACTCGGACTTGGATGCGCGTAATTTCTTCGATGAGCGAACCTTGGCCGACCCTGGCCGCATCCCCCCCTTCCGGCGTAATGAATTCGGCTTCACGCTGGGTGGGCCGGTCACGCTGCCGGGAATTTACCAGGGCCGCGATCGCACCTTTTTCTTCGGGCAGTATCAAGGTTTCCGCCAGGTGTTGGGGACCACGCAGGTGCTCTCCATGCCTACCCAGGCTGAGCGGCAGGGCGAGGACACGACGGCGTTCCCCGGTGACACGCTCTTCGTACCTGTAAATCCGCAAATCGCACCCATTCTGGCGGGCTATCCATTGCCCAACAATCCTCAAGGGTCCTTTGGACCGCGGACCTACGCCACCTCCTCCAAGGTTTCGACGGACACCAACCAGTTTTCCGTACGCATTGACCATCGCATTTCCGACCAGGGCCAGCTTTTTGTGCGCTTCAACCTCGACAACACAACCGGTCCGCTGACCAATCCCGACCAGTCGGCCATCGATCCGAGTTTTGCGGTCTCTTTCCATGACCACCAGCGCAACGCGGCGCTGAGCTACACCCGCACCATCTCGCCGCACTTCACTTCCGAGACCTCACTCGGGTACATTCGCAGCACGCCGACCTTTATCTCTCCCAATCACACCCAGCCTGCCATGGTGTTTGCCGACAGTCTTTACGAGCCTTTCAACTCGGCTGCCGGGACCGCCACGGGCCCTTACGGAAATCTCTATCAGCTTCGGCAGAATTTCACCTACGCGCGGAGGACTCACACGCTGAAATTCGGCGTGGAGATTCGCCTTAACCGCGATGCGACCATCTTTGGAGTGAATCCTGACGGCACGTACACCTTTGGTGGTGGGCCCGCGTATGCCCCGGTCGATATTCCCTCGGCAAGTGGCCGGCACGATATCCAGGCGGGCGAACTACTCCCCGACTCCCTGACCGGATTCCTCACCGCCTCCCCGTTCTCGTACAACACGTCGTTGGCGGCAGCCTTCACCCCGATCGGCGATCACTTTGACGAGGTCAGCATCCGCCGCGAGGCTTATAACTTTTATTTCCAGGACGCCTGGAAGGTCACGCCGCGATTCGCCCTCACTTACGGCTTGCGTTACGAAGTGAACAGCCTCATTCACGAAGCCCACAAGCGCACAGGGGGCTTCGAAATCGTAGGTCAGAGTGGCCAGCCGGCGCCGGCCTGGGAACCCGGCGCCCGGGAGATTTACCGCGTGGATCCGAAGTCGCCTTACCCGTTAGACCTGGGTGGGTGGGGGCCACGAGTTTCCGCGGAGTGGCGGGCCACAGACCACACGGTGCTGCGCGCGGGCGGCGGAATCACCACCATCCTCCCCAATCTCTGGTTTGATAATTTCCTCACCGGCGGGTTCCCTTTCTTGATCAATCCCGATCTCACCGCCCTGCCGGGCGTTCCGGTGCCCTTTCATAATGCTGTTACGAGCTTTCAAATACCACCCCTCTACACCACCTCGGGCCAGTTGGTGTATCCCACGGGCCGCACGAGCGATGTCGCGCCAAACACCCAGATCGACGTGCCGCGCTACCAGGCTGATTTCTCTGCACTCACCCCCGGCGACCAGCCGCAGCCACTCTCCGTGTTTGGGATGGCCCGGACTTTTCGCAACGGTTACATGGGCAACTATACGGCGGGGTTTGAACAAACGTTTAAGGATGTGGTTCTCAGCGCCGCCTATGTGGCAACCGTGGGTGTACATCTTGCCAGCATCATCAGCCCCAACAGTTATGCCGGCGCCTCTCCCCAGTTCGCACGCTTCACGGACTTCAATTCCTCCGGCCAGATCACGGGCGGGTACGGTCCGGAGTTCCTCATAGGGACGCCTTCCCACTCTACCTATCACGCCTTGCAGATTTCCGCCACCAAGAGCTCCTCGCGCCTGGGGCTGGGTTTTCAATCCAGCTACACTCTCGGCAAAGGGCTCGACGATACGAGTGCCGTCGCGGTGAATACCGGCGGAGCGCCTACGGGAACTGTTATCCAGGCTTCTTATCAAGACCCGTGGAACCCTGGGGCTGACAAAGGTCCCTCAACCTTTGACATCGCACAGGTATTCACGACGAGCGCCATCCAGGCGCTGCCTTTCGACCGTGTGAGCTTTCTCCACCCCCTGGGAACGAGGCTCACCTCGGGCTGGCAGGTACTGAACATCACCACCCTCACCAGCGGCTCGCCGTTTACGGTTTATTCCGGGATTCAACAGACCGGCGTGGGCTCGGCGGGCGGTGACCGACCTGATCAGATCGCGGCGCCGCATTTCTCCACCCGCCGCACGGTTCGGGAAGACTACTTTGGCCGGGGCGACAACAACCCCTCTTTCTTTTCCATCCCCATTGACGTTCCTGGCGGCACCGGGCCCAACCGGGGCCGCTTCGGAACCTTGGGACGAGACACTTTCCGGGGCCCGAGCTTTTACAACCTCGACATGGCTTTGATCAAAGACACCGCCTTTGGCAGCCGCGCGAACTCGGAGCCCGCAACCCTGGAGTTCCGCGCCGAGTTCTTTAACGCCTTCAACCTGACCACCTTCGGACTGCCCGTGAACATCTTGCGCGGGTCGGGCTTCGGGGTCATCAACCATACCGCTGGGACTTCCCGCCAGATTCAGTTCTCGCTGAAGTTGATCTATTGATTGTTCGCCAACGTCGCGTGCGGATTCCGAGACGCTCCGGCAGGGTTGCAAAAAGCAGACGCGCCGCTATAATGAATGGACTCGCGTTCCGAGGGCGACTGCGACATGTTCAAGGTCTCGGCCATTCTCACCTACCATTCGATCGACCATTCGGGCAGCGTCATTTCCACGTCTCCAGCGGTCTTCGAGCGCCAGATGGAGGCGCTGGCGGCATGCGGGGTTCCGGTGGTGCCCCTCGATCGCGTGACGGAGGTTCGCCCCTCGCTCGCCCTCACCTTCGACGATGGCTATGCGAGCTTCGCCGAACTGGCCGTGCCTCTGCTGCTGCGGTACCAGTTTCCGGCCACCGTGTTCGTAGTCAGCGGGCACTGCGGCGGTAGCAACGCCTGGTCGCAGCCGCCGTTTCCCAGTCTGAAGATGATGAGCTGGAAGACGCTTTCCGGCTTGCCGGGGGACTTGGTGAGCTTGGGAGCGCATACCATTTCGCATCTCAATCTAACAACGCTTGCAGGCCCACACGCAGCCGAGGAAATCCACGGCTCGCGCGCCGCGCTGGAGGACCGTACAGGGAGAGCCGTCCCCTTCTTCGCCTACCCCTACGGCGCCTCCAATGCCGCGGTGCGCGGGCAAGTCCGCAACGGTTTCCGGATGGCCTGCGGAACCACGTTGCGCTTCTTGTCCGAGGTGGAAGACGCCTGCGATCTGCCGCGCATCGACTCGTTCTATCTGTGCGAGACTGATCGGTTCCGGAAGTTTGTGTCCGGGCGGGCCCGCGGTTACCTTCTGCTGCGGCGGTTCCTGCGCGGGTGGCGTAGCGGGATGACACAGTGCGTCCACTGAGCTTCCTGCACATTTCGACTTTCTATTCGCCGCACATTATTGGGGGCGACGCAGTGTACGTGTCGCGGTTGTGCAACGCCCTGGCCGCCCGGGGCCACCACGTCGAGATAGTCCACTGCCTGGACTCGTCTGACCTGCTTCGTTCGGGCGCCCCGCCGCTGGCGCTCGAGCCACGCGAAGGAGTTACGGTTCACTCCCTGCGTAGCGGATGGAAGTGGGTCTCGCCCTTGCTCTCGCAGCAGACGGGTTTACCGCTGCTGAAGCGCCGCGCCCTGGAGCGCGTCGTGGCGGGCCGCCGCTTTGACGTCGTCCATTTCCACAACATCTCGCTGTTCGGCCCAGCGGTCCTGCGGTTGAGCGTCGGGGACGGGCACACCTTGAAGGTCTACTCGGCTCACGAGTACTGGCTGGTCTGTCCCACGCACAGCCTATACAAGTACAACGCCGGCCCTTGCGTGAGGCCGTCGTGCCTGGCCTGCCAGCTCTGGGCCAAGCGTCCGCCGCAGTGGTGGCGCTATACCCGCCTGCTTGAGGATTGCTGCCGGGAGGTGGACCTGTTCATCGCCCCCACCCGGTTCGTCACACGACTGCACCAGCAGAGGGGTTTTCCCCGGCCTTTTGCCGATCTGCCGTTGTGCTCCGACGATCCACCGGTCGCCTCCCAAGCAAGTCCGCCCCTGCATCCACGACCGTATTTCCTGTTCGTCGGTCGGCTGGAACCACTGAAGGGCGTGGAATCGTTGTTGCGCGTTTGGCGCGACTTCGAGGATGCCGACTTGGTCCTGGCCGGGATCGGAAGCGACGAGCGCCGCTTGCGGAGCATGGCGGAGGGCAACCCGAGAGTGCGGTTTCTTGGCCGTCTGCCGTTTCAGGGACTGTCTCCGTGGTACCGTCAGGCGCTGGCCCTGGTCGTCCCCACCGCCACTTACGAAATGTTCGGCACGGTGATCGTCGAGGCATTCTCTCACGGCACGCCCGTAATTGCGCGCGACATTGGCGGCATGGCTGAAGTCGTCGAGCAGAGCCATGCCGGTCTCTTGTTCCGAACCGACGAGGATCTGGTCCTTTCGCTGCGACGGCTCGCATCGTCGTCCGAACTGCGGCGGGAATTCGCGGAGAACGGGCTGGCCGCCTGGCGCGAGCGCTGGAGCGCAGAGGCTCATCTGAACAGGTACTTCGAGCTTCTGGAGGAGACGGCCCACCGGAAGATCGGCTCAGTGCCGTGGCGAACATGAGCGATACGCTGAGAGGCTTGATCGAAACGCAAGCCCGCGAGCGGCCGGACGCCCCGGCGCTGCTGGGGCCCGGCCGGGTTCCTCTGTCGTATGCGCAATTGCTCACCCAGGTCGATTGCACGGTGGGCGCCCTCCGCCAGTTCGGGATCTGCCGGGGAGACCGGGTCGCCGTCGTCCTCCCCAATGGCGCCGAGATGGCTGCCGCCTTCCTCGCGATTGCCGCCGGGGCAGCCTGCGCGCCGCTCAACCCGGGCTATCGTCTCGAGGAGTACGGCTTCTACCTCTCCGATCTCAATGCCAGGGCTTTGGTCCTGCCCGCAAGCGTCGAATCGCCCGCGCGCAGGTGCGCCTTGGAACGCGGTATCCCCATTCTGGAACTCCCCGTAGGCCAAGCTTCAGCTTGCCCAGCCGACGGTTTTTCCCAGCCCGACGACATCGCGCTGCTCCTCCACACTTCGGGGACAACGTCTCGTCCCAAGATCGTTCCGCTCACTCAAGCCAACTTGTGCGCCTCGGCGTTCCACATCCAAATCGCGCTGCAACTCACGCCTGCCGACCGGTGCCTGAACGTGATGCCGCTGTTTCACATTCACGGGCTGGCGGGCGCGCTGCTTTCTTCGCTCGCCTGCGGCGCTAGCGTGGTGTGCACGCCCGGCTTCGAGGCGGCGAGGTTCTTCGAATGGCTGGCGCGGTTTCGCCCCACCTGGTACACCGCGGTGCCGACCATGCACCAGGCGCTGTTGAGCGAGGCCGCGCGGCATTTAGAAACCCTTGCCGCCGCGCCGCTCCGGCTGATCCGCTCCTGTTCGGCACCGCTCCCGCCGCAGGTGATGGCGGAGCTGGAGCGGGTGTTCAACGCGCCGGTCATCGAGTCCTACGGGATGACCGAGGCGTCGCACCAGATGACCAGCAATCCGCTGCCGCCGCGAAAACGCAAACCGGGATCGGTGGGCATAGCCGCCGGCCCCGAGGTGGTGATCCTGGGCCCCGATTGGAGTGTCCTGCCGGTAGGCACGTGCGGAGAAGTCGCGGTTCGCGGGCCCAACGTCACTCCGGGCTATGAAAACAACCCGGAAGCCAACGCAGCGGCCTTCGCTGGCGGCTGGTTTCGCACCGGCGACCAGGGCTACGTCGACGAGGAGGGTTATCTCTCCCTGACCGGACGGTTGAAAGAGATCATTAACCGAGGGGGAGAGAAAATCTCGCCAAGGGAGATCGACGAAGCGCTGCTCGATCATCCCGCGGTGGCCCAGGCGCTGGCCTTTGCGATTTCGCATCCTACGCTGGGGGAAGACGTCGGGGCGGCGGTCGTGCTTCGCGAAGGCAGGGTGGCGAGCCAGCCGGAGCTGCGGGCTTTTGCGGCACAACGGCTGGCGGATTTCAAGGTCCCGCGAACAGTCGTGCTGCTCGATGAGATCCCCAAGGGGCCGACGGGCAAGCCTCAGCGCATCGGTCTCGCGGAGCGGCTCGGCCTGGGAGTTGCGCAAGGCGACGCCGCCAGCCCGCCGCCACGCACCGAAGCCGAAAAGCGGCTGGCCCAGATTTGGAGTTCCGTGCTGAGATGCGGACGGGTCGGCGTGTGTGAAGATTTCTTCGCCGTCGGCGGGGATTCACTTGGGGTTGTGGTGCTTCTGGCCCAGATCGAGGCAGCGTTTGGAAAGAGGTTGCCGCTGGCCGCATTCCTCCAAAATCCCACCATCGAAGGGCTGGCCCGGAGCCTTGCCGAGGACAAAGGAACGGCGAGCGAGTCTTCCCTGGTGGAGCTACAGCCCTCCGGTGAACGGTGCCCGCTGTTCTGTGTCCCGGCCTCTGCCGGGACGGCGTTGCTGTACCGCGAACTCGCCCGACAACTCGCTCCCGACCAACCGGTCTACGGCCTTCAGTCCGCGGGCCTCGACGGCCAGCAAGCTCCGCTCACCACCGTGACACAAATGGCCGCGCACTATGTCGAAGCGATCAAAGCCGCGCGGCCTGAAGGACCCTATTTACTGCTGGGATACTGCCTGGGCGGGTCCATCGCCCTGGAGATGGCGGTGCAACTTCAGGAGCGCCGAGACGCGGTCGCCTTCCTCGGGATTGTCAGTACCGAAGGGGCGGCCCCCGAGCCGCGATCCCTGCACGAGCATCTTCAATACCACTGGCCGAGACTCAGCGGGCCGTATTTTGCGGAGCGCCTTCGATACCGCTGGCAGCGCGTCCTCCAGACAGGCGCGGATCTGCTGTGCCCGCTATGGCTGGCTTGCGGGCGCCCCCTGCCGCAGGTCTTGTTGCGGCAGCGAGTCCAGGGGATCAACCACCGCGCTGGTCTGGCCTGGCAGTCGCGCGCTTTCCGAGGTCGCATCACGTACTTTCAGGGCCAGGACGACCCGCGCGCGGAGCCAGCGAGCTTCTGGGGGCAACTCGCCAGCGAGGGCGTCGAACTGGTGACGGTGCCCGGCAGGGGCGAAGGGATCTTCGGGAAACCGTGCGCGGCCGGGCTCGCCGCAGCATTGCGAAAGTCCGTTCAGACTTCAACCCCTCCGGCCAGGCGCGAGCCACGAGAATAGACCACGGAATGGCGCTCCGTGATCTGCCCGCGTCGGAGACACCAAGAATGCCCTGCGAGTTCAATTGCTCGACGCTGCCGACAGGGCGGTGTAGGCTCGCACCGTGAAGCTAATGACCCTCACCGAGGCGCAAATCTTTTCAAACTGACCCACTACCCAGACTTCATGTCTCTTGACAAACGCAACAAGATAGGCTAGAGTAGTGAGTTGAGGTTATGCCGGGGGTCATGGCCGCCAGGGAACACTTTGTTGCCGTGCTGCCCGGATGCCCTAAGCCGCTCTGGAGGACATGCCAAGTGCGGCGAAAAGCCCGGAAGGATTCCTGCTCTGTCCGCGCCGGTGAGAAAGAGCAGCAGTTCTGCCGGTTTGATGAGCAGCAGCCCCATGGGCGGGGACGCGGTAAAAAACTCTATAGAAGTTTCTAAATTCTTTGCTATTCTCGCTTTTTCTTGTTCGCGTTGTGAGCGCCACTCGTTGCTCGGTTCATGTCCGTGGAGAGAACTGTCCGAGGCTTTCGCCCTGCGAGCTTCACT
>Ga0187848_10002436_pt1 | contig 14652 bp, 16 predicted proteins | sample June2016WEW_4_40_FD_132424 | JGI IMG/M metagenome (GOLD analysis project Ga0187848, IMG submission 132424) | Peatland microbial communities from SPRUCE experiment site at the Marcell Experimental Forest, Minnesota, USA - June2016WEW_4_40 | ecosystem: Environmental > Terrestrial > Soil >... | reverse complement strand
GTGGGATAAATTGGTAAAAAAAGAGGTCGAGTTAGATCGAGAATTTGACAAAGCTTTAGAAGAAAAATATAAAATGAAATGACATGGATAAACTTTAATGCAACCAAATCTTATGAATCTAAAAGCGTTTTTAGGGCGAACGATTTTTCACTTATCATAGCAGTAGATAGAAAACCTTGCAGCACAAGTCGTATTCTCGCATTCAAGAACTTGCATAAGTATGTCAGTTATCTCTTTGTCTTCCTTTGGTTTGTCTATGCGCGCGCTCCCACAGTAGACTTGTTGATCTACTCATTTATTTTTTGGAAGGATTAATTGTTGCTTGCATTTCAGCTTTTGTGGCGAGCGCGGCAAGGGCGTTCCAGGTATCTGCTTTCAGTTAAAGCGTGTTTCTTTTATGTTTTGGCTCTAATGACACCAGCAATCTTATTCAGTTCGTCTAGCACATCCTGCTCGATTTTTTGATGCACTAGGTAAACAGCGATTGCATAGCCTGCTCCTATTTGCCTTGAAGGATTCTCCCTTATGTTAACGCCATAATCTGCAAGCACCTTGTCGATTTTGGCAAACATTCCTGGCTTGTCCATGTGATAAATAAACAGAGGGTAAAACTGTCTCTCTTCTAACTCGATGTTTTCCCCTACGTTGACAGCGTTAGAGAAATTCCCATACACCAGATAATCAATGACGACTTGTGCCATCTCTATTGAAGTTTTCTGCTGCGCCTCCATGGTTGATGCACCCAAATGTGGGGTCATAACAACATTATCTAATTCCCTCAATTTGCTTCTAAACTCGGCGCCTTCCTCTGCGGGCTCGTCCTCGTAAACGTCAACGCCAGCCCCAGCCAAGTTCCCAGCTTTCAGCGCTTTATACAACGCCTTTTCGTCCACGTTGCGGCCCCGAGCAGTATTAATCAAGTAAGCAGTAGGTTTCATCAAAAACAACTCATTTTTTCCAATCACAGTATCTTTTCCACTTGAATTCACGCTAACGTAATCAGCGTTGGAAAGGACCTCCTCTTTCGCCACATACCGTATCTTGGAACTCGAAACCACAACCGGATCACACCCTATCACGTTCATGTTAAACCCCGCAACAAGCTCGCTAAGCCTCTGCCCGATTCGTCCACACCCCAAAATTCCTAACGTCTTCTCCGAAAGCTCAACCCCCTCAAAACCCTTCTTTCGCCACACACCCCGCCTCAAAGAATCACACCCAGGTACCACATTTCTAGAAACAGCCAACATCAAAGTCAAAGCCAACTCCGCCGCCGCATTAGTATTACCGTACGGCGCAGACTTAACCACAACACCATTCTCAGTCGCAGCAACCACATCAATATTATCAGTACCCACACCAGCCCTACCAACAATCTTCAGCCGACCCCGAACGCCTGACTCGATAACCTCTCGCGTGACGGCAGTTGCACTCCGCACAACCAAAGCATCAAAATCCCCCACCTGTGTAACCAGAGCATTTGCATCCCTCCTCTTACAGTCCGCATCAATTCCAGCAGCCTCAAACAACTTCATAGCTTCCTTATCCAAACCATCATTCACCAATACTTTCAAACCAGATCACATCCTTCACTCAAACACGATCACAAGCATGATCCTTCATTTATACCAAATGAGCAGCCAATCAATTTTAATTTTTGCGCACGCCAGCTTGCTAATTCAATTTCTTTGTGTTAACGCGCTAGCGCGCGTCTAAAACATGCCCAGAAGGAAGCCCTGCTGATTAGGAGAGTTTGCAAAGTCATTGTAAATAATTGGATGTTTCGAACGCAATAGACACCTGCATTAAACAACTCCAGCAAACTCAACAATAGTCCACTATTTTCGGCATCACAACCAAATCCTCGCAAATATCTAGCGCCAAACGTCAGAATAGTTTAATGCTCATATTAGCTTTCTCGTTTTTTCTTTTTTTCCTCGACAACGGACAAGTTGTTTGGGTATCCGATAAGCAATAAAGATGCCATTTCGCCCAAAAACTTTCGCTATTTAGCGTTGATAGTGTATTAAGCCTTAAGCTTGGCTATATAGAATATGCGGGATAGCCCTAAAAGCTGAGTTGCTTTCTAAGAACCCGAAAAGACGGAGAATATGAAAATGTGCAACCTAACTATTGAAATTCATAACGAAGGAACAAACGTAAAACGAATTGCAGAAAAAGTTGATGTATCCAAAGAAAACGGTGATATGATTCGTTTACAACCTCTGGTCAGAATTGACCCATTCCAAGGGGTGTCTTGCAATTGTTTAAAACGATAATTCTAGATTGCCAAAACAATACCATCGTAATTTCTTGCGATGATTGCATTGCTTATAAGAACTGCGAAATGTCAAAGGAAAAAGAAAAGCAAAGCCAAGAAACGATTTTTAGAAAAAACAATTCTTTCTTCATGTCAACTATGTAGTGTAACTATAATAGTTTGCAGGGCACTTTTCGAAGTGATAACAAATGACCAAACCTGCCCAACCAGACGAACAATTAAACCTCAACATTAACAAAATAGTTAATGATGCCTTAGGAGTCTTCTTCAAAGATGCTGTCAAGATTGCCCTTACAAGCCCATCACAATCGGTTTTCTTTTTGCGTACGCTTGGCTGGCAAAACAAGGCATCTAAAATGAGAAAAAAACTCGAAGTTACAGGGCTTCATGTTCCACCAGTCCTTGTGATAAGTGTCACGAGCAAATGCAATTTACACTGTGAAGGCTCTCGACGACCTCTCTGACCGAAATGTGAAGGAACGATTTGAAGACGCTGCAAAATACTTTGATTTAGCTATTGAACTAAACAAAAACGACCCAGACTATCACTACAACAAGAATAAAAAGGATGTACGCATTCCTTCTTTTAACTTTACACCTGTGACTGCAAGCAATAGTTATTTTTTGGTTTTTGCAGAAAGCTTACGCATCGAACCCACATACAACCCGACGAAACCAAGCAAAGCCGTAACGACAGCAATAGCGACTGTGTCAACCGACGAAGGACCTGTATGCCAAATAGTGAAGTACATATAATAAATATAATAAACGAGCTCCACCAGAACAGTAAACAAAACAACTATTTTACCAATTGACATCATCCTTGACTCCTCTCTTATCTTCCCAGCAAAAACATAACCAACCACAACAGCAGCAATCAAAGGAGATACATAGGCAGGAACATGTAGTATAGGCGCTGAAACGAACATTATTGATAGGACAGCGTATAACAACCAGTAAATCATAAACGCAGACGCTGTAGCTATAACCACATTACTAAACTTCAACCAATCAACTCCAAAGTTAAGCCTTAAAAATCATAGTTGCTTGTTCTTAGCTTAAATCACTTGCGCGCGCTATAGACAAGCTTACCACCTTTGCACATAGGGCCTCTGTTTTTGCACAACAAACCACAACGAAGGAATTGTAATGAACTAAGGTGATAACTCGTTATGTGAATTCCTTTCTCTTAACTCAACGAATAATAAAGCCACGAGAGCAGGAAAGAATAATTCAAAAGCACGACTAAGCAGACCTGAAATATCAGAAATATAAACTTCAATAGAGGCGACCCACGAAAAACCTCCGCTGAAAATATAAAATGATATAACTGTTATCAAGTCACCTACTAATATTCCTATTAACAATCCAATAAACAAAGCCAATGTAATAGATTTAACAACATTAATTTTAATTTTCTTTCCCAAAAAATAAAACAATGCAAAAGCAGCAAAAACACTAACCAAAAAATAAACCAAACTAAATGCTTGATTTTCTGTATCCAATAAGGATGGAGAAGATATAATCGATGTGGACGATGTGGAAGACGTAATTATTATGAACAACCCAAGCAAAGAAAGCAAGGCAAGAACCATAGGTAACGCAAAGGCAACGGCAAAGATTATTAGAGATTTCTTCGATGCACACCGTCCCCAATAATTTGATTCAAGTTATATTTTTTAATTTTGTTTAAAAGATTTGCTTAACTTGCTTTGCGAATATTATTTTCTCCTAGACATACACAAGTCTAATACAATAGAAGAGGTAACCCTGAAAAAGCTTATAACTAGACAGCAACAATAAGAACTCAGGGATAAAAAATGATTGAAGAAACAAATAGAGAAAAATTACTAAGCCCTAAGGCTGGGACGGCGACATCATCCCCCAGAAAATACCTATCAACCCAGCATGAAATAAGCGCTTTGCTGTAAAATGACAAAATAAAAAAATGGAGTGTTTTGTTGGGTTTTTTGGGTTTTATACTGGCGTAGGTGTTGATTATGAGGGTGCCATTGTTGCTGCGGGTTGTTCTGGTTGTGGTTTTATTTGGAAGAAAGCGATTGCAATCAACAGTGCAGCGATCCACATTAGAATGACACCTATAAAAATTATTGTTAGAAATGCGCCTATGATTAGCAATAGAGCTCCGGTTGAGAATAGGCCCACACTTGCTTTTGCTGAAAGCGTTTTAAGTGATCGTCTGGCGAAGAAAGCTGCAACTATAGCGAAAATCCAAAGAACAACTAGTACTAAAAATAATGCTCCCAATGCAGATGTAATATCGCCCATGGGTATATTCGAAGTGGCTGGAGTCATACCGCGTAATGATGAAAGTGTTGACCAGCTGCCATTCCATGTTGGGTAAATATCCCGAATCAGTTTTGTAAGTGTGTTTGTGTCAAAAATTATGTAGAGAGCCGCCGCAGCTGCCGCTACTACACCCACTATGCCTGCAATGAGACTATAAATTGCGTTAGTGAATATGCCACTTTCTTTATAATAATTCGCTAAACTATGCAGTGCAACGAAAACGAGTATTACACCGATAAGGGTAAGAATGCCAAAAGTATAGGTGGTAACCAATGAGCCTACTAGTATTAGTATTGCGCCTATGCCGCCCAAATTTTTGCTTGACTCTAAATTCATCGTTTTTTCCTCTGTTTTCTGTCGTCTTTTTAAGAATAAAAGCTTTTTCATGCTTATCCATTAGCTACGTTAGTTGGCATGTTAAAGAATAAAAATCAATTTTTTGGGAATAAACGAAATTGGAGCTTAATTAGGTTTTTTTTCACTGTCAATTTGACCTTGCAGTATGCCGTAGTAGGTTTGCAGGTAGGCTTTGCCGCTTTCTGTTATAGCATAGACTTTGCGGGAACGCCCATCTTTTTGTTGTTTTTTGCTTTCAAGAAAACCTCTTTGTTCGAGAGTGTTTAGTGCGGGGTAGAGTGCGCCGTGTCTTAGTTTTATGTTGAAATCGGTTTCTACTTGTTTTTTTATTTTGTATCCCCATGTTGGTTGAGCTTGTACTATTCTTAATAGTTGCATGTCCAGTAGGCTTCTGATTATGTGTTGTACAATTTCTTTTTTGTATGTTTCAGACAATTGGGTTCTTTCCTGTTGGCTGTTGTATGAATTGGTTGATGTTTCGATTTATTTAGTTTATGTTAGTTTTGTGTTTGGTGATATTGCAGTGTTATGTTTTTGTATGCTTTGGTTATGTATGAAGCTTTATATTAGGGTTTATTAATATTGAATACTCAAGATATGTCTGAAAAGGGACATATTGTACATGCGTAGAACAGCAAAACTGTTCAACAAAAAAACAGGTGAGGAGAAAAAGAAAAAATGCTAAGACCAATCAACTCCCAAAAAGAGGTTTCAACTAAACTAACGAAAGGCTTGCTGGACCTAATAATATTACAATTCGTAAGCGCACAACCCATGCATGGATACCAAATAATAACTAGCATTCGCAAGAACTTCGGCGTATACTTCGGCCCAAGCACCATTTACCCATTGCTAAACACCCTTGAAAAGAAAGGCTTCGTAAAAAGCGAATGGAACATGAACACTGAAAGGCCAAGAAAAATTTACAGCCTAACAAGCAATGGACAAAACATGCTGAACTTCACCGAAGAGTCCCTAAACTTGATATGCCGAAAAATGACAGCCCAAACAAACACAGAAATAAGAATGGAACCATCAAACCAATCAGCAGTTTCCATGTTAGCTAAGAAAGGTGTAAGCACAGATACAACCCGTCTAACATTACAAATCCACTAAGAAAAGTAAACCGTTTAGGGCAAAAGTAGCTTTTTTCTTATTTTTGGTATTCAATCAAAAAATTACTTGCCAAACTTATATGCAAACGTGTTTTAAATATATCGACAGCTAATTCTATATTGGAAGACTCAATTGAAACAAATTAGTAACCTCGCAAACGATGAATTGAATAATCAAATCCTTGAGTTTTGCAGACATGTCGCTGGCTCCGCAAGGATCATCGCTATAGCTCACGTAGACAACTATTCAAACAAAACAAATAACGAGAAAACAGTAATTGAAGTAATGCTTCTAATCAAGAATTTTCAGCCGAGAATAATGAGGTACATGAAAACATTCAACGAACAAACTATTTTTGTTCTTGCGGTTGATCAATGGGTTTTCGAACGAGATATCGAAATAGGTTTTCTGGGAGAAGCCATTGCCAGTAAACTTATTTTTCCCCACTTTCCTCTGTACGGCGAGAACTATTTACAGGATAAAGAAGTAGCATTAAAGAAACGTTTGATTTTGGAATTACTTCAGAATTTGGCTTCAAGTTTTCCAGAGCTTACTCCTCGTATTCAAATTAAACCCCAATACTTCATGTATGAGGTGCTTTTGAATAGAATCAGGGTCTTTCCATTACTTGCCTATGACACCGCAGACCTAGTCAATGGACTTAAGTTAAATGAAGCAGAAAACCTTGCAAGTTACAATAAAGCTTTAAGGCAGCTCGAAGCTGAAGAAAAAATTTATTTCGCAAATGATTATGTGAAAATGTCAAGACGATTTATAATTGACTGCCAAGATCCAAGAATCAGACTGATTAACTTTTCAAAAAATGCTCCAAGGACAATCTTCTCATCATTATTCGGGACTTTTCCTCAATTAATAAATATTATTTCCCAAAGTACTGAGGCTTTTGTGAAGTCTCAAAAGATTAATTGGAAAAAAAAGCCGGAGCAACCCTACCTATTTACGGATCCTCAAAAATACGTTTTCTTTCAAACATCAGCCGGATTAGTTTCAATGGCGGATAAAATTGACATCAAGGGTTACGCTCAAAAAATGCTTTTGAAAGATCAAAGCGAAGACATTGAAGTTGAACCCATCGGCGGAATGCTAAACGACGTTTACTTAATTAATGTTCATGGAAATGGCACCGAAAGGAAGGTACTAGCTAAACGCTTTAAAGACTGGTCTGGATTCAAATGGTTCCCGTTAACGATATGGTCTCTTGGTGCAAGACCTTTCGCTATTACAGCCCAAGCTAGACTTGCGAAGGAGTGCGCGATAAGTGAGCTTTTGTATAGTGAAGGGTTCAATGTGCCAAAGATTTTGCATGTGAGTAATGCTGAGCGTTTAATTTTCATGGAGTACATTGAGGGAGAGAATCTAAGCCAAGCTATCAAACGCATAGCCATGGCAACAGAGCACCAAACATTTGAAGAGGAACTTGACAACCTATGCAAAGCGGGCGAAATACTTGCAAATGTTCATTCACGTGATATTGCTTTAGGCGACACCAAACCAGAAAACATGCTGGTTAAACGAGATGGCTCAATTTACATGATCGACTTCGAGCAAGCTACCCAAGGGGGCGACAAAGCTTGGGATGTAGCAGTATTCCTATATTACTCAGGACATTATCTTCAACCGCGTAATGGGACTGGTAAAGCTGAATCGATTGCAAAAGCTTTCATAAACGGCTACTTGAATGCTGGCGGAGACATCGACGTCATTAAAAAGGCTGGGACTTCCAAGTACACACGGATTTTTAGAATATTCACTATGTGGAACATTATTTCAACCATTTCAAACGTGTGCAAAAAAACAGAAGCACCAACGTGAAAGCGCATGGTAAAAGACTAGACGACGCTAACTTTCTATGCGGAGTAAACGAGATAGGCGGAAACAAAATCCTGCTTCAAGACCGAGACACCAGGGTTTTCTTTGATTTCGGCATGTCTTTTACCGCTAAAAAAAGTTTTATTCACCACCTTTCCTTTCGCCTAAAAACGAGAAAAGCCTTCAAGAACTCGGAATCTTGCCTCAGATTCAGGGAATATACAAGTTTGACCAAACTCCTCCTGAAACAAACGCTGTGTTCCTTTCTCATGGGCATTTGGATCATTCGGCCTATTTGTCATTCATTAAACGTGAAGTTCCCGTCTACTGCGGTGAAACAACCCAAACTATCCTGCGAACCTTGAGCGAAATTAAGCGTGTGATTTGGAATTCAACGTTGCAGACATCAACTTTAACGTTTTCAGAACAGACAAAAAATCAAAGTTGATAATTTAGTTGTTGAGCCGATTCGTGTTGACCATTCAATTCCAGGTGCCTACGGCTTTCTGATTCACACTCCAAACGGCACAGTTGTTTACACGGGTGACTTTCGAGACCACGGTGCCAAACCTGAGATGACGCATGAATTTGTGTCGAAAGCCCGGGAAGCTGAGCCTGTAGCAATTGTGACTGAAGCCACCAACATGACTGGCGCAACAGTTTCCAAACGAAGTGGAAGTTGAAGCGAAACTGGACAAAATAGCCTCACAAGTTGATGGCATCTTGCTTGCAGAGTCGGCTACTCTGATGTTGACCGCTTGAACACATTTTACCGAATGGCTAAGAAAAACAATCGGTGTCTTGCTGTTTCACTTAAACATGCATATCTGTTGGATGTACTTCACAACGACAAGCACTTGCAGGTACCAGCGCTCGATGATGATGGGATATTGATTTTTCGAAAGTCGAAGAAGCGCTATGACAAGTGGAAACCAAGTTGATTGAACGCTTTGACGGGGATGGCAAGATTTTCGATGTGTTCGAGGTTTCGAAGCAGCAATGCAAGGTTGTTTTAGCCGTTAGCTTTTATGATTTTGAAGAACTCAACTCTATCCAGCCTGTAGCCGGAAGCTGCTACGTCTTGTCAGCATCTGAACCGTTCAATGAGGAGATGGAGATTGATTATGAACGACTTGTTAATTGGCTGAGCCATTATGGCCTGCCGCAATACTACGTACATGTTTCTGGTCACATGCTGCCGTTGCAACTCAAGGCAGCGCTGAGAAAGGTAAATGCCAAGAATGTTTTCCCAGTTCACACTGAGAACGCTGAGTTGTTCAAGAAGTTTATGGGCAATGTTGGCGGACAAGTGACGTTTGTAGAAAAATGTAAAGAATATCAGCTGTAGCATGCCAAGAGTATTTTCTTTTTTCAAAAAGAGTTTGGATTTGATTTCTTAGCTTTTGGTTAGGGGTTTGTTTGCTCTCACAGCCTACCCTGGTCTGCTTGATGCTTCTAATAGGCTCAAATATGATTCAACATAGTTCTGTATGGAAACAACGAGGTGTTTTTCATTTTTTTCAACATACTGACCAGCTTTTATAATGAGAAAAAAACATAAAAAAAAGAAGAACAGTTCGTATTTAGTTAAACATTTTTTGCTCGATATTTATGGGCATTAACACACCTTACGTGGGTTCAAGGGTTACCTCGAAGATTATCCCTGCAAGGCTTGGCTTTTCACCCTGCAACTGCGATAGCGTTAACTTTGGAATCAGTATGCGTCCTTGTTTATCCATTCTTGCGTAGAAAAATCGCCAGCCCCTCCATGCACCCTGGGCAGATACACCCACTTTTAAGACCTGGGAACACTCCATTTTAAACTGCTCTTGGATCAACTTTGGAATTTGCACTCTATTGCCTTTCTCAAGCGCCGTTTGAAAGCTACCTTTACTCGTTATGGGCATCAACTCACCTCCAACCGCGATTTGACTAACATAGACTACTACAGACTATTACAGACTATTAAAGACTATTAAAGACTATTAAAGACTATTAAAGACTATTACAGCCTCAACCTGCAAACAATTCTAACCCCAAAACAAAAAAGCAACCCAAAACAAACAGATCAAAAAATGCAAAATGAGTGTTGTTCTACTAAAGACAATCACAAACAACAAAACCTCGAAACAAAATATACACAAAAAACAAGAGCTAAATAACCCCAAAATAAAATAATACTGGTGATTTTGTGAGTGAATTTAGTTACTATAAAGGGTTATACAAGGTTAAGGTTTTAACTAAAAGTGAAGGCTACTGGATTGTTGAGGCGTTGGAAGATTTTGAGGATTGTTCTGAAGGCGAAGGAATTACTGTTAAAAAAGGTGAACAGCGCATTGTCCCCCCAGACACTTTGTTTAAACAAAAAACGTTACCGCCCATGGTTAAGGAACATGAATATGAACTCAACATGGAGAAGAAGCTTAAACGAATGATCGCTGAGGATGAAGCTGAAAAAGAATAAGGCAATCTCAAGTGTTATAGATAGATTCAAAGCTTAAATTACACAACCTGCATTTTCACTTCCCAAGAGGAAAATCAGTTGGCTAACCAAAAAATATGCGAAGGCGACTACGTGCTAATTTACCTGGACGCGCGCAGAACCTACATGATAAAAATGCAGGCAGGACAAACCTTCCACACGCACAAAGGCTACTTAAAGCTTGATGAGTTAATTGGCAAAGAATACGGCGAACCCATCAAAAGCAGCCTCGGCATTTATTTTACCACACTCAAGCCCGCCTTAACAGACTACATAATGAAATCTTCTCGCAACACACAAATCACATACCCAAAAGACGCAGCACTAATTGTCATGTTCAGCGGAATTGGACCTGGAAGCCGCGTTGTAGAATCAGGCACAGGAACAGGAGCATTAACCACAGCCCTCGCGCACTACGTTGGACCAACAGGCAAAGTTTACACTTACGAGTTGCGCAGCGAATTCCAAAAAAACGCCGCCAAAAACTTGCAACGCTCAAAACTCATTGATTACGTTGAAATGAAAAGCGGAGATGTTACCTTAGGCGTAGAAGAAAGAGACGTGGATGCCGTGATTTTAGATTTGGCAACTCCATGGCTCGTGGTACCGCACGCTTATGAAGCACTCAAGCCTTCAGGCATAATCGTTTCGTTTAGCCCAACCATCGACCAAGTTGTAAAAACAACAGAAGCCCTGCGAGAAAACGGCTTCGTATTCATAGAAACCGTTGAGTGCTTGATGCGGGCAATGCAGGTTGAACGGGGAAAAACCAGGCCACAAACGCTGATGACGGGGCACACAGGGTACATTACCCATGCAAGAAAAATCCTCAAACTCCAGCTGCAACCAACGCCAAAGCGAGCTCTAGAGCTCACTCCCGAACCAGTAGCAGAAGAGCCTCTGGAAACAGAGGAAAAACAAGAGGCAGCAGATCAAAGCTGCTAAAATCAACTTGATTTTTGCTTAGCTTTAGCCGCTGCTGGTTGAGCCATGCTTAATGTCCAGAAAGCCTGTTTCAATTGTTCGCCGCGTGTCCAACCATAGTAGAAGCCTGCGATTCTACCAAAATATGGAATAATTATATTATCTAAAGCCTTGTACATGATTGGGTTGGGAAAACGGTTTTCAAGAAAAGTTGGCTTCCAAATTCTAATGTTGTATTCCCAGCATTTAATGAAGAAATCCCAGCGTACTTGAGAGAGCGAATCCATTTCTGCACCTTTCTTATTCATCAACACACAGTTCTCTAAAGGAACAAAGAACAGGGGGACATAAAACGCATTATAATCTTTCAGTTTGTCCATCAACTCAAGCGTTTGCAGTACGTCTTCCTCTTTCTCGTCGGGAAGACCAACAATCAATGTTGCCAACGGATACCAATTGTTATCATTAAATATTCCAAATGCGCTTTCGACAACTTCTTGCCATTGTTCTGGCTTGAAAGGTAGCATTTTACCAGCCATATACTTCTTCATTAATCTTGAACTGCCAGTTTCAATTCCTGTTTCCGCAGTAATTATCGCTTTTTTACCGAAAGAATACCAGCTGCGCTCAATCAGTATTTCTGCAAGCTCTTTTACCATTTGTGGATTTTGAACCGCTGGAGCCAATGACATATGGGATGCTTGAATACTTTTAACGCCTGGATGCTTAGCAACGCTTTTTACTAATTTTACTACGGCTTCCTTATTTGGAACGAATTTTTGGTCTTTAGAACCATATAAGAATAGGTCTTCGGTGACTAATGTTACGTGGTCGCATCCTTCAGCCGTTGATAAAGCGGCTTCCTGCATTATTTTTTCCAAAGGAACATCCAGTTTATGTTGCATAGTAGGCGTGCAAAACTGGCAGTTTCGCCCACAGCCCTTTGAAATCTCCACGGCACCATGAATAGCTGCATGTTTAGCCAGGGGCATTATGGCATTATAATCCCAATTGCTAATCGATTCATCAGCTTTAACAATGCGCGGCAGAGCTTCGCCGTTTACTGCCTTCTTAAAAACGTCAACAATTGGTTCTGGTCTTCCGCCTAGAAGCACGCAATCTACACCGTAACTGTCAGATACCTTTTTGCGCTCCAGCTGCCAAGCACCAAATCCCCCAACAATAATTTTTGGCCTAAACTTTTTGATACTTGGGTTAGTCACGAGTTTTTGGAATTCCATAGCGTTCATAGGTTCTCCTCCGCCGATTATCGAGGAGTAAGTTTTGCTTACGTAACCCATGCCTGTTGGATCCATTGATGATATGCCTACAACTCTGGTTTCTGGCCCTATGAAGTCTTCGAGGTCATCAGGGTGAACCACAGCTACTTCTTTTTCTGTAAAGCCACTTTCTAGCAATATGGCTTCTACTTTTCTTAAACCATAAGGAGCAAATCTTGCTCGGCCATCAGGTTTGCGTTCAACAGGCGGATAAAGTGCTTTCTTAACTAATCCAGTTGGAAACAGGCCTTTGCCAAAGCCTGCAACAAAAGCAATAAAGGGGTTGTTAAAAAAATCGCTCATTTCTGTAGCTGATGCCGTAAGAACTATTTTTATGCCTGACCCTGAAGCCAATCTCTCTTCCTCATGAATAGAATAAGAGAATGGTCCATAGCCCTTTTAAGAATTACTGTCGGATGCACATTTTTATCTGCGGAGCTAGAAACAAATTTAGCTGCATCCATGTAACTCTGATTTCCAGCAAGTTAAAGTCTGGGAAAAATGTTTTTCTGGGGCTTTTTTTAATGTTTAAACTTAACGTTTGCATCATTGACATTGTTTTTGACTTTTCATGTTTATCTATCCATCGTGCGATGTGGAACTCCGTTAGACCTTTTTTGTTAGAATACAAACATTCACTATTCGTGCTTTTCGCGGCGCATGCTTTAAGGTTGACCCTGCTCTTTATTCAAAACCGCGGGCTCAAAAGTCCCCGTTAGGTTTTCACAGCCAAGGTTTACAAATGATCTCGCGCACTTTCACATCAAAGAAATCCTGAACGTTCGCTGGCTGAAGCACAAGAGCTGTGTCAGCTCCACTGCCGGATCTGCCTATGGAAATCACGTCCTCTTTAACACTTATGAGTCCTGAATCAGCTGCCATCAACGCAATTTCAACCGCTACCTTGGTTCCTTGACCAAAAACGCGCAATGTGTTCGCAACGATCTCGTCAGATTGGTAAGTGCTAAACTTCCTCCTGACTGCCCGACCTAAGCCCCCGAACGCGTGTGTGGTCGTCAAGATTTTGCCGCCAGCCTTGAGAATGCGTTCTCGATTCTCCAGCGTTAATTCCTGAACGTCCGGCCCACTAAAACCCGTGCTATGCGTTACCACTACAACATTATACCCTCTAAACATCTCCGCCGCCTTAACCCCAGTCTCTCCTTTGGTGGAAGCCACAACGACCGACCTAATTCCCCATTTCTCTGCCCGCTTTTTCGCAACATCCAAAACAGCAATATGGTCCTCTTTTTTTGCCCCTTTAAGTTTCTGCACTTTTTTAACCCGCAACATTACCTTTTCACCTAACCAAAAATGACATCCTTAACCAAAATTTAACGCTTACTGAAGCGATTCTTTGCATTAGCTCAAGCCATATCTTTGTGTTGAACAAAAATTTACCTAACCCTGATTTTCTCACTCACACAGCTTAACAAAACCCGTACAGAAATAACATGTTCCGCAAATTCTTATTTACGCCCAAGCATGTAGACAGCTATCTACATTTCTTCGAGTGTAAATCAACAAATCGCCAACAATTACAAATGCATGGTTAAGACGTAACAGAGCCGAGAACCACGGTTAAAATGCGGTATGCCGTCAGGAAGCGTTTTCTTAACCCTAAGTACTAAACAGTTCTCAAATACTGTAAAGTTATTTATTAATCAAAAAAAGAAAAAGGGGTGGTGTGGCGATTTCGCCAAACTCGGAACTATACTTTGTTTTTTCCTGTCCCACGCATTCTTAGCAACAGCACAGCTGCAATGATTACCACGATGATTACGACAACCACTATTGCATAGATGTACCCTTGAGGTATACCTGACGTAGATACAGGAGTCGAAGAAGGAGCGATTGTAGGTGTTGCTGTTGGTTTAGCAGTTGGTTTTGGTGAAGCCGTTGGCGAAGTTGTAGGTGCTGCCGTAGGTTTCGCAGTCGGGGCGGCTGTAGGTGCGGGTGTCACATTTGGAGCTGCGGTTGGAGCTGCGGTTGGAGCTGCGGTTGGAGCTGCGGTTGGAGCTGCGGTTGGAGCTGCGGTTGGAGCTGCGGTTGGAGCTGCGGTTGGAGCTGCG
>Ga0187848_10002430_pt1 | contig 14673 bp, 7 predicted proteins | sample June2016WEW_4_40_FD_132424 | JGI IMG/M metagenome (GOLD analysis project Ga0187848, IMG submission 132424) | Peatland microbial communities from SPRUCE experiment site at the Marcell Experimental Forest, Minnesota, USA - June2016WEW_4_40 | ecosystem: Environmental > Terrestrial > Soil > Wetlands... | reverse complement strand
GCTCTTCGTCCGTGAGCCGCACCACGTACTTCTTGTTCATGGGAACCTCCTTGTAACCCTAGAGGTTCCACGAAAACGCCATTCTTGACAACACCAATATTTAGCTTGGACGGAGCACTAGCCGCCCAATCTGCCGGCTCTTGGTCGAGACCACGGGGGTCAATCTGCCCGAGGCCCCCGACGCCTGGTCGGAGTGGTGGGCCGAGACCAACGAGGTGTACGTCCCCGCGTACAAGCCGAGGTCGGTCGTTTATCGGCAGGATCGGCAAGTAATGGTCACCCCGAGCAGCCCTCTAATAAGCGCCCCAGGCGGCCCTGCTGCCCACTACAGTTGCCTGGCGGCGGGCACGCCGGTCTGGACCGAATCCGGGCCGGTCGCCATCGAGCGGATTCGGGTCGGCGACCGCGTGCTGGCCCAAGACGCCGACAGCGGCGAGTTGGCCTACAAGCCGGTGCTGCACACCACCATCCGCCAAGAGGCCCCGCTGGTGAGGCTCGAACTGCTGGACGACACGATCACCACCAGCAGCGGCCACCCGTTCTGGATCGCCGGCCAGGGCTGGATGAAGGCCCGCGACATCGGGCCGTACATGAACTTCCACGGGGCGGCCGGCACGACGCCCCTGCACGGCTCCGAGCCGGCGGGGACCGGCCGGGTGTACAACCTGATCGTGGCCGACTTCCACAGCTACTTCGTCGGCAAGGCGGTGGTGCTGAGCCACGACATCACCCGCCGCAAGCCCAGCGACCTGCTCGTGCCCGGCCTGGCACGGCGGTGACGCGGCCGCGGCCAAGGCGATTTATAGGAGTCCGTAGGCTTAATGCAGCGGGTTGCCTGGGCGCGCCCGGCTGCCATGACCACTCTTGCGAGGAGGGGCCACGATGCGCGTGTGCATGAAACGGTTGCTGGGGGTGGCGTGTGTCGGTACATCAATGGTGGTGTTCGTCTCCGGGCCCGGAGGGGGCGGCCAAGCTGGTCCCCCGCGCGGACCTGTGCCACAGGGCGGGATGGGCGGCGGGTCCATGGGCGGTTTCGGGGGCGGTGGCCAAACGGGCGCCCACGGCCGGGGCGCGCCCTCAAATCCCCAGCCGCGGACTCCGGTGAACGGCGGCGCCTCGGTCGCCCCGCGTTCCGGGGGCGGCGGGAGCACCAATAGCCTCGCGAGCGGCGGGTCTATTGGCAGCCCCGTGGGCTGCGGGTATGCGGGTGGTTTCGGTGGCGGTGGGTACATGGGTGGCTTCGGGGGCGGCTACATGCTCCCCGACTACATGCCCACCGGGGGCACCCCTCGCGCGACAGCACCCCTCAACACAATCGCCGCCGGAAGATTTCTGGCGTCGCTTGGTGGGGGCATATCACCCCTCAACATAATCACCAGCGAAAGAGCGGGCCCACTGTGGGGTTCACCGGGGAACGGCCAGCCCACCATTCCGTGGGGTTCCCCGGGGAATGGGGAACCCGCCATTACCGGCATGAGCGGCAGCGCGGTTCTTGCCGGCGACGCTTACGGTTCCAGGGGCCAGGCCTACCAGCAGCCGCACATCAGCCGCCCGAGCGGCGGCTACCCGGCGCTGCCGGGTTGCTGCTCCCCGGTCGGCCTGGACCCGGGTTACAGCTACCCGGTGCCGCCGGACTATGGTCCGGTAGGCGGCCCGAACGACGATTCCCCGGACACCTCCCCGGACACCGCGGGCCAACAACAGGGCGCGGCGGGCGGTGCGAACTTCAATCAAAACGATCCGGCCGCCGTCCTCGCCCGCTTCGACGACCTCAGCCTCACCGACGACCAGGTTCGGCGGCTCGAAAAAATGGTCAAGTCAGGCAGCAAGCACGCCGGTCTCCTCTTGACCAAGGAGCAGAAGAAGAAGCTCCGGGAGTTGGCCGGCATTCGAGACAAGTCGCCGGCCGTGAACCGTCTACAGCCCTCCGGCGACTAGCCGCGTCGAAGCCGCCCGTTATTTCCTCGGAAAATACCTCAAAAGCCCCTCCTCTCCCTCTGGGAAAGGATTGGAACGACATCTTTCCGGATGACTCGTACAGGAAGAAGAGAAGAGAGGAGAGCGATGTTTAGCGGAATGTCGAGCGGAACGCTGAGCAGCCGCACGCGCCGCCGCCTTCTCGCGACAGGCATCCTGGGCATGGCATGCCTGGCGTGGCCCTTGCCCGTGCGGGCGGCGGAACCCGCGGAGGCGGCCGCGGCCGGCGCGGCGGCGGAAAAACCTGCCCCGTCGCGCCTCACGCTCGATGCCGGGCATGACTCGGTTCCTCTGGCGATGTCCTTCTCGCCCGACGGACAATCGTTGGCCGTCGTCGGCGTGCCGGCGGCGGCGATTCGTCCTTCCGCGCCGCCGCAAAGCACGGTCAGCCTATGGGACACGGCCACGGGCGAACAAAAATGGCGGCAGGCATCGACCTACGCCACGGTGACCGGCACCGGGATCGCCTTCTCACCGGACGGGCAACTCGTGGCGGTGCCCGCCGGCTTCCCTGTCAGCACCGTGGCACTGCTCGACGTTCGCTCGGGCAAGGCCCGCACGGTTCTCAAGATCGGGCAATTCGCGGGAAACATCGATTTCAGGATGGCGTTTTCCGCGGACGGCGAGCACTTGGCAGGCTGTATCCAGGAAAGGCCGCTCTTGCCTTACGCGCTCCGGGTGTGGCAGTGTGCAGGTGGCCGCCCCGTCTCGGACATGAAACTCCCCCCCTTGTCGCCCGAGTCGATGCTGGCGTCGCCCGAGTCGGCGCTCGGCAGCGTATTCACCTTTCACCACTATCCCGCCTTCTCCCCCGACGGGCGACTGGTAGCCGTGACCACGGGGCTTCGCGCGGAATTGTGGGACGTGCGGAATGCCAAGCTGCGGGCGGCAATTCCGCTTGTGGACTGGCACCGCGCGGAGCGGGCGATGGGCGGACCGGTCGCAATGGGCGGCGCGTCTCATTCCTGGCCCTGGCCCGCGCCCCTCTTCTCGCCCGACGGCAAGACGCTCATCGCAGCCGCGGCAACGATGGTCGGCTCCCGGGTGGGCCCCGGTGGCCGGGCGGATGTCGCAACCGGGGACGCGAACACGATTTTCGTCATCGACGCCGAGACGGGCAAGACCCGCCAGACCGTCAGAGGGCTCCCCAACAGGTTCCTGGCCTTCCAGGCGGACGGCAAGAGCGTGGCTGGCGCCGCCAGCCGCGGCTCGCACTTGAAACTGGCGCTTTGCGACCTGGAAACACGGCAGGTGAGGACGGTGCTCGATCAGGCGCTCCCCTCGAAGAAGATCATCGAGCAGATTGCCTTCTCGCCGGACGGGAGCAGGTTGGCGACGACGGAAAGGGATCTGGTCAACGGCATCTTGCGGCAAGACGCCTACTGTGCGCATGTCTGGGATACGCGGACGGGCCAGCAACTGGCGGAGATGGAGGGCCACGCCCAGCCGGCACCGCGCGTGGGCCAAGCCCGCCCCGGCAAGACGCCGATCGGGGGCCGGGGCCATGCTGAAGCAAAGCCAGGCGCCAGGGGCAGCCGGCCGGGCAAGGGGCCTCCCCCGGCCGCGGATTGGGCGGGCAACATGCTCGGGCTCGCTGCTCCAGGGGAATACGAAGCCTCCTCAGGCTTCATTTCACCGCGGTTGCTCTTCTCTTCCGACGCAGCCCGCCTGGCGGTGATCAACGGAGGCTACGGTCCTGAGGCCGCGATCGACCTGTGGAGCCTCGCCGGGCCCGTCTCGCCGGGCGACAGCCTGTCCCCCGCCCCGCGCGCGGAAACCCAGCCGCCGCCGGCGGAACCGGACCGGAAGAAGGAACCTATCCCACGCAAGCCCGAAGCCCCCGAGGAACAGGAGCCGTGAAACTTAGTGGTTGTGCGGGTCGCGGCCCGGCTTGCTGGTGAGCTCCTTGATCGGCCGGATCCAGATGTTGCGGAAGCGGACCGGGTTGCCGTGGTATTGCAGGCCGATCGGGCCCTTGTCCGGCTGCGGGGTGTACTTGGGCTTCTGGTCCCAGGAGGTCGGCCCGAGCGGGTTGAAGTGGTTCTGCACCACCACGCCGTTCATGAGCACGGTGACGCAGGCCGGCTTCAACAGGGTCCCCTTGGCGTCGAAGCGCGGGGTTTCCCAAAGGATGTCGTAGGTCTGCCACTCGCCCGGCTTGCGGGAGGGATTCACCAGCGGCGGGTGCTGCTTGTAGACCGCGGCCACGGCGCCGTCGGCGTAGGTTTCGTTCTGGTACGAGTCGAGGACCTGGATCTCGTACATGCCCATCATGAAGACGCCGCTGTTGCCCCGGCCCTGGCCGCTGCCGGAGACCCGCTCGGGCGAGGCCCACTCGACGTGGAGCTGGCAGTCGCCGAAGGACTGTTTCGACTGGATGTCGTTGCCGCCGCTCTGGACGTAGCCGTCCTTGACGACCCATTTCTCGGCGTGGTTCCACTGGGACATGTCCTTGCCGTCGAACAGGACGACGGCGTCGGAGGGGGGCCCGCCCACCGGGCCGGGCTCCACGACCGGGGGCATCTGCCACCAGGTGCCGCTGAAGAATTCGCCGGACTGCGTCGAGCAGGCCGCCACCAGCACGATGCCCGCCGCGGCCGCGGCCCACGCACCCTTCCACCGGAGAACCCTGCGCACCGAAACGTCACGTTGCATGATCGAAGCTCCTTTCTGAAAAAAGAACCGCTGTTTACCCAAGACAATGGTGGCGCTCACTCCCGGGCACTTCACGGGCTGGATGCCAGGAAGCCGCCAATCACGGCGAGGATCGGCTTGAGCCGTCTGTTGACGGGACCTATTATTCTCAGCGCCGGCGGCGATTGCAAGCGTTACGGCGGCTCGGGCGGGTCTTTCTTGCCGAACTTGTCGCGGTACTTCTTGAGCGCCTTGTCTTTGAGCGATTTCAGGCCCCGCAAGACCCGGCCGGAGGTCTGATCGATCTGGTCGGCCACTCGGGCGGAGACCGGCACGATGCCCTTCGAGGCGGAGCGGATCCAGTCCAGCGGGGCGGCGGCGGGCTCGGCGGCGGCCGTGGGGTTTTCTGGGGCGAGGATGGCTTCGAGCGGCGCCTCGGCGATGCGGAGCATCACGAGCGTGGTGTCGTCGTCTTGGAGCTGGCGATGCTCGCGCAAAGCGGCGATTTCCGCCCGCCAGGCGTCCGGCGGCATGTCCCACGCCCGCAGCCAGTCGGGCGGGTTGCCCGACTCGTATCCCCGCAGCGCCCACTGGGCCAGGGCGTCGGTACACAGGATCAGCAGGTCGTCGGGATAGCAGATCTCGTTTAGTGCGGCGAATTGCAGGAGCTGGTCGCGCCTGAGGTCGACGCTGCCCAAGACGAGCGGGTCGGCCTCCAGCTCGGCGGAGGTCTGCAACGGGAAGGAGCGGACCAGCTCGCCGCGGCGGACTTGGAACAGGCAGCTATCGCCGATGGCGTGGGCCAGGAGGCGATACGCGCCGAAGCTGCCGGGCGCCGCCGGGGCGCCATGCGCAGCATGGTCGCCGGGGTCGGCGGCCTCGGGGAGCTCCAGGACGCGGACCCACAGCAGCGTGGAGAACGCGCCCATGGGGAGCTTCGCCCGCTGGAACCAGGCCAGGCTGGCGGTGTCGATGCCGGTGGCCCACAGCTTCCGCTGCGTCGCCAGCCAGGCGGCAAACAGGCCTTGCTCGCCGGGATCGGGGGCGTCGCCCACGGCCGCCTCGGTCAGGATCGACGCCCACCGCCCGGAAAACAGGGACGAGGAAACCCCGTCGGCAATCGCCGCGATCCCCCGCTGGGGATCGACCGCGGAGGCGTCCTGGTATCCCGACGGCTGATCGGGATCCTTGGGCAGGGCGAAGACGCGGGCGTCGAGTCGGGCGGGCATCACCGTAATCCCAGGAAAAAGGGGACAGTCCCCATTTGCCGGAACGGCCCGGAGGGTGCTGCGCACAAATGGGGACTGTCCCCTTTTTCCATCTTACCGTAATCCCGGGGCCGCCTGGGTCCCCATGTTCAGGAATTGGATCAAGCACACCATGTCGGCGTTGAAGGCCATGCCCCGCGCGTTGGGCTGCAACGGAAACCCCTCGGCCACCGCGTGGCGGTAGAAGGGCTCCGGCAGGACGCTGGACATGTGGAACAGCACGCGGGCCAGCTCGTCGGGCAGTCCCTCGTCCGCGGCCGGGAACATGAACGGCTCGGCCGCGGTCATCGACAAGTGGCAATTGAACAATAGCACGTTGCCATCCTCGGTGGCCAGCCCCTTGAGGGCCTCGGCGTAGGGCAGCGGGTTGCCGTCCTGCGATTCGCCGTCGGTGATGTGTACCACGATCGGCGGGAAACTGCGGGGATGGTGGGCGATCCAGTCCGAGAGGACCTGGTGCGCCAGGTACAGCATGTGGCACATCGGCGTGCCCCCCTCCGCCCGCGGATCCACCCACACCGGCACCTCGCACGGCACCTGCAGGACCTCGCCGGTCTGGTCGTCCGGGAGGTACTGGGTGCGGGTGTCGATCCGCGCGGGGGTGGCGCCGATCTCGGGGATCGACACGAGCAGCCGCCCGGCCAGCGGGCCCTGCAAGGCCGATTCGATGATGGGGTTGGCCGCCTGGTCGGTGCGGTAGCCGAACACGCCGATGTCCATCCAGTCCTTGATGCCCTCGTCGCCGCTGGCCCGGATCGCCATGTTCTGCAACCAGCCGTTGATGGCGGTCACCAGCTCGTCGCACTTGCGGTTCGAGGAGTTGCCCAGCGGCTCCTCCATCGAGAACGACTGGTCCAGGAGGAACAGGAAGCACGCCTTGTTCTGGCGGCTGATCGACTGGGTGTACGGTGCGTGGTACATGCGGTTTTCCTCCCTTACTTCTTGGGCGCGCGTCGCTTCGGCCACTTCCACCACCACCGCGAGGGGATACGCCCCAGCACCAGCGGCGCGGAGTGGAACCGGGCGAACCCGGCGTCGACGATCGCCCACACGACCCCATAACTCCCTTCCCAGCCGCGCTCGACCGGGACCAGGCGGCTGCCGCCCGCAACGGACCAATCCTCGCGCCCCAGCTCGGCCCGCCAATGGACCTCGAGCCTCTCGGGATCTTCGCCGGGCCCCGGCTCCGAGCCGACGACCGCCACGATCGAGCGATCGGCCAGCCGCTCCTCGGGCCAGGCCCAGCGGACGCGACAGTACCCTTCGGGCCGCTCGACCGGGGCGAAGCCCGGGGTGCCCTCCGGCGGAGCCCACCCCAGCTTCTTCAGCGGCAGCACCTCGCGGCGGATCCAGTCGCTCAGAAACGCCTCGTAGGGCGCGAAACGCTCGGGATAGGCGCGGAGCAGGCGGACGTCGAACAGCTCGCCAAGCCCCGCAGGCCGTGCCGCGCGGGCGGCGGGGGCTGGCGACGGCTCCGATTCTTGCGCCCCGGGAACACCCCCCTCTGCTTCCAACTCGGCGAGCAACGGTTCCTCCGCGGCGTCCCCGGCGGAGGGTCCGGGGCCCTCGGCCTCCGCTGCCGCAGGCTCGATGGCGGCGGGGGTCCCCGTGCCGGGCACGGCCGCGGCGGGTCCCGGGGGCTCGCCGCGCGGGGAGCCCGCAATATCCGGACCGCCTCCTCCCGCCGCCGCCGTTGCCGGGGGAACAACCGTTTCCGGCGGAGAAGCGGAGTCGCCCGGCGGCACGGCATCAGCGGCATTGTCCGTTGCGGCCGGCTGCACGGCGGTTTCCGGCCCAGCAGCCTCCGGGACGGCGGCACTGGCCTGGCGGACGGCAGCCAACAGGGCGTCGGCCCGCTCCAGCCGGTCGCTGGCCGCGGCGATGGCGGCGGTCCAGGGCTCGGGCAGGGGGTACTTGGCCAGGCACCGCTTGCGGCCCCAACGGACCGTTTCCGCGTCGTCCTGCGACTCGACGGCCGCCTGGAGCCGTTTGAGCACTTCCTGCCGGACGGTGGCCATTTGCTGGAGGGGCCGCCACTTGTCGGCCTCGGGGCAGCCGGCCATGAGCTGCTCGTTCCAGGCGTCGAGGACCCGCTGGTCGCGCTCGTCCAGCGGGGCGCTCCGCGGGATTCCCGCCAGGGTGCGGAAGATGGCGGCCCGCTCCTCGGCCAGGCCGATCCGTATGCCCCACTCGATGCTGACCATGGCCTCTCCCTTGGCCTGGACGAGTCCCTGCCAGGCATCGGCGATGGCCGCTTCGCTCTTGGGGTTGGCCAGTTTGCGCTCCAGGCGGGTGAAGGCGACCAGCCGGCGGCGGGCCAGCTCGACCCGCCGCCGCAGGCTGTGCGCGTAGTCGGCCGGCAACCGCGCGGCGAGGCTCGCCAGGCCCCTTTCCCCCTCCAACTCGACTTTGCCCGCCGTCCGCTGCACCAGGTGCCGCAGCCGGTCGAGGATCTGGACGCGGCGCCGCGCCTCGGCCACCCGCTGCCGCTGCGGCTCGGCCAGGGCAAAGCCCGTGAACAAAGGCTCGTTCCACGCCTCGACCAACTGCCGGTCCACCGGCTCGCTCGTCTCGGCGGGAATCTTGGCGAACTTGGCCCACGCCTGCTGCCGGCACACGTGCTCGTAGGCCTCTTGGATCAGCGGCTGGAGCTGGGCGGGGGCGTCGCGAAAATGCCCGCGGCGATTCAAGAGCTCGACCGCGGCGTTCCACTGCTGCGTCGCCAGCAGCCGCTCGACCTGGGTGTAGGAGTTGACCAATTGCCCCAGCGGCGGGACTTCCTCGATGCGGCCCCTGGCCAGGGCCAGGAACCGCGCCGTCAGGCCCTGGAAATCGGCGTCGGCCAGCGCCGCCAGGTCGTAGCCCAGCGCCGATTGCCCCGGGGCCAGCAGGTCCTCCTGCCGGAACAACAGCCGGTCGTAGCCCGGCTGCTCCACGTGCTTCAACCACAGCGACGGCTGCAAGGCCAGGGCCCGCAGCGCCACGTAGATCAGGATCGCGGAGAAGTTGTCCAGGTCCAGCGACAAGAGCGTGTTGGCGCTCCGCGCCGGGTGCTGGTAGGGCTCGATGCCCACCTCCAGGTTCCGCCGCCCCACCAGCGCCGGCACGCACATGCCGTCGTAGTCCACCAGCTTGATCTCGCCGGAGGGCGTGACCATGATGTTGGCGTGCTGCAGGTCGCCGTGGGCCAACTGCCCGTCGGCCAACTCCTGGACGGCCTCCAGCCAGCGGTCGGACAATTGGGTGATCGCCTCGCGGTTGCCCTCCAGGGCGCGGGCCCGCAGCCATTGGTACAGCGTCTCCCCCTGCACCCAATCCATCACGATCAGCGGGTACCATTTGCCGTCGCCGGCCGAGCGGATCGCGGCGTCGCGGTACTCGAAATCCACCAGGCAGCGCAGCTTGCGGTTCTTCAGGTATTCGCTGATCAGGTCGTAGCGTTCGCGGCGCTCGGGCGACTCGGTGGTGAACACCCGCAGGGCGAACGGCTCGCCGCTCTCCGCGTCGATGCCCTTGTAGACCACGGCGAACGCGCCGGCCCAGGGGCGGGGCTGGTTCTGCCCGTTCTTCTCGATTGCCGAGCGCTGCAATCGCGGATCGCGAAACGCCACCCGCGGGTTCTGGAGCATCGCGCTGAAATGGGAAGCCAACGGCCAGGACATGAGAAATACAGGATAGATGCACGAGCGGCATAACGCAAGCCGTTCCCCCCGAGCAGGGCATCCGCGTGCCCTTGCAGCGTACCCCGTGGGTTTGGATTACCAAGGACGCTTCTGCTGTCCGACCTGGTTGCAGTCCCGGGCGAATAATCCCCGCGGCCGGATACGATTTAGAATAGGAGGAGTAGAGGCAAGGCGCAAGCCATTCCCCTCGATAGGCGGGGTAGTGGGCGGCCCGGCGGTCGGCCGGTGCATCGGCACAACGGCAGCACTACGCCGGCACTTGCAGGGGCCCGGTTGTACCCCTGCACTGGCAGGATGGCAGGGCTGTCCCCGTCTCTGGCTCCATCCTATTCGCGCTATTCGCGCACGCGCGCCCGTTCCGTATTATGGTAGGTAGTTAGGGGCCCTATGGCCGCAGAACAGTGAGGCTGAGCGATGGCTACTCGATTTGTCCGCGTGGATCTGTCCGATACGGGCCGCGACTTCTCGCCGATCGCCGTCGAGCCGGGTGTGCCGATGCTCGATCGCTCCGGCGCCAATGCCAAGATCCTATTCCACTGGCTGGGGGGGATGCTGGCGGAGCCCGTCTGGGACGGCGACTGCCTGAACTATTTCGTCCGCGACGATCACGGCGGGCGGCTCGAGGAGGTCGCCTGCCAACCCGCTTCGCAGGGGGATTTGAAGGGCATCCTCAAGGACGAGGTCGAGAAGCTCCGCCGGCGGTTGCAGCAATGCCGGCCGGAGACCTCGACCGAGCGGGTCTTGCACCGCGTCTTGCAGGAAACGTTCCTGGGGCTGGTGGACAATCCCAACCGCAACGACCTGGACTGCTACTTCTTCCGCTACCGGGACGTGACCGGGGCGTGGCGGCTGGTGTGGTGCTGGGGCTACCAGCGGATGGAGCAGGAGCCCGCCCCCGCCGTCGTCTGCAACGACCCCAAGTGCAACCTGCTGTTTGTCCGCCGGCCGGGCAAGAGCCCCAAGTGTCCCGATTGCGAGGCCGTCTGGTCGTTCCGGCCCGTCCGCCGCACGAATTGGAAGCTGGCCACGGCGGCGGCCCTCCTGCTCTTGTTATTGCTGGGGCTGGTGGGCTGGTGGGCCGTCCGCCCCAGCCGCTTGGTGGTCACGCCGAACACGGTTGCCGGGCGGGTGGGCAACCGCGTCGAGTTCCAGGTGAAACTGCGAAGCCTGTTCCGCGGCACCGACGTGACCGCCCAGGCCATCGGCATCAGCTACGACCCGCGGATCGCCAAGTTCCACCAGGCCGACAGCTCGGCCACGCTGGGTGGACCGGGCACCACGGAGATCCATTTCCAGTACGGCGCCCTGCGGGCCATCGCCGCCGTGGCAGTCGACCCGGGGGCCAACCCGGAGAAAATCACCATCGAGCCGCGCTCGGTCGAGCTGGCGGTCGGCAGCACCGCGCGGCTGAAGGTCATGGGCCAGTACAAGGACGGCCACGAGGCGGACCTGACCGACGCGGTCGAGTGGAAGACGCTGGCCGACGGCATCGTGTTCAGCCAGGGCGGCCTGGTTGAAGGGGTGGCCCGGGGCTCGACCACGATCTCAGCCCGTTACCGCGCGACCCCCGACAGCCCGTACGTGGATGCCGCCGCCAACGTCAGCGTGGCCAAGGTCAATTTCCAGTCGCTGGAGGTGGGCATCGCGCCGTCCGCCATCCGGCCGGGGCTGTGCGGGGCGGTCCGCGTCGATGCCCTGGGGGACGACGGCAAGCGCTACTCGGTGCTCGAATCCTCGCAGCTCCGCGGCGACGTGAGCCCCTCGTACCTGGCGACGCTCCACCCGCGGTATCTCGAAGGCGAGCGGCCGGGCAGCGGCAAGCTAAGCGCCCTTTTCGGCCCGGACCTGACGGCGGAGGCGGCCTTCACCGTGGGCAACGCCCCGCGGATCGGCCCCGAGGTCCGCCCGGAGGCCCTGGACCTGGTGGTCGGCGAAATCGCCGACATCGCTTACCTCTCGCCCAGCCGCGAGAGGATCCACCTCAGCAGCTCGGCCCCGCGGATCGCCGACGTGACCGACGACAACCGGGTCTTCGGCCGCGCGGTCGGCAATGCAGAAGTCACCGTGGTGCAAGGCGGCCAGACGCTGGGCACCGTCGCCGTGACGGTCTCCCAGGCCGAGTTCCACGCCATCTCGATCGATCCCGGCTCGATCGGCGTGCCGGTCGACGGCGTGGTGCGGCCGCGGGTCTTGGGCTGGATCGCGGGGGGAGAGTCGTTGCGGGCCGTCGAGTTGGCGCCCCAGTTCCTCACGGCCGAGAAGAGGCCCTCGCCGGTCTACGCCACTTTCAACCCGTACAACCTGGAACTCTTAGGCGTCCAGCCCACCAAGCCCAAGCTGCCACAACTCCTCGCCCTGGCCCTGGGCCCCAAGAAGGCCAGTGCCGCGGTCGAGGTGATGTTCGCCCCATGCCGGCTGGAGATCACGCCCGCCGGGCCGCTGGACATTCCGCTGGGGCAGTTGGTGCGGCTCCAGGCATGGGCCACTTACACCGGCGGCCGCTGCGTCCAGGTGCCCGCCGAACGGCTGCGGTGGGCCAGCGAGGAGAAGGCCGTGCCCGGACTCCGCCTCTACGGCGACCGCATCGGGGCCATCCAGGCCGGTGCCGGACCGTTGACCGTCTACGGCACCTATTTCACCCGCGAGTCCAACCGCGTGGTCTGCAAATCGGTCGAGGCCGATCCCAACGTCCGTCTGGCCCTGGAGGTGGACCGCGATCTGCGGCTGGCCGGCGAGCCGGGCCAGGCCGTCCTCTCCGCCACCAGCCTCACCGGCGACGTCGAGCTGGTGCCCGAGATGGCCGTCTTCAAGTCCTCGGACGAGAAGAAGGTGAAGATCGCCGAGAAGACGGGGGCGTTTGCGGCGGGCACGGTCGGCGAGGCCACGCTCACCGCCAGCCATGCGGCCGCCAAGGACCCGGCCACCCGCCGCCTGCGGGTCTGCGACCCGGCCAGGGCCCGGCTGGTCTTCGAGCCCTCCAGCGCGAGCGTGGCGGTGAACGAGCGGGCGCCGCTGGCGGTTTTCCTGGTGGTTGACGACGGCGGGAACCCGAATCGGGCGCCCATGGAAGGCCCGGGCGTGGGCCATTACATCGCCCGCCCGGAGGCCGTTCGCTGGCTGCCGCCCGTGCTGACCGGGCTCGCCCCGGCCGCACCCTTCGAGGTCGCCGCCAGCTACGCGCCCTGGCTGCGGCGCTCGGCCTCGGCCCGGGTCGAGGTGACTGCCGCGCCGCCGACTGGCCTGCGGATCTCGCCCGACGAGTTGACGCTGGCCCCGGGCCAGGCGATGCCGTTGGTGGTCGAGCAGCAGATCGCGTCCGACGGGGCGTGGAAGGAAGTCCGCCCGGATGCCGTCACCTGGACAGTGCCGCAGGGGCTGGTGTGGACGCCGCCCACCGAGGGGCTGCGGCCCACGGTCGGCGTGCTGCCGGGCGCCAAGGGCGAGATGTCGCTGGAGGCCAAGGTGGGCGAGCAAACGGCCACCCTCCCCGTCGCTACGAAGCCGAGCGGTCCCGACCTGGGCGACCCGGCCGCCCGGCTGGTCCTGGACCGCGAGCCCGGCGGAATGTACCTGCCCGTCGGCCGCCAGCAGCGATATTCGATTTTCGTTGAGAAGCAGGGGGTCGCCGAGCCGGCCGCCGAGGTCCACTGGCCCGCCAACTTCGAGAACGAGTTCGTGGTCTGGGAAGCCCCCGTCCTGACGGCCAAGAAAGAGGGCTATACCCAGTGGCTGCGGGCGGACGTGGGCGGCCGGACCGTCCTGGTGCGGACCACGACTTGTCTGCCGGGGGCGTATGACCAGGGCGAGCGGGGCGACGTGCCCGACTTCGTCCTGATCAAGAGCGACCAGGGCCCGTTGGTGCGGTTCCCGGTGGGGGCCATTTTCAGCGATTTCCGGGTCGAAGCGCATTATAAGGACGGCTTCACGCGGCTGGTGACGAAGCGGGCCACGCTGCGGACCCCCGAGCCGCCCGCCAGCGCGTACCTGACCGCCTCCGGCGGCCGGTTGATCGGCGTGCGGGCCGGCAGCACGCAGGTCTCGGCCGAATACGACGGCATAAAATCCCGCGAGCCGCAGTTGCAAGCCGAAGTGCTCGCCGGCGTGGACATCGACAAGCTGGTGATCGAGCCGGAGCCCTCGGCCACAATACGGCCGGGCGAAAGCCTCAGCCTGCGGGCGATCGGCTACAAGAACACCAAGAACATCGGCGACATTACCGGCCTGGGCGGCATCGACTGGAAGTCGGCCAGCCCGGAGGTCGCGCGGGCCAACGGCGCCTCGGTCCAGGGTTTGGGCCTGGGGCAGGCCGTGGTTACCGCCATGCGGGGCGCGGTCAAGTCCGACCCCTATGACGTGACGGTCACCGACTCGATCACCGAGAACCTGCGGATCGATCCGAAGACGATCGTGCTCCACGAAGGCGAGGGCGTACAGCTCGGCTACCAACTGCACGTCTTCCGCGGCGACCTGGACGTCAGCCAGCAGTGCTACGTGGTCCCGGAGTTGCCGGGAATCGTCCGCTGGGTCCCCGAGACCCGCTCGCTGGTGGGCGTGCGGATGGGCAAGACCCCGCTGAGCTTCTCGATGGGCGACAAGGTCTATCGCACGACGGTCGAGGTCGAGCCCGCGGGCGGCGTGATCAACGGCGAGATCGTCGTCGAGCCGGCCAAGGTGCTCTTGGCGCCGGGCCAGGCGGAGATGCTGCGGGCGTACGTAATCACGCCCGACGGCGACCGTATCGACCGCACCGCCTCGGTCGTCTTCCGCCCGAGCGACGAAAACGTGGTGAAGGTCCTAAACGGGCGGGCCTGTGCGGTGGCCCCCGGCAAGGCCCAGATCAAGGCCGTGGCTTCCGGGGCTACTTCGCAAGGCGAGGCCTCCGTCGAGGTCGTCAACGAGGAGGTTGCCGAGCTGGCGGTCAATCCGGGGCAACTGGCGATGCAGGTCGGTGACAACACGATGCTGCAGATCTTCGGCCGGGCCCCGACGGCCGGCAGCCACGAGATGTTCGACCAGGCCGAGTTGCGGATCGCCCCGGTCAAGCAGGGGGTTGTCGGCACCGCCGGCAGCCAGGTCCAGGCCCTGAGCCCCGGCCAGGACGCCATCGACGT
>Ga0187848_10002426_pt1 | contig 14705 bp, 9 predicted proteins | sample June2016WEW_4_40_FD_132424 | JGI IMG/M metagenome (GOLD analysis project Ga0187848, IMG submission 132424) | Peatland microbial communities from SPRUCE experiment site at the Marcell Experimental Forest, Minnesota, USA - June2016WEW_4_40 | ecosystem: Environmental > Terrestrial > Soil > Wetlands... | reverse complement strand
CCGGCAGCGGCGAATTCTTCGTCCAGCAAATCGGCCGGATGGGGCTGGGGATGGAACAAGCAATCCGGCTCTCCTTGCCAGGGAAGGTTGTCCCGCTGGCCTCCCGCTGCTCCGTTCACTGCAAGTCCGACATCACCCACAAGCTCAACCGAAACGAGGCCACCCCGGCGGATATCCTTCACACCCTCCACGACAGCATGGCCGGCAAAGTGGTGGCGCTGCTGGAAAAAGGACAGCGTCCGCTCCGGCGCGTGCTTTTGATCGGAGGCGTCAGCCGCAATGCCGCCATGCTCGCCGCCTTGCGCGGCAAGCTTCCCGGCGCCGAATTTGCCGTGCTGCCGGAGAGTCCCTGGTTCGAGGCCTGGGGCACTGCTTTGCTGACCCGCGACCAACCTCGCCACCGGTCTCCCAAGCTGTCGGTCCAGCCGCGTCTTGGCCGGCTCCCGCCGCTCCAGCGCGTCGCCGACCGGGTCCGCGTCATCCCTGCGCCGCCACGGCAGTTGCCCCCGGATGGCCCGATGGTGCTGGGAGTGGATGCCGGCTCCACCACTACCAAGGCCGTTCTGCTCGATCCCGCCAACGGCGGCGTGGTGGCCTCCCATTACCTGCGCACGCAGGGCGACCCCGTGGCCTCGTTGCGCGCCTGCCTGCGGGCACTGGCCGAGCAGGCGGGCAACCGCCCCATCGGCCTGATCGGAACCACCGGCTCGGCCCGCGAAATCGTCGGCGCCTACCTGGGCACCGAATTTGTCTTCAACGAAATCTCCGCCCACGCCGCCGGCGCGGGCCATTTCGACAACGAGGTGGACACGATCATGGAAATCGGCGGCCAGGACTCCAAGTACATTTATCTCCGCAATGGCGTTCCGATTGACTATGCCATGAACAACGCTTGTTCCGCCGGCACCGGCTCCTTTCTCGAAGAGAGCGCCAAGAGCGACCTTGGCGTGGCCGTCTCCGCAATAGCCGGCGTGGCGCTGGCCGCTCCCTCGCCCGTGCATTTCAAGGCGACCTGCGCGGCCTTCATTAACTCCGATATTCGCGCCGCCCAACAGCAGGGGCATTCGCACGATGACATTGTCGCCGGGTTGGTCTATGCCATCGCCGCCAACTACCTCACCAAGGTCAAGGGGCCGCGGCCCGTCGGCAAAAAAGTCTTTCTCCAGGGCGGCGTGGCCCTGAACCGGGCGCTCGGCCATGCCTTTGCCCATCAGGTTGGCCGTCAGGTCGTCATCCCTCCCAATCCGGAGTTGCTGGGAGCCTTGGGCGTGGCCCTGCTCGCCTTGAAACGGTCCAGCGGTCCGGCCGGCACACCCGGAGAACTGCGCGCCCTGGCGGCGCCGGAACTGGAGCGCGTGGGCCGCTTCACCTGCCATGCCTGCAAACTCTATTGCAGCATAGACCGCTTCAAAGTCGGCGGCCGCGTCTTCCCATTCGGCGGGCGTTGCAGCCTGTATGAGAATGTGTGGAAGCGTAAATCGCGGGCCGCCGCCGCTCCGGATCTGGTGGAGGAACGCACCCGCCTGCTCTTTGGCCCTCCAGCGGCCGACCCGGCCAACGCCGGCCGGCGCATTGGCATTCCCAAGGCCCTCCTCACCCATTCGCTCCATCCGCTTTTCTCCACCTTCTTCCACGGTTTGGGAATCCAAACAGTCCTGTCCGGTGTGGACCCGCAGGGCGAGTTGAAGTCCAACGCCGGCTTTTGCTTTCCCGTGCAAATCGCCCACGGCGCGGTGCTGGATCTGGCCCGGCGCGGCGTAAACCGGGTCTTCCTGCCGCAGGTGATGCACATGCCGCAGCCCAACGCCTGCGGCGATTGTTATTTGTGCCCCATCACCCAGGCCAGTCCCTCCTTCATGGCCAAGGCCTTTCCAGACCTGCAATTCCTCTCGCCCCTGCTGGATTTCTCCAAAGGCTACGCCGTCTCTGCCGCGATGGCGGAGATGGCTGTGCGCGAGTTGGAAATCTCACCCGAATTGGCCGCCAGCGCATGGACAGCCGCAGTCCATGCCCAGGTGGAAGCCGAACACGTGCTCCGCGAACTCGGCCAGAAGGCGCTCGACCGGGCGGTGGCGGAAGGCAAACTGGCCGTCCTCCTGGCCGGTCACAGCTATAGCGCCTTTGCGCCGGAAGCCTCCCAATCGGTGGGCCGAAAGCTCTCCAGCATGGGGGTGACCGTCATCCCCGGCGACTGTCTCACGCCGGTCGAAGCCGGTCCCACCGCCTGGCACTTCCCCAATCAGATCCTCAACGCCGCAGCCATTGCGAAAAAGCATCCCAATCTGTTCCTCCTTTGCGTGAGCAATTTCAGTTGCACCATTGATGCCTTCACCCAGTCCATCCTGGCTTCAGTGATGGGATCCAAACCCCATCTCATCCTCGAGATTGACGCCCACACCGCCGATGCCGGCATTCAGACCCGCTTGGAAGCCTTTCTCGACATCGCCGCCAACTACCAAACCGTCCATAATCCTCCTCCTCCTCCTCCTCTTAATCTCAATCCCATCCCTCCCTTCCACCCCTGCCAATTGCTCCCGGGTGGCCGCGTCCTCCGATCCAATGGCGAGTCCGTTCGCCTTGATGACCCCCGCGTCAAAATCCGTTTCCCGAACTTTTCCCAATACCACTCCGAAAGCCTGGCCCGGGCGGCCAGTTGGCTGGGTCTCAATGTGGGTGAAACAGTTCCACTCGACCGCAATCAATTGGATCGGGGCTTGGAGCACACCTCGGGGCGCGAGTGTCTTCCCCTGCCCATCTGCATCGGCCAACTCCTCCAGATCAGCGAGCGCCGCCCGCCCGATGAAATCACCGGCTTCTACATGGTGCGCGGAGGCGCCCCCTGCGTCTCGGACTGTTACATGGGCTATTTTGAAAGGTTCATCGCCGCGCAACAATTGCCCGATCTCTTCCTCCTCAATCCCACCCCGGAAAACGGCTGGTGCGGCCTGGACCGGACCGCCCTGGTCCAGAGCGTGTCCCCGGCCATCCAAATGGCCGACATCCTGGTGGAGATCGAGCAAGTTCTGGCCGCCGTGGGATTGCCCGGCAGCGTGGGGCAACTCCGCGCCCAATGGCGGCGGTTCCTCGAGGACGCCCCCTCCCTCGACCAGTTCAACTCCAACCTCCCGGCCTTCGCCGATTGGCTCGCCGCGCTGCCGCGCCTGCGCCTTCCTTCCACCTGTCCCAAGGTGGTCATCACCGGCGACTTTTTCACCCGCTTCAGCCCCTTTTTCATGGAAGGCGTCCACGCCCTCTATGCCGCCAGCGGCATCATCCTCAAGCCGGTGGACCTGGGTGATCTGGTTCAATACTCCTCCTATCACGACGTGGCGGGCGCGGCCAGCGGTTGGGGCATGAAACCGGGCGTCCCGGCTCTGGCCAAAGCCTGCCTGAGAATGTTCCAGCCCGACGGCAAACAATATCTGCGGCAGTGGATGAATTATCACGCCGGAAGGTGGCTCGAAGGCCGCTACCGCCAGATCTTCCGCAAGACCGGCCTGCTCGTGGCCGGGCCGAACAACGTCTCCTCCCTCTTCGAAAAAGCCTCCCGCCACATTTCACCCGCCATTTTTGGCGAGGCCATTCCCAGCGTCGGCAAAGGATTGGAGGCCGCCAACGAAGGCTACGACGGCATCTTTCTCATCGGCCCTTTCAACTGCCTGCCCTACCGCATCTCCGAAGCCATCCTCAAACCCCTGAGCATTCAGACCGACATGCCCCTCTTGACCTACGAGAGTGACGGCTATGCCGTTTCCCCTTCCTTCCTCCGGCAGGTGGAAGTCCACATCGAACAAGTTCTCCAGCGCTCCGCCCAGCGCAACCTGAACATGGCCCCAATCCATCCCATCCTCACCCCCGCCCGTTTCCGCAAAATCAAGATGCCGGTTTGATTAGTCGGCCGGCTTGGGCATTGTTGCGGGACATGGACATCATTTTGTGCAACTTGCCGCCGGGTTCCGCGTCGGCGGCCATACGCCGGTCCCAATCATCTTCTCCCCATGGATGCAGCAGCGCCTCCAACTCGCAGCGCTCCCGCGGTGAAAGCTGGTCAATAGCGGCCTTGATTTGCGCAACCGTGCTCATGGCTGAAAGTTAAACCCAAGGCAGGGGGGTCGTCAAATCCGTCCGCACTCGATGGTCGTCAATCCGGCGGCCAGAACCGGCAAAGAGGCGCTGAGTTTGCCCGGAGGCTGTGCCTCGGGGCCGAGGGCGGCCAATAATCCCAACCCGTCAGGACGCCGCGACGATGCGGTGAAGGCGCTGATCAATGGTCATGGTGCCCGCGCAAAACGTCACGGCGCCTCTTCCCGGAGCGTGCGATCCATCTCTTCGGTCATGTGTTTCAAGACCAGGATCATGATCCCTTCCGCGGCGGCATCGGGCCGCTCCTTCTTGGGTAACGATAAGAGCGCATTGGAAAAGCTGACCGCCAGCAATTGGACCAAAGCCGGTTGCGGGCCGCTTTCCAGCAAACGGAAAAGCACCGGGGGATCGCGGTCTTCCGCCCGTTGGTGCAACTGGTCAAGGCTCCCATCAAAGGCCCCGGCCAGCCGGTCAAAGTCCAGCGGCGGCTCGCGATACCCGCGTGGCACAAAAGCAAAACGCGCCTGAATGAGAAGAGGCACCAGGAACTCGAAATCTTCGGGCTTGACCCATTGGTCGCAAAGACCTTGGGCATCGTCAATGAAGGTGGAGCCGGCGGCCTCCAATTCGTCCAGCGCCTCCTGCGCCAGCTCGTATTCCTCAATCGCCATCCTCAGCCTGGCCAGGGCCTCCTCGGCCGGGAACGGCTCCGGCGGCAAAACAGGCAGCGGCAAATCCTCGTCCGCCTCGCAGGCCTCTTCTTCCTGGTCGCCGGTGTTGTCAGGCTGCTTTGGGCGCGCGGGCGGCGGGTCAAACAGAATTTCGTCCGCGCCCAATTCGCGCAAGAGCCAGTTGATGTCGTCCTGGCGCCCGGTCCTCAGGTTGCGTTCGTCGTGCAGGCGCACCCATGTTTTCAGCAGCCCAAGCAGGCGGGGTCGCAGGGCGGGGTCGCGCGCCGCTTGTCGGGGTGTGTGATTGTCCAGGGCGGGGATCTGGTCTTCGAGAAAAGTCTTGTAATACCCGGCGATCTGGCCGGCTTCCACCTCTTCCAGCGGCGTGCCGGGCGGGGGCGCCTCGATGCGGGATGAGCCCAAGATGATTTTCCGAGGATGCTCGAGCAATTTTGGCGGAATCAGGGCCAGGTCCGGGGCGGGTTGCCGGCCCGCCAGCTTGGCGGCCAGGTCGTCGCGAACTTCGCCGGTGAACCGCACCCGCTCCCCCAGTTTGGCCTCGAACTGCCGCCGCATACAGGCCAGCCTTTCCGCGCCCATCGCTTCCAGCCGGCAGTGCGATTGACCCAGCAGCACGCGCCCCAGCGCCGGGCGCCCGCCCGCTGCTTGGACCGGGTCCTCCGTCGCAAACCAAACCCGCGCCTCGGCAAATCCCTCGTCGCGTTCCGCCGGCCCCAAGGCATCGTGTTCCAATTCCTCAACCTCGTCCAGGCAGGCGCGGCAGGCGGCGAAACCGGCGCGCAGTTCATAAACGGCCTTGCCGAATTGCGCGTCCAGGCCGGCCAGCATTTGCAAGTGGCGCATCCGCGCGGTGGCCGCCAGGGCCTCATCCACCCGGACAAAGTTCTCCGCCAGCCAGAGCCGCAGCGGGCCTTCCCCCTCCGGCCCGCCCAAATGCCGCGCGATCTCGTGCAGCACTTCCAGCGGCTCCAGCGGGTCTGTCTCTGGAAACACGATGATCGTGCCGCCCAGGCGCCCGTAATGCGGCAGCGCATACGTCCAGGCAAGGATGGTGGAAAACCGGCACGCGACCGCCGCCAGGCTCCGGTCGAACAGCGTCACCGGCTTCGCTTCCGCCTCCAGCAAATCCACCACCTCCACCCGTCCGCTGTCAAAAATACGATGAATCTCCAGCAGCGCGACCCGCATCCGCATCTTGGCCCGCAACAAGACGCGCTGGTCATTCTTCAAGCCGGGAAAACCTTCCCGTTCCCAATGGTCCATCGTGGTCAAACCGCCGGCGTCCCGCCGGAAAAAAAGATGCCGCGTGAAAAACGCGTGCAGCGCATGGGCCGAAGGCGCCGCCAGGGCCTTCTGCAACTCTTTCCACAACTGCGGCTGCCGTTCCGCCTCGTTCCCCACGCGGGCCATGCAGGCGTCATCCACTCCCTTCTCCAGGGCCAGCAGCATCCCGTAGTTGGCGGTGGCCAGGGGCGAATAAAGGCAACCGGCAGGGCAGGCATAGCGGCTGCCGCGGAATTCACCGCATTCCGCGGGCGAGATGCTCCGCTGCCCGGCGGGGCAGAAGCGCTGTTTGGCTGCTTTGCTCATAACGGTGTCATACCTTGGCACAAATCCGACCGCGGGCGAGCACGAAGTACGTCAACGCCTTTAACCGATAAACATTGACGGCCGCCTTCCGCTTAACTAATTTGGAAACGGAGTGTGAGAATATCAAGAGCATACCAAGCGCGTCATCCTGAAAGCCGCATCACCGCCCGCGCCTTCACCTTGATTGAACTGCTGGTGGTCATTGCCATCATTGCCATTCTGGCGGCCTTGCTCCTGCCCGCTTTGGCCGGCGCCAAGAGAACCGCCCTGGCCGCCAGTTGCCTCAACAATTTGAAACAACTCACCCTCGCCGCCCAGTTGTATGCCGCTGATTATTCTGACGCCGTCGTCCCAAATTCCCCCGCCGCCCCTCCCTCCTGGGTGACGGGCAGCGTCCAGGGATTGCCGGGGGCGGCTAATCTGGCTGACATCACCAATGCCATGCTTTATCCCTATGCCGGCTCCCCAAAAATCTACCAATGTCCGGGCGACATCATCTTCATTCCCGCTTCCTCGGTGCAGCGCATCCGCAGTTTCTCCCTGAGCTGCATGATGGGAAACAACCAGGGCACCGCCTCCGGCGTTCATCCCGGCGTCCAGGAAAACCTCAAATTCACGCGCATCGAAAACCCCGGTCCGGCCCAGGCCCTCTTTTTCGTGGACGAGCAGACCGCTCCCGATCCGTCCAGCACCAGCTTGGACGACTGCTACTTTGCCATCAATTACGCGCATGGAAACCCCGCTTATGGCGGGTCCGGCGGCACCGAATATGTCTGGCGCAATGTTCCCTCCAGCCGCCACGGCAACTTCGGCCAAATCTCTTTCGCCGACGGTCATGCCGCTAAAATGAAGTGGCTTGAGCCAAAAACGCCGGCCTTGCAGGGGACCGACAGCGCGGGCACACAACCCGTGGATCTGGATTTGAAACAAATCTGGCAGTCCATCTATCCTCCCTCACAATGGTGAGCCTTGGGCCGCCATTACTTTTCACTCGGGCGCCCCGCATCGGCGCCTCATAATCCTGCTCTTGATCTTAATCTTAATCCCAACTCCCCCCGCGCCCCATCAAATGCTCATCCCCTCCCAAGCCTCGTTCACATGGTTGAGCCTGAAAAAACCGCCCCTTTCTTCCTCCCCAAAATGAAACCCCGTCTCATCCTCGTAACCCAGCGGCGCCTCCGCTTCGATGACAGCTTGCAGCCTGGCCACAAGTCGGTTCCACCGAGGCCGGGCGACAACATCTCCCAGCAGGAAGCCCTGCTCCCTTCTTGTGGAATGGCTGCCAATGGTCATGCTTTTGAGTAAAACATGAGAGCCGCTGAACGGCTCACCATCCCTTGGCATTTGTTGGACAAAAATTGCGCGGCTTCCCATTCCGGGTCCAATCCTTCATGTTCCCTTAAGGTGGCGCCGCGTAGATTGGAGCCATGAAAACATTCATCCAGATCCTGGTCGCCATGCTGGCCGCCGGCCCGGCTGCCGCCCTCCTTGGCGCCGCCCAAACCTATACCGTCGTTGCCACCGGCCAGAGCAAGTGCTACGACAACCGCAACGAAATTGCTCCGCCCAAACCCGGCCAGCCGTTCTACGGCCAGGACGCCCAGTTCCAAGCCCATCCGCCCAGTTACGCCCTCAGCGCCGATGGCCTGACTGTTCACGACAACAACACGGACCTGACCTGGCAGCGCAGCCCGGACACCGATGGCGATGGTTTGCTGACCTGGCGCGACAAGCTGACCCTGGCCCAAGCCCAGGCGCTTCCCGCCAAGCTCAACGCCGCCAGGTTCGGTGGCTTTGACGACTGGCGCCTGCCGTCCATCAAGGAACAGTTTTCCCTCTTCGACGCCCGCGGCACTGATCCCATCGTTCAGGGCAACGACACTTCTGCTCTGCGGCCGTTTCTTGACACCAATTTCTTCAAGTTCGCCTACGGGGATACGAGCGCCGGCGAGCGCATCATTGATTCCCAATACGCCTCCAGCACCAAGTATGTCGGCCAGTCCGCTCGCGCCTTCGGCAAGCTTTTCGGCGTCAACTTCGCCGATGGCCGCATCAAAGGCTACGACCTGTTTATGCCTGGCGGCGGCATGGAAAAAACGTTCTTCGTGCTGTGCGCGCGCGGCAACCCAGATTACGGCAAGAACGACTTCCACGACAACGCCGACAGAACCATCACCGACCGCGCTACGGGCCTGATGTGGTGCAAGGCGGACAGCGGCCAGGGCATGAACTGGCAGGACGCCCTGGCTTGGGTGCAGAAAAAGAACGCGGAGAAGTTTCTCGGCCACGATGACTGGCGGCTGCCCAGCGTGAAGGAATTGCAGAGCATCGTTGACTACACGCGCTCACCCGACACGACTCATTCGCCCGCCATCGCTCTGGTCTTCAACTGCACTACGATCACAAACGAGGCCGGCCAGGCCGACTTCCCATTTTACTGGTCGGCCACCACACACGCTGGGCCTCGTGGCGGTGGAGCGGCCATGTATGTCGCTTTCGGTCGCGCGGCGGGCTGGATGTCGCAGCAAGCGTTTGCGGGCGGACCACCGGATCGGCGCGGTGGCCCCGGCAGTCAAGGCGGATTTCACCTGTTACCCCCGCTCGCACGCGAGCAGCTCAATTTGACCTCCGACCAGCAAAAGCAGTTGGCGGACTTGGAGTCCGACACAAAGGCGAGACTCGAGAAGTTCCTGACGCCCCAGCAAATGCAGCAATTAAACCAGATGCAGCCTCAGCGCCAAGGCGGTCCCCGTGGTGGCGGTCGCGGCATGGATGGCCCCGGCATGGATGGCCCGCCCGAGGCAGGTCCGCAGGGCAGCGACGCGGGCGACTACCACCTTGTGGACGTCCACGGCGCCGGCGCGCAACGGAGCGATCCCAAGGCCGGCGACCCGGCCATGTTCCCGCATGGCCGCGGCCCCCAAGGCGACGTCATCCGCATCTACAATTATGTCCGCCTCGTCCGCGGCGGACTGAACTGAACCAACGAAAAGCAGAACACCGGCCTCACCCGGCAGTTCGACAGGCACAGCAGCAGTGAAAATGATAATTCAGCCCAATTTCTCGCTGGCGGCGGAGCCGGAAACGCGCCAAGCTGTGATCCTATGAAATCCAAAATCTTCATTCAGAATCCCCTTCATGCCCGCGCCCTCGCCTTGCTCGCGGCCCTGGCCATGACTTCCTTCTCCTCTCCCGCCCAGGCCCCCCCGGCAACCGGCGCCGCTCCGAAAGAACAAATTGAAGGCTTCAAAGAACACCTCCTCCCCGGCAGCAAATGGTACCAGCATGACCCCGACCGCCCGCAACCGCCCATCGTCACCCCGGGGGCCGCCTTCAGCCAGGCCGCTCCGCCTCCCTCGGACGCCGAAGTGCTTTTTGACGGCAAGGACCTCTCGAAATGGCAAAGCACCCGGGGCCAGCCCGCCAACTGGAAGGTTCAGGACGGTTATATGGAAGTGTCGCCCCCCAACGGCAATGATATTCGCACCCGGGGCAAGTGGTCTGATTTCCAATTGCATGTGGAATGGGCGGAGCCAACTCAGACCGCCGGCCTGCACGGCCAGTCCCGCGGCAACAGCGGGATTCTTATCAACAATATGTACGAGGTGCAGGTGCTCGATTCCTACAACGACAAAACCTATGCCGACGGCCAGGCCGGCGCCATTTACGGCCAGATGCCCCCGTTGGTCAACGCCTCCAAGCCGCCGGGCGAATGGCAGACCTACGACATCATCTGGGAATCCCCGCGCTGGAACGACAAAAATGAGCTGGTCCAGAAAGCCTGCATCACCGTGCTGCACAACGGGGTGGTCAGCCAGCACAAGACCGAGTTCATCGGCAGCACCGACGGCATCGGCGGCGGCGTGCCCTGGCGCGGGACCTCGAAGTACACGCCGCATTCCCCGGAGGTCTTCGTGCAATTGCAGAACCACAACGCCAACCCCGTGCGTTTCCGCAACATCTGGATCCGCGACCTCCACCTGGCGGAGCGGCAGTAGTTGGATTACAAGCTATTCCTTCGCCGCGTCCAGAGGCAGCGCCAGCTCCGCCGTGAACGCCAGATCGGGATCGCCGCGGCGCAGCAACGTCTCGCACAACGTCCGCAGCGCGGGCTGCAGCCTGTGCTGCGTCACCTGCCCGTTGCAATCCAGCACCACCGGCTTCTTGAAATCCACCAGCCTGCTGTCAAGCAAAATGATCCCCCGGTTGACGCGCGTGGTGCGCACCTTCACCCGGTTGTCGCGGCACTCCGCGTCAATTTCCCTCCCCTTGCCCGGCGCGTCCGTCCGCACCCAGAAAAAGTCGGTGATCACCTTGTCCGTCATCAGCCACGTAATTTCCCGGGGAACCGGATTGCGCGTCACCGGATACATCTCCTGGATCTTGTCCCGGTCCGGCAGGCCGGTGTGCGGGTTGTTGGGAATAAACTGCACCGTCACCGGGTAAATGTCCGCCCGCCCTCCCCGCAACTCTTGAATGGATTGCCGGAACTTCTGGTCCCGTTCGAACCGGCCGTAGGCTGAGTCCAGCTCGCCGACCATCACGGTGAACACGGTGGTGCGCAGGGTCTTGCCCGTGGTCTCCCCATCGGTGGGCGCGCCCGCGCTGGCGTGGATGGCCGCGAACAGGTCCGGCTCTTTCGGTCCGATGGCAAACGCCCCGTAACCCCCGTGGGAATAGCCCATGATGAACACCTTGTTGCAGTCCACGTCCCCGAACAGCGTGAATTGCCGGATGAGGTTGTCAATCAAAGGATAAACATACACGTCATAAAATCCGTTCCAGGTGTCGTTGGGCGCCCGCAAAGCCAGATACTTGTAGCCGCCCGCTTCCGCATGATCCTTGTAATAGTGCTGCATCTGCACCCATTGGCTGTCATTGACGCTTTTGGCCGCGCCGCCGCCCCCGTGCATGGCGATGAACAGCGGCCACCCATTGGCCGGCCGTGTCCCGACCGTTCTTACGGTGTAGGGGCTGAGATACTCATGAAAGGTCACCTGATTGGAGTCGAAATCGTTTTTGGCCGCCTGGTGAATCGGCGCCCCCTGGTAAGCTTCCCACGCCGCGCGGCGCACCGCCGCTTCGTCCCTCAACAGCAGTTTTCCCAAGCCGCTGGAAAATTTCCACTGCGCCTGCTGGTCCGCCGGCGCGGTGAAATAGCCCGTCAGCTCTTTCTTCAGTTTTGCCGCGTCCGACGGTTTGAGCGGCCGGGTCACGGCGGCTGGCGCGGCGGCGGGCGGCGGCGGATGCCACGGGATCGTGCTGTCCGCCAGCGAAATGACGACCGGCCCCGGCGCGGGCGCGTTGCGGCCGCTGGCGTTGGCCGCGCCCGGGGCGGTGTACATCCGCCCGGCGACCTGCCCGTCCAGTTCGCAACGGATTTCGTAAGTCTGCCCGCGCGGGACTAAAAATGACAGCGTTTCGTTTGTCCCGCCCGGGTCGTCTTTGCTCATGCCTTCAAAGTGGACATCGTGATTGAGGATGTCGGTGACCGCGACCTTGGTCGCAACGGGCTTCCCCGCCAGATGATCCAGCACTTTGACTTGCAGCCGCACATGGTCCTGGTCCGGTTCGTCCGCCGGCTCATGCAGCGCCACCACCGCAATCACCTCGTCATTCGTGCCCACCGTAAACGCCTTTTCCACGACCTTCCCGTCCCGTTCCGCCTTGATTTGATAGACCTCTCCCCGCTTGACATTAAACGTAAGATACTCGTTCAGGTCCGCCTCCTAATTCTTGCTCAGGCCGGCCAGACAAACCGCATAATTGGTCGGGCCGTTGACCGTCACTTTCGCCGCGACCCGCCGGCCATCCAAAGCATCCACCACCTTGACCTGCAAACGGCTCAGGTTCGCATCCGCCTTGGCGGTGGCGCTGGCGGTGTAACGATCCGTGACATTGACCGCGTCCGCCATCCAATCCATTCCCGGATACGACAGGCCCGTTTTTTTGAAGCTGCTGGCGTAAATGGAATGAATGGGCACATCTTTGAGCGCCAGCGAGGCGTCGTGTTCGAACCAGGTGTGGTCCAGCCCCTTCGAATCCGGTTCCGCCGCTCCGGCGAAATGCCATTGCCCGTCCCACACTTCCACCCAGGCATGGTTGCCCCGATTGTCCACCCACATCGGGATTCCCGCCACCCGCGCCGGCACCCCCACCGACCGGCACGCATCCACCAGCAAAATGGACAACCCGCTGCACGTCGCCAATCCCGTGCTCATCGTTTCGGACGGACTCTGAATCGCCTTGCGCCGCGCCGTTGAGTATTTGACGTGGACGAGCGGGAAAAGTTTTTTGTTCAGCAGCTTGGCCGCCTCCCCTGGCGACGCCGCGTCGGCAACCAGCGGAGCGGATTTTTCCCGCAGCGTCGCGCCCCACGCCTCGCGCGTCTCGCTGATGCAGGCGTAAGGCAGAACGTCGTTGAGGAAAATATCCTTGGGCACGCGATCATGCCACGGCGCTTTGGCAAAGGCCTCATAGATCAGCGCGACATGGTCCAGAAGAAACCGCGCCGACAAGCTCTGCAAATCGGCCTGCGGCATGTTTTCGACCAGGAACTGCATTCCGTCGCGCTGGGCCTCCGGCGTTTGTTCCAGCGCGTTGGCCAGCTCCGGGCGGTTGGTTCCGGCCTGGTTCAGCGCCTGTTCGGCCGCATCCGACCACCACCGCGCGCCCGGCCCGGGCGAGGCGGCCTGCGCGATTGTTGACAAAAACAGGAGGCAAACGCCCGCCAGCATTCCCAGGAAAAAACCCTTCCGGCGGTTGAAATTCAAATGGCTGCGAATGGCGCGCATTCCGGGAGCATACCGCCAACCGCCGGCCTTTCAAGCAGTTCCCAATCCCGTTTCATTTGAATCTTTCCCCCATGCGTCCGTCATGGCTGGGCCGTCTAGGCAATTGGATCATCCAGCCCTCACGGCTGGACTAGAAATCGGGCATGCTATTTTGGTTGCCGCCATTTCACTATTTTTTGGAATGCGGCCTGTTTGCGGATGGTGAAATCACGTAAGTCGTTGATATGCAGCCGACGGATTTAAATTGGAGCGGGTGAAGGGAATCGAAGCCTGCGCCCACAATCCGCAAGTTGCTGAGAATCAACATGCTGCGCAAGATGGGGAAAGGGGCTATACACAAATACGCGCACAGATTGAGAAACCGCTTGAGCCGGACCTGGCTGCGGTGGTCGCCGCGTGGCCTTCGCTGAGTGCGCCGCTCAAGGCCGCAATCGTCGCCATTGCCAACACGGCCACGAACAAGGGGGGCCAGTGACACCAGAACGGCACGGCGGCGAAGTAGAACAACATCTGAGGACAACCGCGCAACATTTTTTTAAGATTAAGTGTTCATGGTTTGGGCGTACCGACGAGCGAGAGCTGCGATGGGCGAGCGCCGAAGTTCCAGTTGACGAAGATATTTTTCCTCGTCGTAAGGTTGAGAGTGTTGCCAGCAGAACCGGACAGCGAGAGGCGGCGGGATGGCGCCCAGCGCCGCCCCCCGCCTCCGCCGGGCTTGTCTAAAGCGCATATTCCGGCGCGACCTGGTGGTTTCGATTTCAAGAGGAACACGGACAATCCGCGCGGCTAACGTCGCTTGAGTCCATGCTCAGGGTGTTGTTTATGGTGGCGTACGACGGTGATGCGGATGCCGCCGGGGACTTCCCGAAACAGGAAGTGATACGGGAAGCGCTTCAAGTTGACCCGCCGCCGGTCTCTCGCTTGGAAATGAAAATGTTGTGGGTTGGCGACGGCCCGCTGGATGAATGAATTCAACTCCTCCCAAAATTCGTCGCCCAACTGGCCGTTGATGCTGTCGTAGTGGCGCAGAATCCGAGAAACATCTCCCTGAACAGCCGGGTGATAAACCGCCTTCATCGGCCTCTTTGCTCTTGGACACGGCGGACGAACTCCTCATGGGAAATCGCGGTCACCTGCCCCGACTCCATCTCCCGTTCGCGCTGCTCAACCTCCTCATCCGAGACGTCCGTTCCCGGCGGCGGCAGTGTCTCGAGGAGTTTTGCAGCAAGCGAGGCGCGATCGCGATCAGGAAGAGCCAGTGCTTCTTGTTCAATTTCCATTAGTTTCATAAGTCCATCCTACAAGCTTCCGCGCGCGTCTGCAAACGTCTTTCAAATCCCCTGGCGGTTTCGATTTAAAGAGGAGCGTGTGGAAACCGTGAGTCTGCGCCGGGTGCGTGTTCACGCGGGCGGCGAACACTGGAAAGAGGAGATTGAACTGAACGGCTCAATCCAGTGTGCGGTGATGAGTGTTTGGGCCGAACTGCCGGACGGCGGGGAATTCCCGAATGGCGAAGTCTATGGGGCGGACTCGCTAAAGTGTTGGG
>Ga0187848_10002422_pt1 | contig 14715 bp, 15 predicted proteins | sample June2016WEW_4_40_FD_132424 | JGI IMG/M metagenome (GOLD analysis project Ga0187848, IMG submission 132424) | Peatland microbial communities from SPRUCE experiment site at the Marcell Experimental Forest, Minnesota, USA - June2016WEW_4_40 | ecosystem: Environmental > Terrestrial > Soil >... | reverse complement strand
GGTCCGGCTCGCGGCCAACCGTTCCAGCTCTTGCCGATCCTCCGGACCACAACTAACTGCGGGCGCAGTTCTTGGCATGCGCCCTTTATATCATATATCGCTTATCAGTGCAACTAAGCACTACGTTGTTCCCAAATTCCGTTCTGGTTCATGACGATCTGCGTGCACACTTGGCGGATCATAACAACAGCGTTCGTGTATTTGCCGCAATACTGCTCAGTGCACATGGTAAGGACTCACGCGCGGTTACAGTTTTGACCGATGCAATTGCGTCGGGTGATCCAAGGCGTCAGCAGGCTGCGGATGCGCTGAAACAGTATGGCGCTGAAAGCGTGCAGGGACTTATCAATGTTTTCGGATCCCAAACGAAGTTTTCTTTCGACGACCCAAAAGAAATAGCCCCCAAAACGTTGGTCTCTATTGGAGAGCCGGCCGTACCTGGCTTGATCGCAGCTCTCAATACAGCGCGTGGCCAGGAATTAACAGAGGTCGTGCGCACCCTCGGTGAGATTGGGCCTTCTGCGAGTGATGCAATTGGTCCATTGACGAAGTTGGCTTCCGCGCGGCCATCCGGGAGTGGCTCGGAAGTTCTGTATGCGTTAGCGCAAGTCGGACCGAACGATGGTCAAATAGCTGATTTTCTCGTAACTGTAATTCTAGGCTCGCCCGCACGGGACCTCGACGCCGAGTTTGCCATTCGGCGAATGGCCGCAAAGACAGCAGTACCATGTCTGCGGGCGGGTCTAGAGCGGTCATCCCAGGGGTCCGCGGTGTATCTTGCAGATGCGCTAGGCTCTTTTGGTGAGGAAGCCGCTCAAGCAGTTCCCGATTTGATTAAGTTGCTTAACAATTCTGGCTATAATCTAAGCCTCGTGACTGATGCTCTCGGCAAAATTGGTCCCGCGGCAAGTGACGCTCGGACGGCACTCATGCAGAGGCTGAAGAACTCTTCGGGATACGATGAGGGATACATCCTAGAGGCCCTAGGAAAGATTCACCCAGATGCCGAATCGACGATTCCAGCGATCATTGCAGCGATTCGTCAGGAAGCATTGCATACTGACATGCGCAGGTTCCGGATCACAGCCGAAGCCTTGGAATCGATGCGCAACGCCGCCGTCGCCGAAGAGACAGTTCGAAGCCTTGAGCGGTTTGATGACGGAATTGGAAGAAGCGAAGGCCTGTTCACCGGTTTGGTGATCCGTGAAATTGGGGCAGATAAATGGCAGAGATATGGAACCGAGATCCTAAGAGCGGCTTTGGATTCGACACCTCACGAATGCGATGAGTATGGTGTATTTAGAAACGGCTTCGGTGCCCTCGGTTCCTTCGGGTACTTAGCTAAATCTGCTATTCCCGAGATTTCTGACCTGCGTCCACAATTCAGTGGGTGTGGAGACGTTGCTCGATACATGGAAGAGGCATTGAAGAAGCTTGATCCCTCTAGAGGGAACTCAGTTAAATAGCTTCGCTTAGAGAAATTCGCGAAAATCGCCGTTACAGATTGCTGTCGGACTCGCTCGTCGGAAGTTTGGCTGTGTGCAGCCGCAGATCCGATGGCCACTTGCTGTCTTACTCCCTTACTCTTGCCTGACGGCGCGGTGTTTACGAACCCGTTATGTCGATTTGTCATTTCGGGCGAGTACCCCCAAAAAACTTCGCCGGTTGCCAACCCAAGTTGTGAAGGATAAAGGACGTTATCGCCAACTATCATTCGCTGTCGTCTTTGCGGGCATAGGAGATGAAGACGCGCGATGGTTTCGACGGTAGCACGGTCTGACAGACCATTATAACGGCGCGGGACAAGGGAACCAAGCATAAGGTGCGACGATTACTAACAAACGATGACGAGCCAGAAGTCCCCTTCGGGTTAACGTCCGCTCACACCCCCTCCAACCCAAGTTGGTCGTTAACAGCGTTTCGGAGTTTCTGCTTGCAGCCCAAGTATCGTTCGGTCGTCTCAACGGAGGCGTGACCCAGGAGAAACTGAATCTGTTCCAACTCGCCTCCCGCGAGATGGCACAGACGAGCGCAGGTCCTCCTCAAGTCATGTGGAGCGAGGCCTTGGATTCCGGCGCGTTGAGCAGCACGTCTGACGACGTGCCAGATTGCTTTGGGCGAGATTTCCTCGCCCCATACAACTCCATTCTTGTTCACGCGACGAAAAATATTTCCGCCTGTGATGTTTGCTTTTGCGGTCCAATCATCGAGGGCCGTCTTTACCCAGCCTGGCACGGGAACAGTCCGAATGTGCTTGCCCTTTCCAATCAGGTCTGCGAACACCCAGTGGTCTTCCCGAATCTGCAGGTCTTGCACGCTCAAAGCAACGAGTTCTGCACGCCGGAGTCCGCACCCCAGTAGCACGGAGAGAATCGCCCGGTCCCGTTTGCCCCGCAGGGTGTCTGAACACGAACTCTGCAGCAGCGTTTTGCCCTGCTCCGCAGTGAGCCAATTTCCGATCCGCACCCCCAATCGCTTGGCCCCCTTTACTCTCCGGATGCCTGCTGCGAGTTCCGGACTCAGGAGTCCAGTATCTGCCGCCTCATAGGCGAGACGGCGCACCGCAGCGTGGCGAACATTGATGGTTGAGGAAGCAAGATTCCTCTGTTCCAGATAGATTCGATATCGAAGAACCACGGGGCGATTGAAGGCAAGGCGGGGTTCTGAGCAGTACCAAGCAATAAACTCGTCGATGGCGTGAGCGTAAGATTCTTGAGAAGTCTTGGCGGGAAGTGAATTGAGAACAGCCGTCTTCGACTGTTCCAGATCTGGAATCCGAAGAACAGTTCTCGTGCAACGGGACTTCCCCTTTTTTGTTTTGCGTCCTGGCATACCGGCGGCCTCCTTTGCCGCCGGCCCAGTATGCATGGCAATGCGCCTGACGAAAGAGTGCTGTCTGGGGAGTTTGTTTCCTTAGGGCTCGAACCCCGTTTCGAGGGAGCCATCACGCCATCTGGGGCGTTCCCGATCCCCGGCACATGAATTGTGGGAAGGGCATTTCCCCATCGTCAGGCAGGGATGAACCCCTTTGGTATCCGCAATGGGCGTTCCAAATCCAGCGAAATGCCCACTCAGCATGGTTTCCGAGTGCCGTCGCAAGGAGGAGACGAAAGAACAAGGGATCATCCTTTAACGACTGGCTGCGGGAAGATGGCATCCACGATGAAGTCACCGGCGACATCAAACGGCTTCTTGCCCAGCAGCGCGAACAAGCCATGAAAGAAAAGGAGCTATTCAAGGCCGAAGTCGCGCGGCGGATGCACACCAGCCGCGCGGTTCTCGATCGTTTCCCTAATCCTTGGAATAGCTCGGCAACGCTCAACGCCTTGTACAACGCGGCCACAGTACCCTTGGTTCAGGCGCGATGCTCGAGAATCACAGCGGCGGCGCGCTGTGAGCAGAAGAAGCTATTCCGGCTGTCATGAGGCAGTAAGTTTGGCAAGACAGCAGGGGGCCGGGCCTCTTGGTTATCGTCGATGCACGGAAGGAGCGCGTGATCGGTATCAGGTCAGCCTGCGTGAGACTGTTCCCCCCCGGTGCCGAGCTTCTCTGAGATTCCGCAGCTGCAAACCATCTTCAATTGGCGTCACTGCTTAGCAACGTGGTCGAGAAAAGTGGCATTCGAAACGCTAATATCGCGACCTTCGTCTTCGAGAATGGTGTGGGTGGCAGTGATCGCCTTCAACACACCTTGCTGCCCCGCAACTTCCGTCCGCTTTCCGATTTCCAGAACCTTTCTGGCGTAAAAGCCGGCTGCCATGTTTCGCACCACATCGCGAGTCCCCAGTCCGAATGAGATCCCGAAAGCAATGGCCGCTCCACCCAGGATAAAACTAGTAACAATACGGACCATGTTGGTGTCGATCTTCAATTGTGTAAGGGCCATCATGGCCACAACAAAGAGGATGAGCCCTGACACCAGTTTTCCTAAGGAAAGCGCGAAGTCTATCCCAGAGCTCTCTGCTGATTGAGCGACCATCTGTCCCGCGAACTGCCCAACCGTACTACCAAGAATCAAGAGCAGAAGTGCGGCAATGATGTTCGGCAGATAGGAGAAAAAAGCGCCGATGGCGTTCGAAATGGCCAGGAGACCCAGGGCATCCGAAGCTGTCTTGGCCAGCAAGAAAAGAACCAAGAAATATACCAGCCGCGGAATAAACAAGTTCAGTTGTTGACGAAGCCCAATCCTTTGTAAGGCTTTGTCGACACCGGCCTTTTCCACCAGGCTGTCGAACCGCACCCGTACTAGGATGAAGCGCAATGCCACCTCAACCAACTTGGCCACCGCAAGTCCCAATATGACCAGCAATATGCCGACGACAACCTTGGGAGTGGCCGCAATGACTGAATCGAGAAGATGGCCGAAAGACTGCAAGAGTTTCTCTTTCACGATCGTCCTCCCTTCTGAGTAGAACGGTGACTCAAAAGCTGGACTATCATATTCCAAAACTCGACCAGAATTATCTTGGGAAGGTCAAAAGAGAACGACACGAACTGCGCCGTTGTTGAGCGGCGGTAGATCTTTCTTCTGACCACACTGAGAAACGTGGGAGAGGTATCCTGTTCCAGGTTGAGCAGGTCGGCTATAGGTTCTCCCAAGTCTTTGTCATCAGTGGGGGGGGGATTCGGCTTGTCGGAATCTGGACTCATGCCGTCTGTTTTCGTTCGACCGGTTCCACGTAAGCTCTATATAGGCTCCGGAATTCTTCCCGGGCCCGCTTTATGCGCATCTTTACAGCGGACAGGCTAATTCCCAGAGCGCTGGCTATTTCCTCATACGAAAGTTCATCCGCATCGCAAAGCACCAGTGGTATTCGTAGCGTCGCGGACATCGAATCCAATATCTTGCCGATCAACTGGCGGTTGCTCATCGCCTCAGCGTGGCTGTCTGCAGTTGCCTGCGTTCCCGCTGCTGCATCCCCGTACACATTGTCGTCCTCAATGCTGACCAGCGTTTGGCCTTGTTGCTTTTTCAGGTAGTTCAGACAATGATTAACCTTGATACGCCTAAGCCAGTGGCCGAACGAAGAGCGACCCTCAAAAGTGCGCAGTCCGAAGAACGCCTTCACAAAAACTTCCTGGGCAAGGTCCTCAGCGTTGTTCGCGTCGTGTATGATGTGTCGGCAGTCGGCCACGATCCTGTTCTGGTATTGCCGAACGAGCTGTTCAAATGCGCGCAGATCACCCTCTGGCGACTCGCGCAGTTGCTGCAATAATTCGTCCTCCTGTTCGGCCATTGACTTCCTAAGTCGCTCGTCCACGGATCACACCCCAGTGGTTGAGGTTCTCACAAATACACGAATTTCTCCAGCAGCTTGTTGGAAAATCCACGTTTCGGAGCGTTTGGCTTGTCATTTTGTGATTTGCTGCAGGGCGGCGTTTGTGCTTCTGAAGGATTCTATTTTCCCAGAGTGTGCAATATTGACCAGACACGGCGCAAGGAGAACTGCTTCACTCAAGTGGGACCTCCCAAAGGGAAGCCTTGAGGGTATACCTTCAGCGCGTGGGTGCCTAAAATGGAAATCTTGCTTCATTTAATTAAATAAATGTGACTTTCCCTGCCAGTTCCATGTCTTTCCCTATGTAATGGGGTCATGCGCCTAGGGGCTTGCAATTAATCCAGAAGACCGAAAGCCGGGAGAGCTATTGGTATGCCATGGGCTGAAAGAAACCATTCACACCAGCATTTGGTTAAAGCCAAGAGAGTTCTGCATCCGTTTGGTGACACTCGTAATCTTAGCCCTGCCGTTGGGCGGGATCGAGGCAAAGCGACGCTCTGAAACGAGCTTCCGAGCGCCAGGATTGCAGGGCACGGGGTGCGTGCAGCGCGCACTGCAGGTTACATCAACCTGAGGAGATCTGGAAATGCAAATGCAGAAAATTTGTCTGGCAATCTTGTCGACGGTCGTTTGGGCCTCGACGGTTTTTGGGGACTCCATCACGATGAAGAACGGTGATCGGATCACCGGCACCATCATCAGCTCCGACGCGAAGACGCTGGTTATCAAGACGGATTATGCTGACGCCGTGACCATTAAATGGGACTTGGTGCAACAGGTTCAGTCGAGTCAGCCTCTTTACGTGGGAACGAAAGGCGGGCAGGTCATCGTCGGACCCGTCACCACCAGCGACAGCAAGTTGGCGGTGGCCACCAAGGAGTCCGGCAGCGTACCTGTCGCCAAGGAGGACGTAACTTCTCTTCGTAACGCGGACGAAGAGAAGAAGGCCGAGGCGGTGCTGGACCGGTTGCAACACCCGCACCTTGGGGATTTTTGGGCCGGCACCTTCGACACCGGGGTGGGCTTGGTGCGCGGGAATTCCGACAGCACCAATTTTACGTTCGGACTCAATGCGGTGCGCGCGAGCACGCGGGATAAGATCAGCCTTTACACCCTCTCGGCGTTCTCCCGCAGCGCCGTAAATGGGGTGGCGTCCACCACCGCCCAGTCCATTGCCGGGGGAGTCCGCTACGACCTGAACGTGAGCAACAAGGCCTTTGGGTTCGGTACCGTGGATCTCTTCAACGACCGCTTCCAGGACCTCGATTTGAGGACGGTAGTAGGGGCGGGCGGCGGCTACCATGCCATCAACAACAAGCGCACGACATTCGACGTATTGTTTGGCGGCACCTTCAACCGGGAATTCTTCACCACGTTCAATCGGTCTTCCGCTGAAGTCCTGTTGGGCGAAACTCTTACCCACAAGTTCTTGGCCTCCTCGGCCTTCTACGAATCAGTGTTTTTCTACCCGAATATGTCTTCGACGGGAAATTATCGCAGTACGATTAGCCTGGGCATGGTTACCAAGCTCACGAAGCTCTTGAGCTGGCAGACCTCTTTCAACGATTATTACCTCAGCGACCCGCCGGCAGGGAAGAAGTCGAATGACTTGTTGTTCTCCACCGGTCTTCGGCTGACTTTCGGTAACGCTGCGCAGTGAGCCCAAGGGAATACTCGCGGGGCAATCGAACAATACTGAGCCATCAGCTCAAGGGGGGGGATATGTTTAAGGAATTCAAAGAATTCGTGATGCGCGGCAACGTACTCGACATGGCCGTGGGCATCATCATCGGCGCAGCCTTCGGAAGGATTGTCAGCTCGGTGGTGAATGACATTATCATGCCTCCGATCGGGCTGGTTCTGGGGCACGTAGATTTCTCGAACCTGTTCATTAACCTGTCGGGAACGCATTACGACTCGCTGGCGGATGCCAAGAAGGCGGGAGCGGCCGTGATGAGTTACGGCGCCTTCCTCAACACGGTCATAGATTTTCTGATCGTGGCCTTCGTGATCTTCCTGCTGGTGAAGCAGGTGAATCGGATGATGAAGCCGCAGCCGGCTCCCCCAGCGCCGCCCACCAAGGAATGTCCTTATTGCGTTTCCGGCGGCCTCGCCCTTAAAGCCACCCGCTGTCCCCACTGCACGGCGGAGCTCAAAGCAGCGTAAGGTGGGACCAATCCCGCTCACTGCTTCTAGCGGCCTCAGAGGTGAGTCGGCGAGACGGCCCCTGCGCCGCTCTTCCGGCGGTGGTGTTGGGCGACGCGGTTGGCAAGACCAACGGCGAGAGTCGTGCTTTGCGAAAGGCGGGGTTAGCGCGCCTGGTCTCTCGACAGCAAACAACCCCGCTAACACCGCTCGCTGGAGAACTCGGCTCAGGCAAGCCGAGCTAACCCGCACGGCCTGAATCTTGGTGCGAAAGATCGTTCCCCAAAGGATTCCCGCTTAATGGGGGTAGACCCTTGCGCCGAGCAGATTTATTGTGAGGCAAGCAGGCGCGAGGAGGGTATCGTGGTCACCGAGGAAGCCAGCCGTCTGAAAGCGTTGCGAAGCTACCGCATCTTGGATACAGAACCCGAACAGGCATTCGATGACCTGACGATGATCGCCTCGCAGATCTGCGGCACACCGATCGCCCTCATCAGCCTGGTGGACGAGCATCGCCAGTGGTTCAAGTCGCGCGTCGGACTGGACGTGCACGAGACCTCGCGCAGCGTCTCCTTCTGCGCCCATGCCATCCGGCAACAGGGTATCTTCCTTGTACCCGACGCGTTGCACGACGCGCGCTTCTGCGAAAACCCGCTGGTGCGCGGCGACCCGCACATCCGTTTCTACGCAGGCGTGCCGCTCATGACCCGCGAAGGCGAGGCGCTCGGTACGCTCTGCGTCATAGATTACCTCCCCCGCACCCTCAGCCCCTTTCAGAAAGAGGCGCTGGAAGCGCTTCACAGGCAGGTGGAAGCGCAACTCGAACTGCGGCGAAACCTCGACCAACTGCGCGTCGCGATCGAGGGCCTCGAGCGGCTCGGCGCACTAATCCCATATTGTTCCACTTGCCAGCTCAACATCACCATTCCCGCCGATCCGCAGGCCGTGAGGAAGGTGAGCGCCGGCGTGAATGAGCTCCTCACGGGCAAGCAATGGCCCGACGAAGAGGTTATGAAGGTTGAACTTGCGGTGCAGGAAGCGCTGGCGAACGCGATCCGCCATGGGTGCAAGAACGATGCGAGCAAACAGGTGCAATGCTGTGTCACGTTCGACGCCACCGGGGAGCTCGTGATCGTCGTCCGCGATCCGGGACCGGGCTTCGACGCGACGGCCGTGCCCGATCCTCTCGAAGCCGACAACCTGTTGAAGCCGGGCGGGCGCGGCGTTTTCCTGATCAACCAGCTGATGGACACCGTGGAGTTCAGCGAGGAGGGACGCCAGGTGTTGATGCGGAAACGACGGGACGCGAGGACGGAACCGGGTGTGGGTGCCTGATCTCGGGCTTACTGGGCGCAGAAATCCGTCTGCCATGCCCGGGTTTCCCCGCACAAGGGTCCTCCCGCGGTGTGGAACCCAAGGAAGCAGCCTGCAGTAGTAGTCCCGCTGCCGCTGCCGCTGACAATCGGGGTCCGGGAGCGGAGGGCGAATGAGCTGAGTCAATGAGAGGGGTCAGGCCGGTGTTCCCGCATGGAGGATCTCATTAGAGGGGTAGGTATGACTTCTTGGATATTCAGCACTCTGGCCCTTTGAGTTCTACGTATTGAGATTCTGGGAAGTGAAATCGAAGAGCCGCAGAGTTACAAACTAACTCTGCCGCTGGATTTGGCTACGACAACAGTACAAAACCTAACACACACACAAACAGAGAGAGAGGAGTAAGGGTGCCCTATGAAAAAGTATGTGGCTGAGTTCATCGGTACTTTCACGCTGGTACTTTTCGGTTGTGGAACCGCGGTGGTATCAGGCCAGGCCGTGGGCCATCTGGGGATTGCTTTTGCCTTCGGGTTTGCGCTCATAGCGATGGCTTATGGTATCGGCCCCGTCTCGGGGTGTCACATTAACCCGGCAGTGAGTCTGGGGGTCTTCACGGCAGGCCGCATGACGGCGAAAGACTTGGTCGGCTATATTGTCGGCCAGGTGCTGGGCGGAATCGCTGCTGCTGGCGTTCTGGCGGTCATCGCCCAGGGCCTCCTGGGCGGATACAGCATTTCCACCGGCGGTCTGGGTCAAAACGGGTGGGGTGAAGGCTACCTGGCAGGATATGGGCTCTCCGCCGCCGTGGTCTTCGAATTCGTTGCGACCCTGCTCTTTGTGATTGTCATTCTAGGCTCAACGCAGGGGGGAGCACCGACGCAAATGGCCGGCTTGGCGATTGGGATTACGCTGGTGGTGATCCACATCTTCGGAATCAACATCACGGGAGTCTCGGTCAACCCTGCCCGCAGTCTCGGTCCTGCGATTCTGGTTGGCGGCAAAGCCATCTCGCAAGTTTGGATGTTTCTTATTGTTCCCAGCATCGCTGGAATTGTTTCCGGAACCATCTTTCGTACCAAGATTCTGGACATATAGGTTTAGCGGATTGCCGCGGTGACGGGGGGGCGATCGGCTGAAAACTGGGGGGCGACAGCGCGGCGCCGCGGCGCCCCGTCCAGGCGGCGCGTTTTTCCTATGCGCGATACCCAAGGCAACAGCGTGCTTTCGGCGTAACCCGAGCCCCAGAGAAAGAATGGTGCCGGGGAGAGATCGATGACACGCGCAATCACCTCTTGCGCTTGACAGCTTCAAGGCGGGAGATCCAAACCCTGGCAGCTTCGTTCTTCTTCTCCGCCTCCTGCTTAAATCGAGAACCTTCGTCTATCATCTGCCCTTGCAACGGTTGCTGAGCTTTGGCGCGGGTTGCGGGAATACGGCGGCCCAGCGGTACTCACGGTCAGGCGTGATCAAACTCGTGATCACTTGCTGCCCTTCGGTGACGTGCACACCTGCGTTGCTCTCCCGGTCTCACCCGGCTGTTGCCGGGTATCCAGTGGACGGAATTGTGCACCCTTGACCTTCCCTTGAATCCCCACCATCGATCAGCAACTGGATGACGCCGTGACAATAGATGCAGGTCGTGATGTGCTCACCCCGGGTGAATCTGGGACCACGAGGAACCATGGTCCGGCGCATGCAGTCGGGACACTCCGCGATGTAGTGCCCGTCGCCGTCCCATCTTGCCTGGACGGGTTTGTGGTCAACGTGCGGAGGAGCAGTTCGGAGAGGAGGTTTTCTGGTCAGGTCGGAAATGGTTTCGAGGAGCTGCTCAAATCCAAATCCATTTTTGTGGTAGTAAGCGTCGGCGACCACTTCTTCGGGCATTTCCTCGGCGGCGACTCCGCTGATGATGATGACGGGTATTTGAGGGAAGCGTTTCCGCACTACCTCAAGAAGCTCAATCCCCGACTGTCAAGCCCGGATAGAAATGTCCCCATGCTTGACCAATTAGAAGTGTCCCCTTTTTGAGTTCTGTTTTTTTTGTTCTCTCATGATTTTTTGTTTTTTGTTCTGGTTGTGGTTGGTGCCGTGGTTGAATCCCGTCGTGGGCCTCGGCCGGAGCGCAGCCCTGCGGAGCCCGAAGGGCGGAGCGTTTAGGGCGGAGCGGAGGCCGAGGCCCACGACGACGGCGCCAGGCCGGGGGTGGGCACCGCCTGCCCGGCGGGATTTCGTTCGGGGTAACCTCGGCGCCAGGGATGGTCGGGCCCCGGCTTCCCCTGGCGGTTCAGGGCCACTGGGCGAACGGCTCTCGCCGGGGTTTCCTTCACCCGCCTCTCGGGCCCGGGACGCGCGGCAATCTCTTTCCACTTCAGCTTCTGCTCCCGGTAACGAATCTCCAGGTTGCCATCTTCCTCTTCGCACACCCGCACCTTACCCTTCGCCGGCGCATGATGCTGGCTTTGCCGTTCCACTTGATAGAAGCGGTTCTCGTGCTGCACCACCCAGTCATTACTCAGCACCCGGTCGGTTTCCAGCCGGAAGATCTTGGCCAGCTTCCGCGCCCCCGGGCTGGGCAGATGAACGTCCTCCGGCGCCGCCGCCGTCTGCGCGTAACGAGCGTTGTGCTGGGGGCAGTACTCTTCCCCCAAGTAGCGATTGGCACTCGCATGCGTGCCAATCTTTTTCCGCCGCAACTTCTTCACTAATCGGTCCTGGTGCGTGCCGTGGTTTCTCTCCACCCGCCCCTTCGCCTGCGGGGAACTCGCCGCCCAGATCTCGATCCCTAGCGCCTGGCACATCCGCCCAAACTGCGTCACCGGTACCTCGCCCCCCATCCGCTCGCCCGCGTTCGGCTCCCGCACATACACATTCTTCCAGTCCGTGTACAACGCCTGGGGCACCCCGTAGCACTCGATCCAGGCCCTCAACACCCCCACCGCCGCCCAGATCGTCTCCTCCTTCCCCAGCCGACACAGCGTCGTCCCCCTCGCATCGTCCACCATGTTCATCAGGCAGCCCTCCGGGCCCCGTCCTTCCAGCCAGTCGTGAAAGCTTCCGTCCAGTTGCACCAACTCCCCAAAGTGCGCCTTCCGCTCCCGCCTCTGCCGATGCGCCCGCCTCCGCCGATCCCGGCTCCACAATCCCTCCTCTAACCTCCATCCCCGCAGCGTTTCCACCCCCAGTTCTATCCCGTCTTCCTCCCCCAAATGCTCGGCCGCCAGCGTCGGCCCAAACCGCTCCCCCACCTCGCCCCCATACTTCTTCCGCACCAGCCCCAACACTCGCCGCCGCAAACTCCTCGGCTTCGCTCGGTTCGATACCCGCCCGGCGTTCCCATGCACCAACCCCCTTGCCCCGCGGGCTCGGTAGCGCTTCCACAACCGCTTCGCCTGCCGATAACTTAACCCCATCCGCTCCGCCGCCTGTACCAAACTCCACCCTGCTTCGGCTACCCGTGAAAGCACCGCCGCCCGTTTCATCTCCCGCTCACTCATCCCTGTCCTCTTCAACTAGGCCTCCTTTGGAGGCCTTCAGTTTAGGGGACATTTCTAATCGGGACAGAAGGGGACATTATCATCCGGGCGCAACAGAAGCTCAATCCCCGACATGCGGGGCATGTTGAGGTCGGAAATAATCAAGTCCGGGAGTCCCGCGCGAAGTTTATCGAGCGCATCCAGACCATCAACCGCTACCCGAACCACATACCCCGCAGCCACCAAGCATCCGGAGACAAGCTTTCGCACGAGAGGATCGTCGTCTACCAACAAGACCCGATTGCTTAGCTGTCCCACCATGGCCGCCCGCTCAGCATCTTAGAAGGGTAGTGTATATACCGCGCCCCCGGGCAGAGACTGTCTGTTCAATATTGCTCACAGCTTCCCGCCTAATAGGACCACTATCAGCCGCCGTCAGAGGCCCCCCGGCTTGGAAGCGATCAGGCTCGGCCGCGGCGCACCTCGTTGGACCCCAAATGTTGGCACCTCATCAGTATCATCTCCGGGCTCAGCCCGGGGGCCGCTGTGCGCGGCGCATGTGGACGTGATCCGCTTGGTTGTTTAACTTGCATACGGAAATGTCTTGCAGCCTGGGTGACCGCTGCGAAGTCCATATTCCATCAATGAGTTCCATGCAATTTATTGCGCCGCGACCGAATTGGGAATGAAAAGTCGCCTTCCCGTCCTAGACGCCACTTGGGCGTAAAACGGCGTAACACCGAACTGCGACGCCCCCGAAGTCCCCATCGAGGACCCGAACCCCGTTTCTCGGGAGTTCAAGTGCATGGGGCACGGCCGTGGTGGGCGTCTAATCAGTCAGGTGGATCGCTTGGAATTCGCCGCGCGGCGTAGCTGAATCTCGGGGCGCTTTGGCCTGGAGCTGGATCAAGATTTTGGTTGCGGCGTCGCCGCCCAGTGTGTCGAAGGGGCTCCCCTCGTGGGCGCCCGCACGTCGGCGCTGCCGACGGGGTGGGCAGGCACGAGGCCTGTCCCGATGAATCGGGATCCGCCCGGGTCCGGTCATGGCCGCGACCCGGATGGATCCGGCATGCCGGCCATGCCACGCCATTGTTTTCGTAGCGCGGGCGTCCCGTCCGCTGTGGCGTGGGCATCTCCGGTGTCAGGAGTCCGATGGACTCTACCGGAGTCCTGAAATCGGACCTGCCCGCGCCGGCGGGAGCGGGGCACTCCCGAGACAGCGGGTAAGATGCCCGCGCTTCCCCGCGGTCACCGCCTTCCTTGCCGCAGCTCCTTCTTTGCACTCTCGGGTGACGCCCGGTGCGGCGAATCCGGGATGCGCGCCTGAGGAGATCCCCCCGGAATAGCCGCAGAGCTTGAGAACCAGCTCCGCGCCAGCCCGCCCGTCATCTTCGATGCGCTAACTGACGCCGGACCGGGCGCTCGTGCAGGAAAAGTTGAAGCGACCTCGAAGTAGTATTACAATAGCCGAAAATCCATGCTCATCCTCGAAAAGTTGCCCGGAGGTGTCTATCCCCAGATTACGCAGGCTCCAACCACCACCTACGCTGACTTTCTGAACTTTTTCCGTGGTGGTCACACAATTGACGACAATGTCAATGGTCCGACTATTGCCAGCACGCTCGCAGCCGCGATGTTGACGAGCGGCGTGGCCAGTAGACACCTCACAAAGCTGAAGAACACGGCGATACCCGGGGAATCCCTTGCGGATATTTGGTTGACGAAGTCGGGATCGCAACTTATTCAAACCACCTTGGATCAGGCCTTTTGCGAACTCGCAATCGTTGAAGCTCGAAAGAGCATAGCTGAGGATGATGGCAAACCGCACCCGTATGTAGGCGTGGTCATCGTCAAGGACGGAAAAATTCTAGCGACCGGGTATCGCGGCGAGTCGGGCAGCGGGGATCACGGCGAGTATTGTGCGTTGAAGAAACTGAAAGAGGCTGATGTGCAGGGAGCAACGGTTTATACAACGCTAGAGCCTTGCTCCAAGCGCAATCCGCCGAAGAAGCCCTGCACTGAACGGCTGATCGAGGCCAAAGTTGGGCGAGTCGTGTCAGGGAGCGCTGACAAAGACGAATCGGTATACGGGCACTCTTCTCTCGTTGAGGCAGGGATTGAAATTGGATTTTTTCCCCATGATCTGATGCAAGAACTTCTTGTTCTCAACAAGAAATGGTCTGACTCGCGTAGAGCGAAACAAGGGATTCCACTGCCCAACGACACCAGTCCGATCGCCAACGTCTCCTACTACAAATTGGGAACCTCAATGGCGGACAACACCCATTTCTTTGTTCGACCACCGAAAGATGATGGCGGCTTCTTCACGATAGAGGATGTGGACAAGACTGTTTTGGCTCACGCTCGAACACTCGAAGAGATTGCTATACATCCGCGCATAAATAAAGGGACATGATGGCTAGCAAAAAGGTAGCAGCCGGGGTCGGATCAGCTCCGGGTAGGATTGCATATCCTCGAAGACCCGGGTCAAAGTGGCGACCAAT
>Ga0187848_10002418_pt1 | contig 14725 bp, 11 predicted proteins | sample June2016WEW_4_40_FD_132424 | JGI IMG/M metagenome (GOLD analysis project Ga0187848, IMG submission 132424) | Peatland microbial communities from SPRUCE experiment site at the Marcell Experimental Forest, Minnesota, USA - June2016WEW_4_40 | ecosystem: Environmental > Terrestrial > Soil >... | reverse complement strand
CGCAATCTTTTTGTCCTGTTCCAAAATGCCGGCCTCGGCGTCCAAAACCAGCACGGCGATGTCGCAACGTTCGATGGAATCCACCGCGCGCTGAACGCTGAAAAACTCGACCGAATCATCCACCCGCCGCGTTTTTCTCATGCCGGCGGTGTCAATGAGAACGTATTTTTGCCGGACCCCGCCGGTTTCGACCTCGAAGGGCACGTCAATGGAATCGCGGGTCGTGCCCGGCACCGGGCTGACGATGACCCGGTCGGACTGTGTTAACGCATTGATAATCGAGGACTTGCCGACGTTGGGGCGGCCAACAATCGCTAGTTTCAATATGTGCGAGTCAGTTGTCAGTAGTTGGTAGTCAGTAGTCGAAACATCTGCACCGTCTGCGTTGCTACTGACTGCTGACTGCTGACTGCTGACTGTGGGCAAAAGGGCGACCGCCGCGTCCATCAACGGCTCGATGCCTTCGCCGTGAATCGCGCTGACCGGGAAAATCTTGTCGAAGCCGAGCTGGGAAAATTCGTCCAGGCCGGTTTCCGCGCAGCTCGTGTCCACCTTGTTGACCGCGACCAAAACGGGTTTGCCGCTGCGTCGCAATTTTTCCGTGACTTCGCGGTCCAGCGGCACAATTCCTTCCTGCACATTGACGACGAGAATGATGACATTCGCGGACTCAATGGCCAGATCCACCTGTTCCATCGCCGCCTTGACGATGACATCGCCCGCCTTTTCGCGCCGCAACAGGCCGATGCCGCCGGTGTCCACGAGCGTGAAGGCGCGCCCGTGCCATTCCGCCTCGGCGCTGATGCGATCGCGCGTCACACCCGGTTCGTCATGCACGATGGCGATGCGCCGGCCGACGATGCGGTTGAACAGCGCGGACTTGCCGACGTTGGGGCGGCCGACGATGGCGATTAGATTTGGCACGAAGTCAGGATGAAGAAATTTGCGCGTCGGCGAAAGTTAAAAGCCCGTCGAAAGTCAAGGTCCTGGGAGTGCCGGCGTCCCGCCGGCAGGTGGCTCGGTACACTAATCCTGCAACGAACTGGCGAAACGCCCATAAGGTGCTACTTCGGAAGCTTGCGCATCAGGCTCTTCGCCCGCCACACCCAGACGCGGTCGCGCTTGCGCTGGAAAGCCGGGGCGTGAACGTCGTCGGCCACGACATCTTTCAATTCCGTCCGCGCCAGATCCGGCTGGTTTTTGGCGAGGTAAAGCCCGGCCAGTTGCACCTTGGCGCGCGCGTAGGAATGTTCTGCGGTGACCTGCCGCCACATTTGGAGCGCCGAATCGGTTTCGCCGAGCGCGGCCAGCGTTTCGGCCAGCGCCATCATCGTGTAGCCGTAATCATGTTTTGGATTTTCGGCAATGACGCCTTCGAGCAACGGACGCGCTTCGGCGGCGCGCTTCTGGCGGAGCAGGCATTGGCCGAGATGGGCGCGGGTGTCAATGTCCTGCGGCTCCCGTTCCAACGCCGCACGGTAGCAAGCCCCGGCCCGGTCGAGTTTGCCCTGTTGAAAATAAATGTCGCCGAGTTGCGAGTGGTGGTGCGCTTTGTCGAGGTGATAAATTTGCGCCTGCAATTCCTTGATGCGGCGGCGGCTGTGCGCGCCGGGCAGTTCAAATCCGCGCGTGGCGGACGGCGCGGCGCGATAAACGTAAAAATAATACAATACAGAGGACAATCCCCAGCCCAGGACAATGAACAGCGCCCAAATCCATTCGCGCTGGCGGATGGCATCAATCAGCATCCAGATTTGAAAAATGGACACCGCCAGCCAGAAGGGACTGGTCAAAAGAAAGTTCCAGCTCTCGATATTGGTCAGCAGCGAGGCGAACATTTTCGCGCAAAAACTAGGCCCAACGATTTCGGCTGGCAATGAAAGTTTTTGACTTAACCGGACCGCCGGCTTGTTTTTCGGGCGTTTCACGTTTATTTATTTGCGCCGTTGCCGCATGAACCAGACGCTCATCATCTTGCCGACCATCAATGAACGGGAAAATCTCCCGCGCGTGGCGCAGAAACTATTGTCGCTGCCGGTCGGCGTGGACGTGTTGGTGGTGGACGGCAATTCATCGGATGGCACGGGAAAAATCGCGGACGAACTCGCCGCGAAACACCCGCAAATTCATGTCCTGCACGAGCAGAAAAAAACGGGCTGGGCCGCGCCTACATCGCCGGGTTCAAATGGGCGCTGGAACGCAGCTACGAGTTCATCTTCGAGCTGGACTGCGATTTTTCACACAACCCGGATGACGTGCCTGAATTTTTGAATGCCGCCAACAGTCAAAATGCCGACCTGGTGCCCGGCTCGCGTTATTCCGGCGGCGTGCGCGTCGTCAACTGGCCGCTCAAGCGGCTGATGTTGAGCCGCGGCGCGGAAATTTACGTCAGGATTATCACCGGAATGCCGTTTAGCGACCCGACCGGCGGCTACAAATGTTTTCGCCGTCGCGCGCTTCAAGCCATCAATCTCGATGCCGTTCTCTCGAAAGGTTACAGCATTCAAATTGAAATGACGCACCGGCTTTGGCGGCAGGGATTCAAAGTCATCGAGGTGCCGATCGTTTTCACCGAGCGCATCGAAGGCCATTCCAAAATGTCCGGCCGCATCTTCCGCGAATCACTCATCATGGTCTGGCGGTTGTGGCTGCAAAACGGCCTGCGCCGTTGGCCACGCAAGTGACAATCAAATATTTGCCAAACGCGCATTGGTTATTTGAGCATTCTTTGGTCATTATGGTTTGGAGCTTGGGGTTTTGTTTGTGATTTCGTCTCCATCCGCCCGCCATCTTTCATCAAACTGATCCACTATTGAATTGACCGCTTGTTTTCCGCGCGTTTCCCGTATAATTATCCGCGGCGTCACCCGGCATGAATCCGACCATCATCATAATGCCGACTTACAATGAGCGGGAGAATCTCCCGCGCATGGCCGAGCGCCTTTTAAAACTGCCGGTGCCGGTGGACCTGCTGGTGGTGGACGACAATTCGCCCGACGGCACGGGCAAAATCGCCGATGAACTGGCAGCCAGGCATCCTGCAATTCACGTTCTGCATCACGCGGAGAAGAACGGCCTGGGTCGTGCCTACATTTCCGGATTCAAATGGGCGCTGGAACACAGCTACGAATTCATCTTCGAAATGGACGGTGATTTTTCGCACAACCCGGACGACGTGCCCATGTTTATCGAAGCCACCAAAAGCGCCGACCTGGTGCTCGGTTCGCGTTACAAGGACGGCATTCGCGTCATCAACTGGCCGCTGAAACGCCTGATGCTCAGCCGGGGCGCGGGCAAATACGTGAAACTGGTCACCGGCATGCCGTTCACCGACCCGACGGGCGGTTACAAATGTTTTCGCCGCCGCGCGCTGGAGGCGCTCGACCTCGATGCCGTCCAGTCGAATGGCTACAGCTTTCAGATTGAGATGACGCACAAACTCTGGCGGCAGGGATTCAGAGTCGTCGAAGTGCCGATTATTTTCACCGACCGTGCCGAGGGTCATTCCAAAATGTCCGGGCACATTGTCATCGAGGCGCTCTGGATGGTCTGGAAGTTGTGGTTTCAAAACGGCCTGCGCCGCTGGCCGCGCAAGTGACAATCAAAAATTTGCCAAACGCGCATCATCAACTAAATTGACGGCCATGATTAGCATAATCGTCTGCACCAACCGGCCCGGCAGCAATCCGCGCAAAATCGCCGCAAGGTTCGCCCTGCTCTCCATTACTGTTTGCTCGATTGCCTCAATCGCAAGATTGAACGCCCAGACTTTTCAACCTTATTGGGATGCAGCGCATCCTGGATCCCTTGCTGGTAGATCCATGGTGGCCAGAGGCGGCACACTTTACTCCACCGCATACGGAAGTCTTTACCAGTGGACAATGAATGGTGGTTGGCATCATTTGGCCCGTTTCGGCGGTTGTGAAAATGCTTCCCTGGGTTGTTTGGCTCTCAATGGGAATTTCCTCTATGTGGGGGGGGCTTTTACTTCGATTTCCACAAATGGCTCAAATATTGGCCAACTGCCGGCTAATAATGTCGCCAAGTTGGACCTGACCTCTGGAGTATGGTCTGACTTGGGAAAGGGGCAATTGACTAATCCGGTTATTGAGGGCGGTATTGTGGCTGACGCCAATAATAACGTCTATGCGGGTTTCTCGCTCAATGGGTGGTCAGCCGGAACCACCAGCGCAGAAGCATTTCGAAAGTTTGATGGAACAAATTGGGCTGCTGTAGGTCACGGCTTGGTTCGTGGTTTTAATATGCCTTATGACACCAATGGGTGTGGGGACTGCAAAGACTGGAAGGCAAAGCACTTTGTACTGGCCACCGACGGAACCAATATTTTCGTTGGGGGCAATTTTTCGGATGGAGTCAACGCCAATGGGACCCGAGTTCACTCTCCGTCCATCATTAAATGGGATGGCACCAATTGGCAACCCATGGGCAAAGGCATCTACAACCCATGTTCTAGTAACATGTATTTTGGGGTGAACTCGATTGCTGTATCCGGCACAAATGTCTTTGTTACGGGAGAATTCGGTTATGGAACGTGTAACCAAGGAGGAGGGTTCCCGGATGGCACTGCCCTGGCTCGATTTTCGACCAGCGGGACATATATTCCCACCGCCAGGTTGCTTTACGAAAATACCAATTGCGATTCAGAAGTACCTGCCGGATACGAAGTGAACGGCAGGCACTGCGTGCTTGCCGCCCGGAACGGCATCGTTTATGTAACGGGATTTTTTGATACGATTGAGAACACAACGAATTATGCCAGTCATACTCCAGACCCGGCTCATTCTCTAACGGTTAATGGCATTGCGCAATGGGACGGCACCAACTGGTCTGCATTAGGGCCGGGTTTGCAATACCATGATGGTTGCCCTGCGTCGGGGCATGTGATCACCGCAGATAACAACGCGGTCTATGTGGGAGGTTGGACAGATGGCGCGGGGTTAAATGGCAATGATGATTCCGAAGGTGATTTTTATTCAGCCGGAGGATCGGTCGCCATCAACGGGCCTCTCGTCCGGTGGATTATTTCGCCGCAACCGCCCAGCGCACCGTCGCTGACGACCAACCATGCACACGACTATGCAAAAGCGGAAAACAACGATCCCCGAACGCCCGACGGCTACGAGTGGTGGAAAACCCCAACTGGGTTGAATGGCCCTTTCAGCTTCGACCATGAGAGCACCGGAAATTATTTTTGGCCCCTCGGTAACTGGGATGTAAAGTGCAGAATCAGAATCGGCTCGCAGCATTCGCCGTTCTCAAACGTGATTGTGAACATCGGTGATTAACCGGCATGAAAAAGATTCACTGGCGTCTCACAGGTTTGATGGTCGTGGGTTGAAAAAGAGTCGGCTTGCGGGTTTGGACCCGGCCACAAGGCGGGGTATGAAAAATCAAACTCAACGCCAGCCAACACGGGGAAAATTCCCGCTCCTTCGGCAACCCTGCAACCTTGTTCCCAGTCATCTGGCGCTTCAGTTGGCCCGCGAGCGCGCCAGGGAGGGGAAGTGTCGCACCTTCTGTCCGTGGAACCATGTGGTTAGCGGTCAAGGCTCGCAATCGTTTCCCATTTCCACTTGCAGAAAAATTTCTATGTGTCAATTTTTGGTGAAATGAAAATCCGAATTCTCATTGCAACGGTGGCAGCGTTTGTTTTCGGTCTTTCTCTTGGCATGGCGCAAACAAGCTTGATGCCGAAAGCGGGGGACAAGACCCCGCTATTTGAAGGCAAAGACCAGGACGGAAAAATCGTCAAATTGAGCAGCCTCATCGGCAAAAAAATCGTGCTGCTCTATTTCTACCCAAAAGACAATACCCCGGGCTGTACGAAGGAAGCCTGTGGTTTCCGCGACCGCATGAGCGGGATGCAAACAAACAATGTCGAGGTCATCGGCGTCAGTTTTGATTCCGCCGAGAGCCATAAACAATTCGTTGCCGAATACAAATTGAATTTCCGCCTGCTGGCTGATCCCGACGGCAAAATCGTTGACGCTTACGGTGTGCAGGTGGTGGGCAGAAAAATGGCGCGCCGGGTCAGCTTCCTCATCGGCCTCGACGGCAAAATCGTTCACGTCACCGACGCGGGCAATCCCGACATCCACTTCAACGAAATGAAGGACGCCATCGCCGGCTTGAAAAAGAAGTGAATTGGGTGCGGACGCATCCGCCCCACTGCCCCCGGAGCGCCGGTTTCCGGCCCGGCGGGTGTTGAGATTCCAGCAGAACCGCGCCGGATCGGAAATCGGCGCTCCGCTGTTGCCATCAAAGTCGGGAGTAGTGCGCGAATGCGCCCGTCTGACGCGAACTTCAAATCCCATCTCGTCAAAATTGCGGTCCGCGTTTAGATTTGCCCCGTGCAGTCGTGGATGAACAGCGGCATGGTCACGCGGGCGCGGGATTTTCTTCACCGCCACTGGCGGCGCGCGCTGCGCTGGCGCGAAAAACTGGTCCTCAAGGAAGAGGCGTTCCACCTCGTGCTGGCCGGACTCGTCGGCGTCATTGGCGGTCTGGTAAACCTGTTTTTCTTCTACGCGGTCCATCTGATTCAGCCGGGCGACCCGGGGGAAGTCGCCGGACGATTGAACGATTGGGAACGCGTTCTGGTTCCAACCCTGGGCGGCCTGGCGGCGGGACTTATTTTGCATTGGGGCTTGCGGTTCGTCGGTCCGCAGGGTTCGACCAACCTGCTCGAAGTCGTCGTCGCCGGCGACGGCCGGCTGCCGTTCCGCACGGAACTGGTGAAAACGGTTTCGGCAATCATCAGCATCGCCACCGGCGCCTCCATCGGGCGTGAGGGTGGCATCACGCAACTGGCGGCGACGCTGTCGTCGAAGCTCGGCCAGATCGCGAAATGGCCGCCGTACCGGTTGCGGCTGCTGGTCGGCTGCGGCGCAGCATCCGGCATCGCCGCGGCTTACAACGCGCCGATTGCGGGCGCGGTTTTCTCGGCGTTGATCGTGCTTGGAAATTTTTCGATGAACCTCTTTGCGCCGCTGGTTTTTTCGTCGGTCATCGCGGCCATGATGTCGCGCAGCTTCTTTGGCATTGAACCATGGTATAAAATCCCGCTATTCCCCGCCGCCACGCTGTCGCAACTGCCGTGGTTTGTGCTGCTGGGCGTGCTTTGCGGCGTGGTGGGCGCCGTGTTTTTGAAACTGCTGCGCATGGGTGAACAACAGTTTCGCAAGCTCAACTGGCCGGTCTATCTCCGGTTGACGCTGGCCGGTTTGATTGTGGGCATCATCGCCATCGGTTTCCCCGGCGTCTGCGGCAATGGCTATTCCGTGACCAATGACATTTTGCACGAAAAATTCCTGACCGCGGCGAACCCGCTCCTGTGGCTGTTTGGATTGCTGGTGGCAAAATGGGTGGCGACGGCGGCGACGGTCGGCGCCGGCACGGTGGGTGGTGTGTTCACGCCGACATTATTCATCGGCGCGAGCGCCGGCGCGCTGTTCGGCACGGCGCTGCATCAGCTTGGCAGTTCGGCGGCGGATGTGCCGGCGGGCGCGTTCGCGCTGGTGGGCATGGGCGCGGTGCTGGCAGCGACGACGCGGTCGCCATTGCTGGCGATGATCATGATTTTTGAATTGTCGCTGGATTATTCGCTCGTGCCGCCGCTGATGCTGGCGTGCGTGGTTTCCATTCTGGTGGCGCGGCAATTGCACGGAGAGTCGGTTTACACGGAACATCTGCGCGTCAAAGGCCTGGCGCTCGGCCAGGAAACCAGCCGCCCCGGCGCGACCATGGAACAAACCGTTGGTGATCTCATGCGCGCGCCGGTGACGCCGGTGCGCGAGAGCACGCCGCTCCGGGAAATTGCCGACCGTTTTTTGACCAACTCCAATAATTTTCTGCCCGTCGTGGACGCGCAGCAGCGGCTGCTCGGCATGGTGGCGTTGCAGGATTTGAAGGAATTTCTGAACTCCGCGCAGGATTTGGACGCCGTCATCGCCTATGACGTGATGCGTCCGCCGCCACAGTGTCTCACCCCCGGCGAGCGTTTGCTGGAGGCGCTGCCCACGGTGCTTGAAAGTGAATTGCGCAACGTGCCCGTCGTCAATAATCCGGCGGAAAACAAGCTGGTCGGCGCGGTTGACCGGGCAGAAGTGCTGGCGATTTTCTCCGAAGCCATCGCCGCAAAAAGCGATCCCGCGCGGTGAAAAGTCTTTTTTGCGAGCGTTCCGCTTTCTAAGCTGAACGTGTGCCTTTCAAAATTGGTGATCAACTTGCCTTGACGATTCAAGACATCGCGTTCGGCGGTGAAGGCGTCGGGCGCGCAAGCGTGTCGATAGACGAGAGTCGAGAGCCAAAAGCAAAACAATCTTTCGGTGACGCTGTCCTCGACTCTCGACCTTCGACTTTCGACTCCTTTGTCGTGTTCGTGCCATTTGTGCTCGCCGGCGAAGTCGTCGAGGTTGAAATCATCGGGGTCAAAAAGAATTTCGCCCGCGCGAAACTTTTGCGGGTCGTACAACCGTCGCCGGAGCGTGTCGAACCGGCGTGCCGCTACTTCGGCCAATGCGGCGGTTGCCAGTATCAGCACGTTGATTACGCCACGCAGCTTCGATTGAAACACAAACAAATTGCTGATTTGTTTCAGCGCATCGGCGGGTTTGAGCAGGCACGGGTGGCGCCGGTCATCCCCTGCCCCCGGCCTTACGGCTACCGCAATCGCATCATGATTCGCAGCCAATGGAACAAACCGGAGCAAAAACTGAACATCGGCTTTGTGCGGTGGGACTGCGGTTTGGTCGAGGACATCGAGGAATGCAAAATCGCCGAACCGGTGCTCAACGAAGAAATCCGTCGGGTTCGTGCGCATCCACCGCCGAAAGGCGGGATCAAGGTCGTTTTGCGCGTGCCGCCGGAAGACTGGGACGTGCCGCCGGACTCGTTTTTCCAAAACAATTTTTCCCTGCTGCCGAAGCTCGTCGAAACAGTGCGCGGGTTTCTCCGCAACAGCGGCACGCGGCATTTGGCGGACTTGTATTGCGGTGTCGGTTTTTTCGGCATCGAACTGGCGGACGCGGTCGAATCGTTCGTCGGCGCGGAATACGACCAGCGCGCCATCCAATCGGCGCGACGCAACGCGGTGGCGCGAAAAATCAGCAACGGCGAGTTCATGGCGTCGGCGGTGGAGGCGGTTTTGCCGGAATTGCTGAAGCGTTTTTCGCCGCAAGCCACAACGGTGTTGCTCGACCCGCCGCGCAAAGGCTGTTTGCCGCAGACGTTGAAATTGTTGCGTGAAACAAAGCCGGCGCAAGTGATTTATGTGTCGTGTCATCCGGCGACGATGGCGCGCGACTTGAACATTTTGTGCGGCAATGGTGTCTTTGAACTGGCGTGTGTGCAGCCATTGGATATGTTTCCCCAAACACAACATGTCGAGTGCGTGGCGGATTTGCGCGCTGGCACAAAACCTTGCCAGGACGCACGGCATGGATTCAACTGAACAAACTCAATGACAACTCAAACGCGAACTGACCCGCGGAAAAAATTCGCGCCGCGATTTTTACCCTGGCTTTTGACAATGGCGTCATTCGCATTTTATTGGTTCACGTTGAACCGCTGGGTGTCGCCATTCAACCTTCCGGCGGTCGCCAAAACATCAGGCTGGACGTGGCTGCCGGAGGTTGTGAACCCGATTTCATTTCTGGTCACCTGTCCATTTCGCTGGTTGTCGCCGGCGCAAATTCCAATCGCGTTGAATGTGTTTTCCGCCGTATGCGCCGCCGTGACACTCGGCTTACTGGCGCGGTCGGTCGCGCTGCTGCCGCACGACCGGACCGACGCGCAACGCAAACGTGAACACAGCGATTTTTCGTTTTTGACCACTGGCAGCGCGTGGCTGCCGCCGGTCCTGGCCGTGTTGGTTTGCGGTTTGCAAATGACGTTTTGGCAGAACGCAACGAATTATACGGGTGAGATGTTCGACCTGTTGCTGTTCGCGTTCGTGATTTGGTCGTTGCTGGAATACCGGCTGGATGAACGCGAGTGGCGTTTGTTTCTGGCCTCGTTCGTGTATGGCGCGGGCATGGCAAATAATTGGGCGATGGTGGGATTTTTTCCGGCTTTCATGGCAGCGATAGTGTGGATCCGCGGCTTGAGCTTCTTCAATCTGCGATTTCTCCAAAGAATGATGTTGTGCGGGCTGCTGGGAATGGCGTTTTTTCTTTTGCTGCCGCTGCTGGTCATGATTTCGGGCAGGGTGCCGGTGACTTTCTGGGAGACATTGAAAGCCAGCCTGGTTCCGCAATATAATGTGCTGAAACTTTATTTCTTTTTCTGCCTCCGCCCATCGCAATATTTTGAATTCCTGGCGTTGTTGCTGGCTTACCTGATACCGGTGTTCGTGATGGCGATTCGCTGGAAATCGGCGTTCGGCGACCACAGTCAAATCGGCCTGGCGTTGACGAATTTCCTGTTTCATCTGGTGTGCGCCACCTTTTTGGTTCTCTGCGTTTGGATGGCATTTGATCCGCCGTTCAGCCCGCAGCATCTCAGTCTTGGAACACCGCTCTTGACACTTTATTATCTCGGCGCATTGAGCATTGGTTATTTCAGCGGCTATTTTCTGCTCGTTTTTGGCGAAGACCCCAGCAGCCGATTGCCATTGCCAAAGCCGCCGGCGGCCCAATTCTTGAACCCTTTGGTGGTTGTGAGTGTTTGGGTGTTCGCGGCGGCAGCAGCAACAGGGCTGGCTTGCAGAAACACGCCGCAAATCCGCGCGGCAAACGATGATACATTCCAAAAATATGCATCGTTTGTGGAGGAGAATCTGCCGCGTTCAGGCGGCGTTTTGTTGAGCGATGATCCATTCCGCTTGTTTCTCGTTGAAGCAGCGCTGGCGCGCGATGGCCGGGCAAAGGATTTTTTGCTGCTCGACACCCAGTCCCTGAAATGGCCCGCTTATCTCCGGTTCCTGCACAATAAATTCCCGCAAAAGTGGCCGGCACTGGTGTCGCCGAAAGAAATGAGATCGCTCAATCCGATTGGACTCATCGGCGCCTTGACCATGCTGGCCAAATCCAACGAGCTTTACTACCTGCATCCGAGCTTCGGCTACTATTTCGAGCAATTCTATCAGGAGCCGCACGGCCTGGCCTACAAACTAAAAATACTGCCCGGTGACACGCTGTTGCCACCGTTACCGGACAAAAATCAAATCGCTGAGAACCAGGCATTCTGGGCGCGGGTGGAAACGCAGGCGTTCGCCCCCATTAAACGCGCGGTCACGCCTCCCGACCCGGATGCGCCGGGCAGTTGGGGCGAGCGGTTGCTGGATAGATTTCACGTGCCCCGCGAACAAAATCAAAATGCCATCCAGGCCGGAACCTTTTACTCGCGCAGCCTGAATTTCTGGGGTGTTCAGTTGCAACGTGCCGGCGATCTTACAAACGCCGCCGCGTGTTTCAGCCTGGCAGAAGAAGTCAATCCCGACAACTTCGTCGCGCAAGTCAATCTCCGGTTCAATCAAAGCCTTCGCGCCGGCAAAAGCGTGCCGCTGGACCTGTCCAAAACCACCAGCGATCAATTTGGCAAATACCGCGATTGGAACGGCGCGCTCAACGCCAACGGGCCTTTCGATGAACCGAGTTTTTGTTTTGTGGAGGGCATTAACCTGGCGGCGCAAAATGGATACTTTCGCCAGGCGGTCGCGCCGTTCGCGCGCGTCCGGGAACTGGCCCCCGACAATCTCGCGGCGCGGCTCTGGCTCGGCCAGATTTACGTGATGTCCCGCCTGCCCGACCGCGCGCTTGAGGCGCTGCGCGATCCGCTCGAACAGCCGGAAAGATTTTCGCTCGCCAAAATGAATGAAACGCAACTGAACGTCATCGCCGCCGCCGCCTATCTTCAACAAAACGACTTCGCGCGGGGAACGCATTTGCTCGAAACCGAAATCGCCCTCCATCCCGACGACGCCGATCTGCTCAACGCCACCGTGCAGGCTTATCTGATGCACGGCCTGTTCACCAACGCGCTGGTCATCATTGACCGCCAACTGAAACTGGCACCCAACGACCCGGCCTGGCTTTTTAATCGGGGCAACGTTTCCATCCAACTCAAAGCCTACGATGACGCCATTGCCGCTTTCACCCGTGTACTCGCCACTAAAACGAACCATCCTGCGGTGCTCTTCAATCGCGCCCTGGCCGGCCTCAACAGCGGCAAGCTCGACGCCGCGCGCGCCGATTACAAAACGTTGCAACGATCGTTCACCAACTCGTTTCAGGTCGCCTGGGGCCTCGGCGAAATCGCCTGGCGCCAGCACGATACGAACGAAGCAATTAGAAATTACAAACTTTATCTGGCCAACGCGAACACCAACACCGAGGAAGCCACCAACGTCATGCAGCGGCTCCGCGAACTCAAAGGCCATTCACCCTGAAACGCGCCGATGCGCGTCACCCATATCATCACCCGGCTGGTCGTCGGCGGCGCGCAGGAAAACACCGTCGCCTCCGTGCTCGGTCTGCGCCAAAAACCCGGGGTCGAAGTCCATTTGATCTCCGGCCCGACGACCGGCCCTGAAGGCTCGCTCGAATCTGAATTCGCGGGCACGCCGGAAATTCTCACGCGCGTTCCGGAACTCGTCCGCCCGATTCACCCGCTGAAAGACTGGCTCGCGTTGCGCCGGCTTGAAAAAATTCTGCGCGAACAAAAGCCTGACATCATTCATACCCACAGCGGCAAGGCGGGAATTCTCGGCCGTCTTGCGGCCCGGCGCGCGGGCGTGCCGGTGATCATCCACCACATTCACGGCCCCTCCTTCGGCCCGTTTCAAGGACCGCCGGCCAACTGGATTTTTACCGCTGCCGAACGTTACGCCGCCGGAGTTACCACGCATTTCGTCTGCTCCGCCCGGGCCATGACGCGACTCTACCTCGCGGCTGGAATCGGACGTCCGGAAATGTTCACGCGCATTTTCAGCGGCTTCCCGGTGGAACCGTTTGCGAATGCCGCCAATGATCCCGCCCTCCGCTCTCAATTGGGCCTGGCTCCGGATGCTTTTGTAATCGGGAAAATCGCCCGCCTCGCCCCGCTTAAAGGCCATGAAGATTTGTTCACCGCTTTCCAAAAGCTGTTGCCCCAATTCGCCCGTGCGCGCCTCCTCCTCGTTGGCGACGGTCGTTTGCGAACACAACTTGAAGACCACGCCCGCACGCTTGGTCTGGCGGATAAAGTGGTCTTCACCGGACTGGTCCCGCCCGGCGCGGTGCCGCGTTATGTCGGAATCATGGACTGCCTCGCCCACTTGTCAGCCCGCGAAGCGCTTTCGCGTGCCCTGCCCCAGGCGTTGGCGGCGGGCAAACCAGTCGTTGCTTATGACTTCGACGGCGCCGACGAGGTATGTCTCGAAGGTGAAACCGGCTTTTTGGTTCACACCGGCGACACGGCCACCGTCGCCCAACGGCTGCTCCAACTCGCCAACGACGCGCCGCTGCGCGAACGGCTCGGTCGCCGGGGACGGCAATTTGTCCGCGAAAATTTTGCCGTCGAACAGATGGTGGACAACCTCTACCATCTCTACCTGAAACTGGCTGCCGAACGCGGAATGAATTTATCAGCGGTTTAATATGCGCGAATGCCCCTCGCCCCGTCCCTCTCCCCGCCAGGCGGGGAGAGGGTGGTTGAGCGGGAGCGAAACCAGGAGAGGGGAATCGGTAAACATTTTTGCGAAGCATGGTTTTCCCGTTTAACTTTTTTCTGGCCGCCTTTGCCAGCGCGTTGCTGGCAACGCTGCTGGCGTTGCCGTTTTGGCGCCGATGGTGTCTGCGTGCAAATCTCGTGGACGACCCCGGCCAACGCAAAATCCACGACGCGCCCGTGCCCCTCGCCGGCGGGCTCGCCGTACTCACCGGCATGTTGCTGCCGCTCGCCGCCGGCGCGGTTGTGCTCAAGCTCGGCATGGATGTCACCACCCAAACATTCCCCATCGCCCATGGCCTAGAACGCCGGGCAATGGAATTGGCCGTGATTGCCTTCGGCGCCGTGGCCATGGCTGTGCTTGGCTGGCTGGACGACAAACATGAACTGAAACCGTTGCCGAAATTCATCGGCCAATTGTTCATCGCCGCGCTGGTGGCCATCGCCTGCAAGCGCATCACGCTCTTCGTACCCAGTGTCACGTTCAGCTACGCCATTACCATTCTGTGGGTGCTCACGGTCGTCAATGCCTTCAATTTCATGGACAACATGAACGGCCTGTGCGCCGGGCTGGGCGCGATTGGCGCGTGGCAGTTCGCCGTCATCGCGGCGGCGGATGGCGAATATCTCGTGGCGACGATTGCGTTTCTGATGTGCGGTGCACTGGCGGGTTTTCTGCCCTGGAATTTTCCGAACGCCCGCGCGTTCCTCGGCGACGCGGGCAGCCATCTCGTCGGCTATCTGCTCGCCGTGCTGGCGATCCTGCCGCACTTTTACACGAAAAGGAATCCGCACCCGTTCGCCGTGCTCTCGCCGTTGTTCGTGCTGGCCATTCCACTGGCCGACCTCGCATGGGTCGTCATCCAGCGCACGCTGGCGGGCAAACCGTTTTATATCGGCGACACGAATCATCTCTCGCACCGGCTTGTCCGCACGGGTCTGAGCCGGACCCGCGCCGTGCTGCTCATCTGGCTGGCCGCCGCCGTCATCGGTTCCATCGCCTGCTGGCTCTGATCCTGCCCTGAATTGAACCACGGATGGACACGGATTAACACGG
>Ga0187848_10002412_pt1 | contig 14736 bp, 11 predicted proteins | sample June2016WEW_4_40_FD_132424 | JGI IMG/M metagenome (GOLD analysis project Ga0187848, IMG submission 132424) | Peatland microbial communities from SPRUCE experiment site at the Marcell Experimental Forest, Minnesota, USA - June2016WEW_4_40 | ecosystem: Environmental > Terrestrial > Soil >... | reverse complement strand
CTGGCCGGGGCGGTGGCTTGGGCCGCCTGGATGATTACCGGCTCGCTGCCGAACTGGCCAATCAACCCGCAGATGCCCGGCACCGGTCCGTGGTACATCTTTCAGTTGGATATAGCGCGTTGTCTGTGGGCCATTCTGCCCGCGCCGCTTTTGTGGGGGGCGAGTTTTCCTTTGGCTTTGGCGTCTGTGTCCTCGCGGGGACAGGATTCCGGCCGGCTGGTAGGCGGAGTTTATGCGGCCAACACCGTGGGCGCGATTCTGGGTGCGCTGGGGTTCAGCCTGCTTTTGATTCCCCTGGCCGGCACGCAGGCGGCCCAGCGGGTGTTGATTTTATTGTCGGCCGTGTCCGGGCTGGTCGTGCTGGCGCCACTGCTCTGGCGCAAGACCGCGCCCGCCGGCCCGGCGCAGGAAGCTCCGCTCGGAGCGGCGGGCGCCGTGGGGATGTGCGGGACGCTGGGGCTGGCGGTTTTGCTGGCGTGGCATGTGGGCGTATTGCCGTGGGGGGTGGTTGCTTATGGGCGTTTTGTGGCGACCTATGGCGGTCAGTTGGCCCCGGGCATTATCGAGGAAGACAAGGTCCCTCAAGGAGACAGCGGCTTCAACACTTATTGCGAGTATGTGGGCGAAGGTCTCAACGGCACGGTCGCGGTGACGATGCGAACCGCCGACAAGGTGCGCAGCTTCCACTCCGCGGGCAAAGTCCAGGCCTCCAACGACCCGCGCGACATGCGGCTGCAGCGGATGCTCGGGCACATTTCCGCGCTGGCCTTCCCCAATCCGACCAATGTTCTGGTCGTCGCTTGCGGAGCGGGGGTGACGGCCGGCTCGTTTATTCCCCACACCAATATCCAGCGCATTGTCATCTGCGACATCGAACCGCTGGTGCCCGAGCATGTCACGCCCAGGTTCAGCAAGGAGAATTACAGCGTGGTGGATAACAAGCGCGTGCAGATGGTGCATGACGACGGCCGCCATTACATCCGAACGACGAAGGAAAAATTCGATGTCATCACTTCGGACCCGATTGATCCCTGGGTCAAAGGCTGCGCCGCGCTGAACACGGTGGAGTATTACCAGATGTGCAAGGCGCACCTCAATCCCGGCGGCGTCATGTCCCTGTGGATTCCGTTTTATGAAAGCAATTCGGAGACGATCAAAAGCGTGCTGGCCACTTTTTTCAAGGTTTTCCCCAACGGGATTGTGTGGAGCAACGACGAAAACGGAGCGGGTTACGATGCCGTGTTGTTCGGGCAGGTCGAGCCGACGGTGATTGACGTGGACCAGTGGCAGGAGCGGCTGGACCGGCCGGAAAATGCCGCGGTCCGCCAATCGCTGGAGGATGTCGGCTTCCACAACGCGGTGGATTTGCTGGCCACTTATGCCGCCCGCGCGGCCGATCTGGGCGATTGGATGAGCAACGCGCAAATCAACACCGACCGCAACCTGCGTTTGCAGTATCTGGCCGGCCTGTCGTTGAACAACTATCAGGAAACCAAAATACTCAACGAGATCACCCGCACTTACCAGTTCCCCGAGAATTTATTTGTCGGCGCCGGCGCCCGCGTGCGCCTGCTGGAAGAGCGGTTGAAAATCCGCAAACCGGCGGCGGCGCCGTGAGCGCCAGCCGGCGCACGGGACAAAAATCAGCACTGGTTTGGACCGGCGAAGAATAGGGTACATGGGACGCAAGGGACGAATGCATTGAAAGGTTTTGTCTTGCGCCTGCCACTGCGTCTCTCCCGTCTTTGGGCTTTGCAAGTTGGGTGTTCGACTTTAAATTGCGGGCATGTTCGATTCTTTGAGCCAGAAGCTGCAGAACGCGTTCCGCAATCTCCGCGGGCTGGGCAAAATCTCCGAGGCCAACGCGGGGGAGGCCCTGCGCGAGGTGCGCCTGGCGCTGCTGGACGCGGATGTCAATTTCCAGGTGGCGCGCGATTTCATCGAGGAGGTGAAACGCAAGGCGCTGGGGCAGGAGGTGGTGCAGAGCGTCCAGCCGGGGCAGCAGATCATCAAAATTATACATGACGAGCTGGTGAAGCTGCTCGGCTCGACCCATGCCGGGCTGGCCTTGAGCGGCAATCCGGCCTGCCTGATACTGGCGGGCCTGCACGGTTCGGGGAAAACGACTTCCAGCGCCAAGCTGGCCCGCTGGCTGCAAAAGCAGGCGCGGCAGACTTTGCTGGTGGCGGCGGACGTGTACCGGCCGGCGGCGATGGATCAATTGGAAACTTTGGGCCGGCAAATCGAGGTGCCGGTTTTTGCGCTCAAGGGGGAAACGGACGTTTTGAAGATCGCCCGCCAGGCGCTCGATTCCGCCCGGCAGAACCACCGCGACACGCTCCTCTTCGACACCGCCGGGCGGTTGCAAATTGACCAGCCGCTGGTGCAGGAACTGGTGCGGCTGCGCGACCTGATCCAGCCGCAGGAAATCCTGCTGGTCCTGGACGCGGCCACGGGGCAGGAAGCGGTCCATGTGGCGACGCACTTTGACCAGGCGCTCCACATCACCGGGGCCATCCTGACCAAGCTGGATGGCGACGCCCGGGGCGGGGCGGCGCTGAGTTTGAAGGCGGTGACGGGCAAGCCGATTAAATTCATCGGGACCGGGGAGAAGCTGGACGAATTCGAGCCGTTTCACCCGGAGCGGATGGCGTCGCGCATTCTGGGCATGGGCGACGTGGTGAGCCTGGTGGAAAGGGCGGCGGAGGCGGTGGATTTGGACGAGGCCAAGCGGATGGAGGAAAAGATGCGCAAGGGCCAGTTTTCGCTGGACGATTTTCTGGAGCAAATGCGGGCGATGAAGAAGCTCGGCTCGCTGGAAAGCCTGGTGGGAATGTTGCCGGGCGGGGCGGAGGCGATCAAACGGGTGGACATGAACAAAAAGGAAAAGGAATTCAAGCACATGGAGGGGATCATTTGCGCGATGACGTTGCAGGAGCGGCGCGCGCCGCAAATCCTCAACGCCAAACGACGCATCCGGATTGCCAAGGGCAGCGGGGTGCAGGTCTCCGAAGTCAACAATTTGCTCAACCATTTCAACCAGATGCAGCAGGCCATGAAGAAAATGGGCAAGTTTCAAAAGATGATGGGGCGGATGGGAGGGATGCCGGGGTTCAAGGGTTGAGCGGATAACCGTTTTCAATGGGGACGCGATGTGGCAACTTTTGAGTCCAATCACCGATGATATGGTGAAAATAATCCCACCTTTTCGAGCGCCGGTCTGGTTGTGGCCGGGGATTTTGCTTTTGGCCGGCTTTGGCATGTCTTGTTTTGCGCAGGCGCCGGTAACCAACGGCCTGGTGGCGCGCTGGTCCGGCGACGGAAACGCCAAGGACAGCGCCGGGCACTTTGACGGGCAGGTTTCCGGAGGGTTGCGTTACGGGCCGGGACCGACGGGACAGGCCTTTGAGTTCAATGGCGGCGATGCCCAGGTTGATTTCGGCACCAATATCGGAAACTTCGGCACGCGCGATTTCACCATCGCCTACTGGATGAAAACGGATTCCAAATATCACCATGAGGCGTTTTTAGTGAAGAGGGCGCAATGCGATGGGGAGTTCAGATTTTTGGAAATTGAAATGGGCGAAATCGGCGCTGCGGGGAGTTATCCGCCCACCGGCACCGTTCGGATTACGCTGGAGCATGAAGGCTACGGGCCGTGGTTTTACCTGGCTTCCAGCCACCCGGTGAATGACGGCCAATGGCACCATATCGTGTGGGTGAGACAATCCACCAGTTCCGGGAGCATCACTTGCCTAGTCTATTTGGATGGCGCTCTCGACAACTCAAAGCCCTGTCCAGAGATTGACCTTTCCAATCCGTCGCCGTTGATCATGGGTCACAGCGTCTGCGAGTGCTGCGACGGATGCCGCCCCTACAACGGCGCGGCGGCGGAGTTGCAGATTTTCAGCCATGCCCTTACGGCGGAGGAAATTTTCACCATTTATAAAGCGGGGAACCCGGAAAAGTGACAAAATGAAAAAAATAACACCGTCCCTGCGTGGGCCGGCTTGGTTCCGGCCGGGGATTTTGTTTTTGGCCGGCTTTGGCATGACTTGTTTCGGGCAGGCGCCGGTAACCAACGGCCTGGTGGCGCGGTGGCCGGGCGATGGCAACGCCAAGGACAGCGCCGGGCACTTTGACGGGCAGGTTTCTGGAGGGTTGCGTTACGGGCCGGGACCGACGGGGAAGGCGTTTGAGTTCAATGGCGCGAGTTCACGGGTGGATTTCGGCCCCGCCGCCGGAAACTTTGGGACACGCGATTTCACGATCGCTTACTGGATGAAAACGGATTCCCAGAGTTCGCAGCAGGCCTTTCTAAGCAAAAGGGCGACGTGCGATGGCGCCGGCCCCTTCTGGGATATTCGCATCGGCGGCGGATACAGCCAGAATCCGCCCACCGGCGTCCTTCACATTGAATTCGCCCCGGGAGGATACAAGCCTCCTTATGATTTATTTTCCAGCCGCCCGCTGAACGACGGCCAGTGGCATCACATCGCGTGGGTGAGACAATCCACCAGTTCCGGGAGCATCGCCTGTCTGATCTATGTGGACGGCGCTCTCGACAACTCAAAGACCTATCCGGAGGCGGTTGACCTGGCGAATCAGTTGCCTTTGGTCATGGGCCGGGACGTCTGCGAGGGCTTCGACGGCACCACCCCTTACAGCGGGTCCGCGGCAGAACTGCAGTTCTTCAGCCATGCGCTCTCGGAGGAGGAAATTCTCACCCTTTACAAGGCGGGGAAACCAGGGAAGTGAGCGCCGGCGAGCTTGGCAAGCTCATGGCCGGGGCGCAGCCCCACCAGAATCCAGTCTTCAAGCGTCGAACGCAGTTCTACCTCGCACTGCTTGAGCGTTTTTCCGAACACAATCACCCCGGCGAGTTTTTGATCTTCCCTGCGAACGATCCGTCTTCCAATTTGTCGTAGTTGGCCAACGCCATGGCCGCTTCAATATAGGCTGTCAGCACATGGGTCATCGCAATCACCACAGACGACATCACGGGATTTTGTCGAGGCCATTTGTTCCGCCCGACCCGGACGAGATCCACCGCTTACAGCGGCGCGCCCACATTGATCTTGTGCTTCAAACAATAGGCTCCGTTGGCGGCGTATTTTTCGGCCCAGTATTTCAGGTTGGCTCGTTCTTCCAGGGTCAGCGCGCGCGCGACTTTGGCGGGGACGCCGAGGACGAGAGAGCCTTCCGGAATTTTGGTGTGTTGCGTCACCAAGGCCCTGGCTCCGACCACGCATTGCGCGCCCACTTCCGCTCCGTCCAAAATCACCGCCCCCATGCCGATGAGGCACTCGTCGCCCACGGTGCAGGCGTGAACAATGGCCCCATGGCCGACGGTGACGTAATTGCCCACCAGGCACGGCAATTCATCGGCCAGATGGAGGACGGCGTTGTCCTGGATGTTGGTATGGTGGCCGACGACAATGCGGTTGATGTCGCCGCGCAAGACGGCATGGTACCAGACGCTGGCGGCATGGCCCAGGGTGACGTCGCCCAGCACCACCGCGCCTTGGGCAATATAAACATTGTCGCCCAACACCGGTCTTTTGCGCAGGAAAGTGTCGAGCTGGCTGGCGAGCTGGCTTGATATATTCACGGTTTGGCGTAAATGTTAAACGGTTCGACGGCTCGCGCCGAGGGCGGACCGGAGAGGCATGTTAATGGTGAATTTGAAATTTTGAAACGCAAAAATTAAAACCGAGCCGCGTTATGCCAAAAGATGAGCCGGGCCGCGCGCCCAAAGCCAAGCGCCGAAGAAAGCTGCTGCCGCGCTCCTTCAAGGACCTCACGCCCAGCAAGCATTTCAATCCGCGGACCTTTTTCTACGAGCTGGTCTGGAAAGCATTATTGACCCGGCGCACGGGCGAAAATGTCCGGCCCAGATTTCCCAAGCTGGCGCGCGGGCAGGCGGCCCTGACCTGGATCGGGCACGCTTCTTTTCTGGCACAGTTCACGGATTTGAACGTGCTGATCGATCCCAATTTCGCCAACTGGCTCTTTCTGTTGAAGCGCATCCGGCGGGCCGGGCTGAAAATCCAAGACCTGCCTCCCATTGATCTGGTCCTGCTCACCCACGCCCATTTCGATCATTTCCATCGTCCCACCTTGCGCCGGCTGAACTCTCCCAAAATCGCGATTGTGCCGTGGGGCGTGGGCGATTTGGCCAGGAATCTGGGGTTCGGGCGCATCATTGAACTGCAATGGTGGGAAAGCTTTTCCCATCAGGGTTGGAAAGTCACGCTGACGCCCTCCAAGCACTGGGGCGCGCGGATTCTGCGGGATGATCACCGGGGATACGGCGGTTTTTTGCTGGAGCATCAGGGCCGGCGAATTTATCACGCGGGGGACAGCGCTTATTTCGGCGGTTTCAGGGAGATCGGTCAAACCAGCCCCCCGGAAGTGGCGATGCTGCCGATCGGAGCCTATTATCCGGATACCTTCCGTCACGTTCACATGGGGCCGGACGAAGCCATTAAAGCCTTCCGCGATCTCCACGCCCAGTGGCTGGTGCCGATGCATTACGGAACCTTCCGGCTTTCTTTTGAAGACATGGATGAACCGCCGCGCTGGCTTCGGCAATTGGCCGTCGCCCACGGCTTGAGCCAGCATTTGAAAATCCTCCAGGAAGGAATCCCGATGGTGTTCTGACGATTGCGAATTTCGGATTGCCCATTGCCAATCGAACTGAGGATGATGCCTGGTTTTTCCCGACAGAATGCAGCGTCAAAGTTTGGTTGACGACACAATGGACTGTGGGTGTGGGGGCAGAGGACACATCCTGTGGGATGCCCCATTTTAGGCCGACCCAAGACGAAAAAGATGCGGTTTAGGCCGGAAATGCCCTATTCCGGGACGCAAAAGTGACGATTTTGGAATATTGCAAGTGGTTTATTGTAAAGGATTTGTATCAAAAAATGAAAAATATTCCAAAAATTGCAAAAAAACTTGTTGCCAAACGGGGTGGTTTTGCCTATTTTCCGCCCTAATGCACCGTTTTGGTGCGGGTGGGTAAATTGTCTTTTACCCCCAAAAAAGCGCATAAAAACGAATCAACGACAACAATGCAGGAGGAACTGATTGATGAAAATAAATAAATGGACATTAGGTTTGGCCGCCGTAGGGCTGGTCAGCCTCACCCCTGGTCTGCGCGCTGCTGATACAGGGCCAACCCCGGTACCGGTGACCGCTCTGACGGCAACGACCATCAGTGGATATGTTGACACGTCGGCGGTATGGAACCCGGGCACCGGCAACGCCAATCCCGCGCCCTACGCGTTCAACGGCGCCAAACAAGACGGATTCAATCTTGACTCGGTTGACGTCAAGATTTCCAAGCCCCTGGACGAAGGAAAATTGTCCGCGGGTTACACGCTGGAGTTGATGTACGGGCCGGATGCGGCCGCGGCACTTGGCGGCTCATTTCCTATTCGCCAGGCCTTCGTTGACTTGCGTGCCGATATCGGCAACGGCTTGGACTTCCGGGTTGGCGCATTTGACAACATTCTGGGTTATGAATCCACCGACGACTACAAGAACCCGAACTGGTCGCGCTCGTATGGCTATACCATCGAGCCCACCGAACACACCGGTGTTTTGGTGTCGTATAAATTCAGTGACTGCTTCACCGCCCAAGCCGGCGTCGTCAATAATATCAGCACCCCCAGTGTTTTTGGTATTAACGACCGCAACTTCAGTGGTCACGGTTTCGGCGCTATTGAGAGCAAAAAGGGCATCGTGAGCTTGATCAGCCTGACCGCTCCGGACAGTTGGGGATCGCTCAAAGGCTCGGGGCTTTATGCGGGCGTGGATTATGGTCCTGGCAATGCCGTTCAAAACCTGAACGGGGCGGGTATTCCCGGACACGTGGTGGATAAAACCCACCTCTATATCGGAACGACCGTCATGACGCCTGTCACAGGCCTTACGTTAGGCGCGGCATGGGACACGGTGAACAACTCGGACCTGGGGGGTATTGGCGCTTTTGAGGGCTATGCCTCGACGATAGCTACTTACCTGTCGTACAAAGCGTCGGATAAACTCACCCTCAATTCCCGCGCTGAATATGCCCACGGCTCGGCGTTTGACAACATCTTGATTGTTAATCCAGCGTACGCAGCAGTGAGCGGCCTGCCGCAGGAATCCAAAGTGCTGGCGTTTACGGAAACCGTCCAGTATCAACTGTGGGACAATGTGATCAGCCGGCTGGAGTTTCGTTGGGATACTTCCGCCGACGGCACTCCTCACTTCGGTGGCACTGTCGGGGGTTCTCCGCTCAAGAACAACGAGATCACGATCGCGGCCAACGTCATCTACAAATTCTAAGTTAACTTGGAATCATTCGACCCCTCCCGCGAAAAACGGGAGGGGTTTTTTGTTGACAGCGTGGGCGGGCTGGCGCGCGCCCGGCCGGATTCCCCTTTTCAACTGCGCTCCGCGCCGGAGAGCGGACAGAATATTTCGTGTTTGCCATTCCAGGCCAAAGGGGTCCTGCACCGAAATGGCATCCATCACCCAGCCATCGTCGGCCCAACCAAGGCGTATCGCACAGAGCGCGCCCTTTTTGTCCCTGGCATAGAAGATATTGGCATAGCCGTTGGTCTGGAGAAACCCCGCCCCGCCGGTTCCCTGCCGCTGAAGGAGCGCGAGGGCCGCGGTCACCGTCCCTTCCACTTTGGTTTCGCCCCCGAGTTCCGCAATGATGGGGCCGTCGGGCGAGAGGCGCAGCAGCTTGTATTTGCGGTACGTTGTCCCAGGAACCGGGTTTTCGGTCTTGTCGAAGAACCGGCTCTTGAATTCGCCAAAATTGTGGCTAATTTCACCCCGGTGCTCTTTTTGAAGAAATCCTGGATGACGAGCCGCGTCGTGGTGGCGGAAACAATGGCAGTTTCCAGAGGCTGAAGAAGGGGTGGTTTGACATCGGGTTGGTCAGGCATAAAAGTTATTTCTCCTTGCCTGGGGGAGCGGCGCCGGCGGCCTCGGTCATGGCGGCCTTGGCTGGCGGCCGCTCTGCTCCGGGGTGGGCAGGGGATTCAACGTTCAATCGGTACCCCACCTTGGCCTCCGTCACCAGCAATGCAGGCTTGGCGGGGACCGCTTCGATTTTTTCGCGCAGATAGGTCATGTAAACATAAAGGTACTTGGTTTTCTCCCGCTGGCCCGGCCCCCAGACCGCTTCCATGATTTGAGGATGGGTGAGCACCTTGCCGGCATTGCGGACAAACACCCGCAGCAGCGCGTACTCCGTCCCGGTCAGTTTCAGCAGTTTGCCGTTGACTATGACGCTGCGCGAGGCCAAGTCCACCGTCAGCGGCCCGCTTCTAAAAACAGGCTCCGCGGTTGCCGGCTGCGCATGTCGTTGAGCCACGCGCAGCCGCGCCAGCAGTTCATTGGCCGCAAATGGTTTGGTCACGTAATCATCCGCCCCCGCGTCCAGCGCCGCCACCTTGTCCTCCTCCCGGTCTCTCTCGGACAAAACGACCACCGGAACAGAACTCCACTCGCGCAAGCGCTTCAGCACGGTTTGCCCGTCCATATCGGGCAGCCCGAGATCCAGCAGGATGATTTCCGGCCGGCATTGCGCCGCCTCGATCAATCCCTCCTGCCCGGTTTTGGCTTCATAAACCTGGTAACCTTGGGCTTCCAGCATCAGGCGCAGAAGACGGCGCATTTGCAGTTCATCATCAATGATGAGTGCCACCATGGATTTGTTGACGGGCGCGCTCACGCCAGGGTAAGGAATGCGGTTTTTGCCGTTTTCTCCAGCCTGGGCGCTGTCGGTTGTCTCCAGTACCATCTCATGGGTGCCGTTAAGTTGAAATCTGGACTGCAAATCCTTTATCACGCCAGCACCCGTCTTGTCCATCATGGCCGCGCGATTTAATGGATTTACAATGAAAACCGCCGGCTTTTTGATTCCTCATTAATATTTTCGCCACGCGTTGTTTGGAAACTCGCAATCTGACCAAAACAAACCAATCCCAATGTTAACATAATGTTAAAAAACGCCGGCTCCATGCAATAAATCTGTAAGATAATTGGACGGTTAGTTTGTAAGACATTGTGCCGCTGAGTGTTGCACACTTTGGGGTCAAACCGATGGCATTCTCTTTGCTAATGCCTTGTTAATGGCACGTGCCGTGGAAACGCAGTTGCAAATGGTTTCGAGCCGGGATCGTTGGCGGTGTTGCGCCGGTCGCGCAAGGCAAAACCGCCTTCCCGGAATCAAAACCCTTAATAACGAGTAACAATAAAATATAAAAATCAAAACTATGGCATCCGCTAACTCACCATCAGAAAAACCGACCACGATGAAACCGACGCTGGGCCTGACGGGCCTGACGATCAACGCCATGGCGCTGATCGCGCCCGGCGCTTTCCTTTGGCTGACCTATCAGGAGCAGTCCTTGTACGGCGCGCCCATGGCCGGCTCCTCCATGTGGATCGGTCTCGTGTTTGCGTTGCTCTTGTGCTTCGCCACCGCCATCAGCTACGCCGAACTTTCCAAACTCTATCCCGGGGCCGGCTCGTCCTACCTTTTTGCCGAGCAGGCCTTCCTCTCCAAAACCCACGCCTTCAAGTGGGCGCGCGTGGTCAAGTTTTTCACCGGCTGGAACAGCCACTTGTATTATTGGATTTATACCGGGTTGATGGTCGGCGTCACCGCCATTTTGGCCGGCTGGCTGGCCGGACAGATCTTCCCTTCCACCTTCAGCGGAACCTACAACAGTCCGCTCTTCATGTGGCTGTTCTGCATAGTCTTCTCCCTCGGCGTCGGTTACATCGCCTACCGCGGGGTCAATGGCACAACGGCGGTCAACATGGGCATCAATGTCATCCAGATTTCCGCCCTCATCGTCTTCGCCGTCATGGCCATCTCCTATCGCTCCAGCCACCCCGACGGCTCCGTCGGCTGGCACCTCTCTGGCTCAACCCCAGTCAACTATAATGTGGCTCAAGTCAACGTCACCGACGACAAGGGCAAGCCGGTGCAGGACACCTGGGCCGACAAAGCCAGCACACCCAAAGTGGACGCCAAGGGCCAGCCCATTTACAAGCAACAGGACCGCCAGGTGGCCAAGGACGACCTGGACAAGGCCAAGAACACCAACGCCGTTGACCTTGCCGGCCTGACCGCCATGGGCCTGGGCGAAGGCGACCCCTATCCGGCTTGGAAGCAAGACGACAAGGGCAACGTGATTTTGGACAAGGATGGCAAACCCACCGCCGATCCGTTCGTCCTGAGCTACAAGCCTGCGGACGCTGTCACCGGCGCGGGCACGGATAAAGACCCGACCACGTTTAATTACCACACCAATGCCGCGTCGGTCGTGGCGCCGCACGGGTTCGGCCCCATCCTGATTCAGGCCTGCGTGGCGATCCTGCTGCTGGTGGGCTTTGAATCGGTTTCGGCGATGGGTGAGGAGGCCAAGAATCCCAAGAAGGACATCGGACGCGCCATCCTGCTGTCGCTGGCGATTCAAGGGGCGGTTTGTTACCTGTTCGAGTATTTCGCCGCCAATTATTTCTTAAACAGCGGTTACACCCTCTCCAATGCCGGCGCTTCCGGCGCGCCCATCGGCGACATGATGACCCTGGTGGGAACCTGGGCCTTCGGCAGCCCTGCCGCGGGCAAGGCCTTCATGTTGATCGAGGCGTTCACGGTGTTTCTCGCCCTGATCGGCACTACCCTTTCCTGCATGAACACCGGGGCGCGGGTGACGTACGCCATGGGCCGCGATGAGGAAGTTCCCACTCAGTTCGGCCTCTTGCACGGCCAGACGCTCTCCCCGCATCGCGCGGTCTGGTTCCTGGCCGGCATTTCGATCGTCATTGGCATCCTGACGACCGTCATCTATCTGGGCGGTCAAGGCACGGACATGGCGCAGTTGGAAAAACCATTTGAGCACAGTTTCTGGTACAGCATCGGCATCTTCTCGCCGCACGCCTACACCTGGCTGCCCAATACCGTTCTCGTCATCACCCTGATCAGCAACTTTGGCACCTTCCTGCTCTATATGACCACCTGCATCGTGGCCATTGTGGCCTTCCGCGAGCACCACAGCTTCCACGGCTTCAAGCACATGTTCGTCCCGGCCTTCGGGCTGCTGGCCAACTTCGGCTGCATGTTGTTTTATTTGCTCGGCCCGTTCAGCGTCTCCGGCATGAGCTGGCATGAGCCTTACATCGCCCTGCTCTGCGCCGCGCTCTGGATCGGTGGCGGAGGCGTCTATCTCTGGATGACCAGCAGGTCCAAAGGAAAGGAGATCATTCTCACCTCCAAACCACAAACCGCCTGAGTCCGATTGCGGGAGTTGTTCCTCCCGGTGCGGCTGGCCTTTACCCGTGAATGGAAGGCCAGCCGCATTTGCTTTTGCCCGCGCAACCATGACGCGTCAGACCGTGTGGCCCCGGATATTCCGGCCTTCCTCTCCGGCAATTTCCGGCACGGTTTTTGCTCGAAAGCCACCGTGCCATGGAATTGACTTACGCTGAAATTTGCGTCCCCGGCCCGATGCGTTCCAACAACGAGGATCAGGTCGGCTTTTGGCAGCCGGACACCCCCGAGGACCGGCGTGACCTCGGCGCCATCGTCGTCATGGCCGACGGGGTGGGCGGGCGCAACCGCGGCGAAATCGCCAGCGCCCTGGCCGTCCAAAGCGTTCTCGATGTCTTTTCCACCTCCAATGCCGCCCCGGACCCCCGCAAAATCCTCCGTCAGGCATTTGATTTGGCCAGCCGCGCCATCTATGACGACTCCCTGAAAAACCCCGAACTGGGCCAGATGTGTACCACCCTGACGGCCGCGCTTTTCCGTCATAACGAAGTGACCATCGGTTTCGTCGGCGACACCCGCGCCTACCTGGTCCGCCGCCGCAGAATCGAACAACTGACCACCGATCACAACCAGGTTGGTTTTCGCCTCAAACACGGCCTGATCCGGGAGAATGACGCCATGACCAGCCCCTCCCGCTCCCTCCTCACCCGCAGCCTGGGCGGCGAACCCATCTGCCGCATGGATTTCGTCAAGCGCGAAGTCTATAAGGACGACATCATCGTCCTCTGCACCGACGGCCTCTACGGCTTCGCCACCGACGTGGAAATCCTGGACCTGGTCAGCCATCACGAGCCGGCCGAAGCCGCCAGTCTGCTGTTGAAATTGGTTGAGAAACGCAACGGCGAGGATAACATCTCCATTCAGGTCATCCGCATTCACGAGGTGCATCGGGCCATTTTTTTTCGCGGTGTCCAGACCGGTTACCTGAAAAATCATACTGTGGAAGCCAAAGCAGAATACAGCGCCGGCGCCGTGCTCGACAACCGCTTTGAAATCGCCGAGTGCGTCAGCCGCAGCGGCATGGCCTGTATTTACAAGGCCCGCGACCGCAAAACCGGCCAAACCGTCGCCATCAAAGTGCCGCACATGCAATTCGAAAGCGACGTGGCCGGCTCCACCCGCTTCGAGCGCGAGGAGGAAATCGGCAAGACTCTCCACCATCCTTTGGTCCTTAAAATCATCCCGGTGGAGGAGCAAAAAAGCCGGCCCTACATTGTCATGGAGTACCTGGAAGGCCGCACCCTGGCCGAGGTGCTCAAGGAAACCAAACCCCTCCCCGAGGCCGATGCCGCCGCCATTGCCAGCCGCATTTGTGACGCCCTGGACTACCTCCACAAGCAAAATGTGGTCCATCGCGATCTCAAACCCCAAAACATCATGCTCTGCCGCGACGGCTCCATTCGCATCATGGATTTTGGCATCGCCAAGTCCGCCCAGGCCCGGCGCATGACCTTCGTCGGCTTCACCCCGGCCATGGGCACCCCCGATTACATGGCCCCCGAACAAGTCCAGGGCAAACGCGGCGACGAGCGCACCGATATTTACAGCCTGGGCGCCATTCTCTATGAAATGGCCACCGGTTCCACTCTCTTCGAGGGCGAGAATCCGTACGTGGTGATGAACTCCCGCCTCACCGGCGACCCCGCCCCGCCGCGCAAGGTCAACCCCAAGCTCACCCCCGTCCTCGAAGAAATCATTCTCCACGCCCTGGAACGCAACCCGGCCAACCGTTACCCTTCCGCCGCCGCCATGAAAGCCGAGTTGGACGATTACGAAAAAGTGCCGTTGACGGAGCGCTGGCGGCGGCTCCAGCCTCCGCAGATTTGGAAAACACGATACCGGATCATCCCCATCGTCGCCGGCCTCGTCCTCCTGAACATTATCCTCTTTCTCCTGCTCTGGTGGTATCTCAGCACCTCCAAAAAGCACGGCCATTGACCCGTTTTCGTAATGCGTAAATCATGGCTGGGCTGGGCAAGGTAGGGCGGGCACTCCGCTGCCCGCCGTGGCGCTTTGGTAGAGGAAGCAACGTCGCGCCACTGTCGTGCGGCGGGCAGAGGACTGCCCGCCCTACCACCCAAAACTGATGCCTGAACCTTTTTGGAGTTCGCTTCAGGCTCAAGCCCCGGCTGCTCAAGAAACCGCCTGTTACGCCGGCTTGACCCAGCCGGCCTGCTTGGCGCTGCGGTAGGCGGCTTCCATGACGCTGACCCGCGCGGCGGCTTCCCGCGGCGCGACCAGGTTCGGGGCGGGCTTGCCGGCCACGGCATTGATGAATTGATCCATCGGCTCGGGCAGAGGCTGGGGAAGTTTGGTCCACGGCTGCTGGCCGTCGGCGCCCGGGACCTTCTTGCAGGTGAAAAACAAATTGCCGCGATCGATGCAGG